>WNFB01000786.1_pt1 | contig 29770 bp, 29 predicted proteins | sample 5400501 | NCBI WGS metagenome assembly WNFB01 (sample SAMN13153341, study PRJNA577476) | soil metagenome | isolation source: 200 cm saprolite under Douglas fir tree site 2 hole 1 | place: USA:California | collected 2015-04-18
AGCTCGTGTGCATATCTGGCAGGTATCCCCACGACCAGTACCCCCTCTGGTATATTTTTGCGCTCCCCAACCAGCGCACATGCCCCTATTATGGTTCGCGAGCCAACCTGTGCATGAGATAACACCACCGCTTTCATGCCTATTAACACCTGGTCGCCCAACGTTGCACCATGGACAACAGCACCATGTCCAACCGTACACTCATCGCCAATCGTGAGAGGGGCATCGTCATCTACATGCAGTGTGCAATTATCCTGGATGTTTGTTCGTCGACCTATAACGATAGGCGCAGTATCGCCGCGTACGACGGCGTTGTACCAGATACTCGCGCCCTCGCGAACAGTGACGTTACCAATCACCATCGCGCCTGGCGCGATAAAGACATTCTCCTCTATAGTGGGCCAAACGCCCTTGTAAGGCAGGATGGGCATGATTTCCTCCTCATCTTTTAGACAGCTACCCGCTTTACTCCCCAGAACATCTCGTCAAGCCTCTTATCATAGTGACTGTCTGCAGGATCGAAGCTATTGATGGTAACGCGATTGTAAAGCTGCCCTTCGGAATGTATATACTCGTGATTGTTTAGTGCCATCGCGACATGCGTAATTTTCTGGCGGCCAAAGAAAATCAAATCACCCTCCTGCACCTGGTTCCTTTCGACGCTATGCGCGAGGAAAGCATCCTGCTCACCGGCGTCTCGCGGAATGATGTAGCCTCCCATGCGATAGCAGAGCTGCACTAAACCGCTGCAATCTATACCCTCGCAGCTTGTCCCACCCCAGAGGTACGGCACGCCAAGAAAAGCGCGTGCATAACTTGTTATGGCTCGGACAGAAGTGCGCGGGTAGGACTCTTCTTGCTGGCGTATGTTGATGGCGGTTCGTGAAAGCCACGCCGTACGTTCACCAGGTAAAGCAACCTGCACGCGAGTTGCCCGCGTTATATCGAGCAAAGGTAAAACTGTTGAAAGGTAAACATGACCAGCTGTATCGTCACCCTTTACCTGGCTATACAAAGGCGTACGCACAGCGTTAATCACAGCTACAAGATGTAATGCTGTGCCGCAGCATTCTCCGATTTTGCAGAATCCCTTTACAATGGGTTCTTCTAGCTCATCTGTAAGCATCCACCCTTCATAATCCTTCAAAGTCACATATGTCCATTCTCTTACAGTGTCACCCAGCGCGGCAGGGGCATTCATCAAAGCCTGTGTCACCAGTTCGGAGACTGGATCAGGGGCGCAGCGTACATCGGCTACACCCACGGCAACAACATAGGCGATCGTTCGGTTTTCCATAAAAACCTCTGCTTGCCTGGCATGCTTATCCCAGTGGGTGACCACAAGCGATCCTATCCTCGTATGGCATTATTCAACACAAACACCAGGTTGGCAGGGCGTTCCGCCAGGCGGCGCATCAAGTAAGGATACCATTGCGAACCATAGGGGACATAGACACGTACATTGTATCCCTGCTTTACCAGTTTCTCCTGCAGATCACGACGAATACCATAGAGCATCTGAAACTCAAAGACCGATTTGCTTATGCCGTTATCTCGCGCAAACTTGCAGGTCGCGTTGATGATAGCCTCGTCCTGTGTTGCGATAGCAGGATAGTTTCCACGCAGGAGAAGCATGGTCATAAGTCGAACGAAATTATGATCAACCTCGCTTTTCTGCTGAAAAGCCACCGTTTTCGGCTCTCTATAGGCTCCTTTCACCAGGCGCACACGCACACCCTGCGCGATTAGTTGCTCGATATCTTTCTTGCTACGATACATACAGGATTGAATGACTGTGCCCACGTGTTCGTACCGTTTGTGCATGCGTAACGTGATATCGACCGTTCGCTCAGTGTACGCCGAGCCTTCCATATCAATACGCACGAAAATGGGGAACTGCTGCGCATATTCCAGGATACGGCAAACATTCTGCTCGCATAATTCTTGAGAAATATCCAAACCGAGCGCGGTAAGCTTGATAGAGATATTAGCATCCACACCCGTTTGTTTGATGCGATCAAGGATATTAATATAATCCTGGGCAGCAGAAGTAGCCTCTTTCGCATCCGAAACGTTTTCACCAAGATGATCGAGCGAGACATGCATGCCGCGCTGGTTAAGTGTACGTGTAGCTTCAATTGCCTGGTCTAATGCTTCTCCAGCTACAAATCGACGTGAAACCGCCCGTGTAGCCCGGTTATGCATAACGAAGTTGCGCAGCGTATTATTTTGAGATAGATACAACAGTGTACCTTTGAGCATCCTTGCCCCCTTATGTAAATAGATGAACATACAAGCGAAACAGGGTAAACCTCTATGTATGATAGCACAAAACCCGGAGCGTGCAGTGGCGAGGGTGTGCCAAGCGTTGCTTCTTATAATTCTGGTATTTCTGGGCCGATGCGATGCCATAGTCCAAGGCGCACTAGTTCGTTGCGAGCCTCGAAGCCAAACAGCGAAGGATCCATCTCACGGCCGTGATGTATAACCAGGCTGCGCAACATCTCTATTTGCTCTGCCTTACTGGCAGTGTCCCGTTCAAATGGAATATGCTGGGCAAGTTGCTCAATCGCCTGCCTGTTGTACCATTGTTCCTGTGTTTCCGACATGTGCAACCGAGTCGATTATGGTATCCCAAGAGGTACCAGGGAACTACACCTTATCACCTATGGTAACATGCATACCCAGAGTGATTCAACCAAGACGTCTCTTGACACACGCTAAAGTGACACTCCTGTCGCCTAAAGGCTGACAGGCTTCTCAACAACTTCAGCCGTGTAGCCTGTTCCCGTAGGAACCTTGCCAGAAACACGTGGTTGAGCGACTGACTTGCTGAGACAACGAGGGGGCGTGTCTGCCCTACTACTACGTCCCACAGCAGGATCTTTATGGACTGCTGCTTGCCTCCTTGCGGGGCGGGGTCGTAGATACGTGACGGAACGAGGAAACATCACCTGCTCACCATAGGCGAGCTTATGCATATTGACCGAGCCGACAATATCCCGATGTCCCGTGAACCCGCATTTCTTGCAGTTCCACACTCTGCCTTTCGGCTTGCGTTTGTGACCACATGCAGGACACTGGCTTGATGTTCCTCGTTCGGAGCCAGTGAAGCTCATGATGTGGGCTTGTTTGGATTTGTGGGTGAGGTAGTCGATATCCTTCCCATACTCCCAGAGGGACATGCGTTGATTGTGGTGCCTCCCGCAATTGCGGGTGCGGACGCCATGAGGGTTGCCAATGAAGAGGGAACCAACTGTGTGTTGAACACAGAAGTTCACGACCTTGCGGGTTGCTTGGTGCCTCATATCCCGAATACGGCGCTCACTTCTTCGGCACGTTTTGTTCTTGGCGCGTTGCAACTTCTTCCATCGCTGCGAGTACTTTTTACATCTGGATTGTTTCTTAGCCAGTTTGCCAAGTTGCTGATTGCGTTGTCTTTTGAGCGAACGAATACCACGCCCTGAGACAACCAATGCTTCGCCTGTATTGGTTGAAACAGCAGCAAGATGAATTTCTCCCAGGTCGACCGTCGTGTGCGTGTTGCCAGGAGCATGCTCAGCTTGTGGAACTGCTACGCACACATGGAGTTCAAAGCCACGGTTCCACACCAGCGTACATGCACCGCTGTTCTCAGGCAAATCGAGAGGCAGCACGAGAGCTGCGCGTCCTCTGCCCATGGGAAGGACGACACGCCCTTTTTCTTTGCTCACTGCTTGTTCAGGCCAATGAACGGGGTAGAACTGCTTCACTTTGTAGGGATAGTGCATCTGTGGGTTTGCGGGTTTCAGTTGGCGGGTGGTCTGGACATTGGCAAGAAAAGCATGGACCACCATTTGTACAGACTGGCTATGGAGCGCATACTTGCCTTTGGTGGCTGTTTGCAGTTCAGTACGCCCAGGCCATTTGGCGTGGGTGGTACGCGCCTCTTTGTGGAGATCACAGCACGTATTCCATACCAAAGCCGCTTCCATGTGTGCTGCTTTGAGGCGTCGGAAGAGTGTCTGTGACACGCGCTTCAGTTGGTAGACTTTGACCGTGTTCATCGGCTCTCATTGTACCATGCAAGAAAGTGGTTTACAAGTGGGTAAAACCAGATATACCCGCTACTCAATAGCCTATCATCTGGTGTGGATACCCAAGTATCGTCGCCGTGTGCTGACGGGGGAAGTGCACGCGGAAACCAAACGCTTGCTTGCGGAGTGCTGTGAACGGCAAGGGTTGGCACTTCTGGGTCTGGAGACGGATGAGGAGCACATTCATGTCTGTGTGAGTGCGCCGCCACGCTTTAGTCCAGCCCTCATAGCAAACCTGCTCAAAGGGTATTCTTCTCGGTATTTGCGCGAAAAGTTCCCTCATCTCAAAAAGGTGTGTGGAAAGGAGCACCTCTGGACCAGTTCGTAGTATGTGGGAACGGCCGGCGCGGTATCGGCTGAGACGATTCGACGCTATATCCTGGAGTGTCAGGGGAAGTAGAGCAAGAGAGGTCGCTTTCATCCCTCCCCTTTCCAGGGGAAGGGGCTTCCCGCTCCCCCGTTAAAACAAGACATAGCCATTTTGCCCTATGGTATGCGTCCATACTTGACCGGGCAAGATGACGATGTTACTGTGAGTTTCAAGTCAGCATTGTTAACCAGCATGCTCTATTTCGCGTAGTTTCCGAGAGTCAACGAAAAAGGAATGAATCCTATGTTATGCCCGTCTTGTAATATCTTCAGACCAGTCAATAATGCGCCTTGCCCTCGTTGCAATGCGCCTTCGCCGCTGGTTGGGGAAACAGGTAACGGATATCAAGCTCCATCTGCTTCGGCAACCTGGGGAAGTCCAATAGCTCCACCAGCGGGCAGGGGATGGGTTAATGTGGAGTCACCGGGTTCATTTCAAAGGGAAGTCAACGACAACACGGTCTGGGGACAGGTCATGCCTCAAAAGGCAGTGACAGGCTCTGTAGAGCAACAGCAGACTTCGCTTGTACCAGTGCCATTCCAGGCTGGGATAGCTGCACCTCGATCGGCACTGAAAGTGATGTCTCCAAATGTACCGACTATACACACTGGAGGTCAAGAAGGCGCTTTGGTACCCGCCATTCCAGGTGAAGAAGGACCTATTTACGTTCCTCCAATGTATACTAAACCCCGAGCAATTATTCCACGCTATCGTGTCATCAGCGGATTACTTAGTGTCTTCATCGTATTTGCCCTGCTCTGCACAGGAGCGACTTACTATGCCAGGGCTACTGGCAAGCTTGCTTTTTTGCATATCATTTATGGTGATGCACGGCCAAATAACCTGGTAACGACTTCTGCAAAAGCATTACCCATCCCGAAGACGGCAACCGAATATGGTCCGGCCTCAGTGATCATCAATTCGGCTACGACGGCTTCCAAAATTGATACGGCGACCGCTCAACCACTGGCTCCGACCAACCAGTTTAAAGTGGGCGATACGATTTACCTGACCTACAGCGTACATCCCAAGGCACCGGGTACAGTAATCGCCAGGTGGTATACCAACAACAACTTCTACCAGCAATCCATGCCCATCCTCATCAAAGACGCAGCAAGTGGCTATATACCAATACAATACCTGCAGCCTGTCGAGGGAAAGGTGGAACTATACTGGAACGATCAGCTTGCTATCAGGCTCTTTTTCGTTGTTGACCCGGTTGGGTCCTAGGCTAAGCAAGCAAAGTGAGTGCATCAGCTTTTACATTGAGTATCAACCGTCACATCGCCATAGACCTCAACCTGGCAGGCAAGACGTATGTTCGGGTTCTTTTTGAGATCACTGCGCAACCAAAATCGCTCCATAAAGGTGAGGTCGTTCGTGTTTGTCGAGGGAGAAACGGCTACGCGATCAGTACCACACAGGCCATTACCATGGCAGTTCGCATATTTCCACAAGCCACAGTAGACCGGAACATCATTCTCAAGAGCTGGATAACGAACATGATCACCATCCGGAACTTCTAGCCGCATATTTTCACGCACAAAAGTAATGATTGGCACTGCTCTATCCTCCAAAATCATCTTTGTAACTCTTCAGGTCTCCCCTCTGCTTGACTCCTCACTGCCTACGGCAGTTCGCCATGGGTATGGTGTGGGTGTGGGTGTGGGTGCGGGCTGTGCCGCCTGCGGCGGCACAGCCCGCACCCACACCATACCTGAGTGAGCCGCCGCAGGCGGCAAGAAGTCCTGAATAGTTACTCATCTTTTTTGTTTGTAGAGGCCTAAATACATAGGATACTGGCATGTGACCTCTACATGTAGGAGTGTAGCACAGGGGGTAAAGAGCGTCAACGTCTTGTCCTGGCTCGGGTGCATATCAATTTTTGCACCTAGCTAACCGTCATCGTCACGTGTACATTCTGCGGTGTGACAGGCGTACCTATATCGGTATCACTCACCACCAGGGTAACGGCATAGTTGCCTGTAGGGAATCTGCTGCTATTACAGGTCACATTGATAAAGGCACTCTCTCCCGGAGAAAGTGTCCCACTGCTAATATCGATCGAAAGCCAGGAGGACAGGGGTTGAGTCGACTGAGTCACCGCCCAGTTGAGCGGGGTATTGCCTGTATTGCTGATGGTGAAAGATTGCGTTGCGGGATTTGTTCCCTGGATTGTACTGAATTTAAGCGAATTTGGCTTCACAACTATGGCTGCTTCGGGGGGAGGACCAGGGAGGGAACCAGCACCAGGCCTGACCGTCATCGTGGCTTTTTTTGCTAAGGAATCATGCACGCGCACCGCATTTGGGTCTGCTTTCAATACAGGATGTGTTGACACTGCCGGTCTCCTGGCGAGAAGCAGAAAAGCCAATATACTCGTCGCTATCAGAAACGAAATACACGAGGCAAGCAGCAAAATTGGCACAATACGGCTGCGCAATTGGTGTTTGCGTGGTAAGTACACCGCTTCTAGCCTGGGCATAGTGACCTGCTCATGCACTGGCGGTTGGGATGGCAGCTGTGGCGCAACAAACTGATCTTGAGGCGCCCGCGCAGATAGTTGAGATAGTGAACCCGTGTGCCGTTGCGGCATCGGCAGAAGCAGCGGAGAAGGCGCAGCCACTTGACGCTTCGATAATCGTTCAGGTACAAGCTGTTCAGGTATAGGCCCCAGCAGAGGAGCCGCGGTTGAAGCAATTACCACCGGCAGAAAGACCTCATCCGGTTCCTGCTCCAGCACGCGTGTTAAAGCGGGAGCACGCCGTACAGGTATAAAACTTGTCTGAAAAGGTTGATCTTCGGGATGCAACCCCGAATAATGTCCTGCACGATGTGGTGAAGCTGGTGGATTCGAGGGCAACGACGCAGTAGCTTCGCGATGAGAGTCGCCTGTAGGGTTCCCATTCTGTCTTACAGGCGCCTGTGAGAAGACATACCCACATCGACTACAACTGCGTGCATCAGCTCGTGAGAGCTTATGACAACGCAGACAGCGCTTGGTATCCATTCCCACTCCTTAAGCTGGTCACGGGTCTATCTATCAAAATATGAACGCTGCGAGGTTCAGTTTTTCAAACAGGAATATATCATTTAGAGTATAGATAAGCTGATACATGCCGATACATTAATACACATCTTGAGATGGTTTGCAAGAGAGTTGAGATAGTGATTGAAAGGTTCTGTTGATTATCTCCCACCAAGCTGCCACGGACACCCACGAGGGGCCCCACACCTCACCTCACCACCCCTGTCCCTACGAACCCCGAGGCCCTGATTGGTTGGGAGAACCATGGGTTGCCACGGACACCCACAAGGGGCCCCACACCTCGCCTCACCTCCCCTGTCCCTACGATTACGACCCTTGAGTGGAAACTATCCGGGAATTGCCTGTATGGGAGGGACTGTTGTATTACCACCCGATACGGTAACATTAGCGCTTCCTACGTAATGGATGTGGCTGGCATCACTTCCACTGACCAGGATGGTATAGCTGCCAGGGCCAATGTTTGAGAAGGAGTAATTACCCGATGCATCAGCAGTGACAGCTCCAACCGCTTTACTACCATTCATTAATCTTACCCTTGCACCTGGTAACGGTAGGCAGGGAGCAGGAGCCGCGCAAGCCAAGACGGACCCGCTGACAGTAAAGCCTGTCACCGTTAGCGTCACGCCGATAGTTTGTGGACTTCCTGAAATAGCTGTGCCAGTGCTGTCAGCAGCACTAATCGTGATTTTCCCGTTATATTTGCCAGGTGCCATACCTGCAGAATTGACATTCACGCTCAGAGTGCTCCCAGTTCCGCTAAGCGTTCCAGATGGAGGAGAAAGAACGAGCCACGAGCTGCTTGCTCCACCTGCGGTCGCGGTCCATGAAACAGAAGGCGTGCATGTGCCCGTTTCGTTAAAAGTAACGGGCTGCGCAGGGGCAGTTCCTCCCAGAGGAACCGTGAATGCAAGGTTATCAGATAACTGCGATAATATACAGGACGATTGTAAAGTCAATCTCACAATGAAAGTTTCTGGGCTTCCCTGCACTGTCCCACCGGAGGCATCGCTTGCAGAAATGGTAACCTTCGTGGTATACGTATTCGGTTGCAGGCCTGCAAGGTTGACAGCAACGCCGATACTGCCAGATTGACCGGCCCCCGTAATCGTGCCATTAGCAGGTGTAAGCGTGAGCCAGTTAGCCGAAGATGCGGTGGTGGCATTCCATGTCACCGGCCACGCACAACTACCTGTCCCCGTAAACATGACCGTTTGTGATGCTGGAGTTGTTCCTCCCTGAATAGCATTGAAGGATAGAGAACGCGAAGAGGCCCGTGACATTGAACAAGGAGGCTGTACCGTCAGGTTGACGGTAATGGTTTGCGGACTACCGGGCGCACCACCACCGTTCGAGTTGTATCCATATAGTGTGATTTGTCCACTATAGTTGCCAGGCGTCAGGGGAGAAGTATTTACATTGATCGTCAACTGCCCGGTTTGCCCTGGAGCAATAACCCCCCCCGCTGGCGCAGCACCTAGCCAGTTTGAGGCCGATTGACTGATGGCGGTCCTCCAGTTGAGCGAACTACCACCGTTGTTGGTGATGGTCACTACCTGGCCTGCCGGATTAGGTTGCCCTTGTATGTTACTAAAATTGATGCTGAGTGGGGAGGCGCCCATAATCGGTGCAGCGGGGGATGGAGTGGGCTGCACGTTTAACTGCACGATGACCGTTTGCGTACTCTGCCCGGCTATAAAGGAGATCATTCCCTGGCTCTGCCCAGCCGGTAGGTTTCCTGCATTGACACTTACAGACACGACCACACCAACCGTGTCCTTTAACTGCCCAGAGGAAGGTGTGACGGTCAGCCAAGCCGCCGTGGAGGTGGCCGACCAGGAGAGGGTCGATCCGGCACAACTTGCGGTTGCACTCAAGTTCAAGGTCTGATTGCCCAGGTTGCCCTCACCCGCAACGGCGTTGAATGACATGTTGCCCGAGCTGGTAACGATGCCACAGTGCGGCTGCACCGTAACGGAGACATTGACTGATTGAGGACCGTCAGCTGCTGCCCCTATGGGTACGGGACTAAACTGAAGTACACCTATATATGCTCCAGGGAGCAGGCACTGGCTATTGACTATGACCTGAATAGAACCGGTTGCGCCAGGTTGAACTGTTCCCAACTGGGTATCTGTACTCAACCAATTGCAATTAGACCCAGGCGTCTGTGTAGACGACAACTGGGGAGTTGCAGATGTCGAACTATTGCTGGTAACTGACCAACTTAAGGGACTTGAACCAGGATTGCTGATGGTTAAGGATTGCTTACTTGAAGTAGTATTGCCATCGGTTGTCGTAAAGGTAAGCAAGGCTGGTGATAACGCAATTACAGGTCCGGCATTTGGAAGCAATGGCCGAACAGTCATATCAACATTAATTGTCTCAGGAGCGCTGACATTGGATGAGATGGTTATAGTGCCTGAATCATCTCCTGGCGTGAGGCCAACACGTTGACCTGCGATGGAGATGATTTGACTTTGACTGAATGTGCCCTGGCTAGGTGAGACAAGTAGCCAGGATTTATCACTGCTGGCAGACCAGGTAATAGATCCATCACCACTATTCCCTAGAGTGAACATGGAAATAGTATTCGCACCTACAATATCAGCTCCTAAATGAAGGGGGCGAGTGTCTACGGACAGGTGTGGTGGTCGCGACTGGCCTGCCCCGGTGATCTGGAGCCTGGCGCTTGCGGTATAACGCGTCGTTACATCTTCAGCATAAATCCAGTGGAACCCCGGCCCCCAATGACTATCAATGAAGAAAAAGGCCGTTGCAGAACCCGTTGATCCGATAGTGATTAAGGAGGAATTGCCGTTGACCTGTATGGGCTCCTGTACATCATGCGTCAAGGCAACACTTGTTGAAGGTGTAAAATTCTCGATAGTTAACTTAACCCTATCACTAATTCCCGCTTGATTTGGGGCAAGTATTAGTGTCGGTGCTCCTGGAACATTCTTGTTGTTTGGAGAATGGTTTAAGGCGACCCTCAGCAAGAGAATGCCATCTACAGATATGGCGATCAAGGCAAAGATAACAACGCCAATAAAGGCAAGCCGTATGCGGGGAGAGTAACGACGCATAACTGAAACTGCGAATGGAACAATGGAAAAACCATCCGCCACAGCGCGTTGAATATCTTCTTCCTCGATGCGAGCCGATTCGTCACTATTAGGAAAACGGCGTGAAATAAGCGGATCACTTTGATTGGCCCAGTTATCGCTATCTTTGTCCTCGGTATCTGCATCAAGCCAGGGCCAGAAATCAGGCATGGCGGAACCAGAGTCCAGGTGCCCGGGTGCTCTGAACTGGTACTCAGGGTCGTTTTTGGATGTTGGTTCGCTTTGTTGGATGTTTGAAATTTGAGTTAAGAGAGTATTCTCACGTTGAATATCGCTTGAAATATCCCGAAGAGGGGACAGGCGCGAAGCACGAGAATAAAGACGAGCTTTGTGATCGCTTTTGACTTGCTCCTCTTCCTTCTCGATAAGCTGTGCGGCCTCATTGAGGTTTGAGACAGCCTGTTCTGCAAGATCAGGCTGGATCGTAAGCTCGGCCGGCTGCGGGTCAGGGTATATTCTGCTCTTGAGAAGAGGGTTGGTGATGCGCTCAAGTGGATCCCTGTGCATACTTTCCTGTTCAAGTAGGGTAGGAGAATCCTCAATAGACGATGCTTCCCAAGACGACTCCTGTTGCGAGGCATTCGGAGAAGACCTATACTGAAGCTGATTTTGCAACAGTGACTGGCAATCATCACAAAATACGGCAGAGGCTTCACAAAGCTTGCTACAACGCAAACACTGGCTCATATACTCGCTCTACTCACCTGCCACGCTGTGCTCTTGTCCACGACTCTAAAAAATATGCTTGCCAAGAGCCTTCAAACTTCTCTTCGGTTGGAAACGTTCGGAGAGTTCGATTTGGCAGTTTCCCTGTAATAATACAACGTTAAAACAGTAGTAATCGTCACATCAAGCAAGCAGTGAAAGAATGCTTGTAATGAAGAGTAAGCTCGTCTTAAAATAGATCATTATATGTCTTCTTCGATCATTTAATGTTCGAGATAAAGGGTTATCCACAAATTATCCACTTATTTATGAAAAATTGGTGGATAACACCCTTCTCTCAGAGAGCGAAATGATGTTATAATCAGGTGGGGAGAAGTGGGGGATTGTGGTGAAGTTTCTCTAAAAATGGAGAGTTTGACCTGTGGGAGGGGCCAGAAGGTATACCAGAGCATGCGTTTCTTAAGAGACGCATGCTCATCCAGGATGAGGGAGAACGTCCTGGGGTACAGCCAAGGTAAAGGGGCCACAGGTCATTGGGGTACAAAAAGGCACCTGCTGGCATGTTTCTTGGAGAGTATGATCATACAATCGATGCAAAAGGGCGTATGGCGGTGCCTGCGAGATTTCGCGGACAACTGGAAAAAGGCGCTGTTATAAGCAAAGGCATGGGAACATGTTTGTCGGTGTACACAATGCAGCGTTGGGAGGAGAAGTCGGCTGAGCTGGTGGAAGGGAAAACGAGCGAGGAACTGCGCGACTTCGAACGCCGCATTTATCCGAGTGCGGGCGAGGTGGAGCTGGATGGGCAAGGACGACTGGTTATTCCTGTCAGGTTACGTGGCTTCGCGAAGCTAGAAAATGAAGTGACTGTTGCGGGTGTGCGGGATCATATTGAGATTTGGGACCGCGCAACCTGGCAGGAATATCAGCGGAAACTCGATCAAGAGGGAAATGGAATTCCTTTTTAGTACATTTTACTGATGCATATGCCGGTGTATGGCCAGGATTCCTTCTTTCAGGGTTCATTAGTATCACACACCGGCCAGGAAAATATATGCAAACAACGCATGTTCCAGTTATGCTGGAAGAAGTGCTGAAGTTTCTTCAGCCCAGACCTGGTGGTCACTACGTAGATGGGACACTGGGCGATGGGGGTCACGCAGAGGCAATACTTGAGCGGTCTGTTCCAGGGGGAAGGGTACTGGGCATTGATAGCGATACGTTAGCCCTGGCCAGGGCGGAAAGGCGACTTGCCGGAGCAGTACATGATGAACGATTAGTGCTGGTACACGGGAACTTCGCTGAACTGGCCCGTATCGTAGACGAGGCCGATTTTGTGTCTTCTGTAGATGGCATTTTGCTAGACCTGGGCTTCTCATCCTACCAGGTGGAAGATCCAGAGCGAGGTTTCTCCTTCAGCATGGACGGACCACTCGATATGCGACTCGACCAGTCGCAGGAGCTAAGCGCGTGCAAGCTCGTAAATAGCGCAAGCGAACAGGAGCTGGCGGATATCTTCTGGCGTTACGGTGAAGAGACACGTTCGCGCCAGATCGCCTGGCGCATTGTACGGGAAAGGGCGCGCGGCGCTATCACGCGCACTTCGCAGTTAGCACGACTAGCTGCGGCAGGCGTACCTTATAAACCTGGAATGATCCACCCGGCGACACGGGTGTTTCAAGCCCTGCGTATAGCGGTGAATTCCGAACTGGCGAGTCTGGAAGCGGCGCTACCCCAGATAGTGGAAGTGTTACGCGCGGGGAAGACAGGTAATACTGGTGGGGATGGAGGAAGAATGGTGATTATATCATTTCATTCGCTGGAGGATCGGCTGGTGAAGGGGTTTATGCGGCGTGAGTCAATGGATTGTATCTGCCCACCTGATATCCCTGTGTGTGTGTGTAATCACAAGGCAAGCTTGCGCTTGCTGACACCAAAACCAGTGACACCAACGAAACAGGAGGTTCTGGTTAACCCCCGCGCCCGCAGCGCCAAATTGCGGGCCGCTGAACTAGTTGTTGGCTCGTAGTGCGTCACCCATCTTGAAACCGATGCCTGGCATCGGAACGAATAATGTAAAGGCGAAATTGGCGAGGGCCTTACTGCTGTCCACAGCAGTCCCTCGCATGTATGTAGGACGAGTCGTCCAATCATCATGCCTGCCTCTACATACGAAGGAATACAGATGATGGTTCGCCACAAAAATCGGAATGGCGGGTATATGCACTCAGAGCGCCTCGTTGTACCGAGACAACCTATTCTGGCTGCCAAACTACGCCGACAACTTCATCCGTTTTTTTTTCGTATGGGACCTGTAGCCTTAAGCATCTGTAGTGTGTTGTTGATCGGCCTGATGGCTGTACTCTATCTCTCTCAATTAAACCAGGCCGTGACTCCAAATCAACAAATTCAGCAGTTTCAGCAGCAACAAGCAATACTACAACATGAGAACCAGGAACTGCTCTACACTGTAGCTCAAGAGGAATCGCTTGCCTATATTGCCGACCATGCAAAACCTCTTGGCCTGGTTCCATCCGATCCAAACACCGTAAAGATACTGGTCGTACCACACCTGCAACCTATTCAAATTGGGCATAGAGAGTGACCACCGGGGGAGGGAAGCCAATTAGCCAGCAAGTATAAGAGAAAGGAGACAAGGCGATGAACACGGAACTGCGGCGAGCACATCACCGGCAGATGTTCATTTTGTTGCTGGTCTGTCTCGGCATAACTATACTGCTGGCAAGGCTCTATTACTGGCAGGTACTCCAATCTCAGAACGGATACAAACTGGCGCAACGTGCCAACATCGAGCACATTAAAAATATCATATTGGACGCGCCACGCGGACTGATCTACGACATCCAGGGACAGCTCCTGGCGACAAATGTTGTGCGCGATGATGTTTACGTTGAGCCAGTGCAGTTCACACTAGATCATCCCGATAACACGCAAAGCGACCTGAACTCATTGATCACTACCCTGCAACAGGTACTACCAAAAGTTCCACTTGAGAAGTTGCAGAGCGCTTTTGCCAGCGGACAGTACACAGCACGCATTGCAGTAGGCATCGATCCATCCCAAAGCGAGCAACTGCGTAAATTGCAACTGCCAGACGTGTTTCTGGAGCCGCGAGCGTGGCGCGTCTATCCCGACGGGAGTTTAGCGGCACAAGTCTTAGGTTACGTCACACAGAATGACACCGATAATCACGGCTTCTACGGCATTGAGGGACAGTACGATACACTGTTGCAGGGGAAACCTGGAAGCATTACGACAGAAGAAGACTTGCAAGGCAACCCACTGGATGTCGGAGTTGATAACGAGCAGCCTCCCGTTAGCGGGGCTAACCTGAAACTGACGATTAACAGCACGGTTGAATACATGGTACAAACAGTGCTGGCGGATACGGTCAAGCAGTTGCAGGCCGCGAGTGGCACGGCGATAGTCATAGATGCTCGTACGGGCGCAGTGGTGGCCATGGCAGGCGAACCAACGTTTGATCCTAATCAATATGGTCAGTACGCTACAGAGTTGGGATGCCTGGGAAGTGAAGAGGTCTACTTCAACCCGGCACTGTACTGCGCATATGAGCCAGGCTCGACGATGAAGGCGGTTACTATGGCGGCAGCGCTTGATCAGGGGCTGATTACCCCCGATAAGACGTTTAATGATCCCGGCTGTATGACATTTACCGATGCGCCTAAGGTGTGCAACTGGATGTTTATACGATACGGTACCGAGTCGATGACACAGGTGCTGATACACTCTGCCAATGTAGGAGCGGCATACGTAGCACACAATATCCTTGGGGCTGAACGCTACTACCCTTACCTGGAGCGCTTCAGTTTCGGTCAGCCCACGGGTATAGATGGTCCGGAGGAGGCAGGGTCGTATCTCTCGCCAAACGATCACAACTGGACGAAGAGCGATCTCACACGCCAGGCTTTTGGGCAGGGCATTCTAGTAACGCCACTACAATTGACAATGGCCTACGAAGCCATTGCCAATGGCGGTGTAATGATGTATCCCTACCTGGTGGCTGAAATAAACAAGAACGGACAGATTTTGAAAACTCAGCCAAGGGTAGAGCGACGGGTGATTAGTGCCCACGCAGCACAGCAATTGACAGAAATGCTGTCCCAGGCAGCGCTGCTTGGTACAGCACACCTGGCACTGGTGCCCGGTTACAGTGTGGCAGCCAAAACCGGAACGGCGACGACGCAAGGGCTTTCTGACTATCAAACCGAGGCTTCGGTAGCAGGCTTTATTCCTGCGTCGAATCCACGCTTTGTGATCCTGGTAAAACTAGATCAACCCAAAAAGGCAATCTATGGCAGTACGGCAGCGGCCCCACTCTGGAAGACGATTGCGCAACAATTGATGTGGTACTATGCCGTTCCGCCTGACCAACTACCATAGGTATTAGAAAGAGCAGGGTGGGGGTCCCTGTGATTAAAGTCTGATAGATTTTCCATCCGTCGAGTAGGGCTCGTGGTTGCGGACAGGAAATATCGCACACGACGGGTAGCCACCCATTCCCTACAAAATAAATTAATTTGTAAGAGTAAGTATACTAGAAAATTTGTTCTAAATCAAGCTTATAGAGAAAAGAACGCGAGAACTCATGAAACGCGTTACCCGCAGACAACTAAATAAGGAAGGGCAACTGTTAGCACCAGGACGCGATAAATCGGGTCCCTACATGCGCTCTCCGGCATTGGAATCTGCGGAGCAAAGACGGGACGTAGGGCCTCAATCGATTGCGCCCAGGAAAAGAGCGAAGTTGCAGGGGCACGATAGATCAAAATCACACATACGCCATGCTGCTGATGCAACATTGACAAATCCTGGGATGCCGCGCAAACGCCTCCCGCGTTTAGGAGCGAAGCAGACTGCAGCTAGCCTTCGAAGAGCAAATAGCGAACTCGAGCAGCAACATACCGGCCTGACGGCGGACTGGCGCATGCAACCGGCGCAAATGCTAACACGTCATGCACAGGACGATCATATACAGGAAGAGCGCCATGGAAGGGCCGCACAGGGAGCGAAACAGCGGGCAGCAACGGTACAGGCCATCACCAGGGAAGAGCAAGAGAAACTTGACGAACTGGAAATGCGTCTGCCGCGCGTTGCGGGAAAGATTGATGCATGGCTATTGATCACCGTACTGGCCTTGCTTTGTGTCGGCATCGTCATGGTCTACAGCGCAAGTTCCTTCGCGGCTGCACGCTACCAGGGTGATGCCTCGTACTACTTTCAGCGCGAACTGATGTGGGTGATCCTGGGGCTTGTAGCTATGTTGGTGACGATGCGTGTGGACTATCGCCATTGGCGGCGTTTCTCGCTAATCGGGATGCTGATTATCCTGCCTTTACTGGTGCTGGTGCTGTTGTACGGCCTGAATGCTTACGGAGCTTCACGTTGGCTGACCTTTGGCTCATTCTTCTCGTTTCAACCGAGCGAGATGGCCAAGCTTGTACTGACACTCTACATTGCCGATTGGCTGGCGCGTAAAGGGACCCAGGTGGGCACGTTTCTCTATGGCCTGACTCCGTTCATTATTCTGGTTGGGATTGTCTTAGGCCTGGTGTTACTGGAAAACGATTTAGGGACGGCTATTATCATTGCAGGCTTTGCTACCGCCATGTTTTTTACGGCGGGAGCTAATATCGCTCAGTTTTTTCTGGCGATGGTCTGCGCTGGATTGATTTTCATGAAAGAGGCTCTCACAAGTTATCGCTATTACCGCGTAGCGGGTTTCCTGAATCCGTTTAAAGATGTAACAGGCATTAATTTGCAGCTATACCAGGCATTGCTGGCCTTGGGATCAGGAGGATGGTTCGGATTAGGGTTAGGAGCTAGCCGTCAGAAGACAGGCTATCTTCCATTCCCTTATACTGACTCAATCTTCCCTATCATTGGTGAAGAGCTGGGCTTTGTTGGCTGCGCCGCCATCGTAATACTTTTTTTGTTCTTAGCATTTCGAGGGTTCCGGCTCGCCAGGCGCACTCCAGACTTGTATGGAGCAATTCTGGCGACCGGTATCACAACCTGGCTGGTGCTACAAGCTATGATCAACATTGGAGCGAATACAGGAACAATTCCCTATACAGGAGTGCCGTTACCCTTTATTAGCTTCGGTGGATCATCACTTGTCGTTTCATTGGCTGCTATAGGTGTGTTGCTGAATATCTCGCGCTACATTCAGGAGCCAGAGAAGCCTGCGCTTTCACGGCAGGCTTTATCTCTACGGGAAAAGCGTGTGGGGACGGGATATATCACATCTACACAATAATAACTTTGTTTGGAAATTGTATGAGAGTGCTTGTATCAGGTGGAGGTACCGGGGGCCACATTTATCCGGCCCTGGCAGTAGCAAAGCAGGTACGCGAAGAGTACCAGGCCGAGATTTTGTTTCTCGGAAGCGACGATGGGCTGGAGACCGAGATAGTACCTATGGCGGGTTTTCGCTTAGCTACTATCAAAGCTGGAAAGTTACGTAGGTATATCTCATGGCAAACGATTACAGGCGTCATGCGCGTACCATTGGGCGTGATGCAGGCAATCAACATCGTAGGGAAGTTTCGTCCGGGCGTAGCTTTTACCAGTGGAGGATACGTAGCAGTTCCGGCAGGGTTGGCAGCACGTTTCAACCGCGTACCGCTGTTGATGCATCAACAGGATGTACCGCCGAATCTGTCGAATAGACTTGTAGCGCCATTGGCAACGCGGATCTCGGTGGCATTTGCCGATTCGCTGGCCTACTTTCCGGAACGGAAGACATTACAACTGGGCAATCCGATACGGCAAGCTATGCTAGACGTACGACAGGTGCTGCCTCAGGAGGCGCGCAAGCAGCTTGGGTTTGAGGGGCAAGAGCCGTTGTTGCTCGTCACAGGCGGCAGCCAGGGAGCAAGGCACTTGAATCAAATGGTCGGTGAAGCATTGCCGAACCTGCTGGCACACTGCCAGGTACTACAGATTAGTGGAAAGGAGTTGTTTAACGAGACTCGTGAGTTGTCGGATAGTGTATTGTCCGTCAAGGACGAGGCACTAAGGAGGCGTTACCGGCTGGTAGCCTACCTGAACGAGGAAATGCCGATGGCATTGCAGGCAGCGGACCTGGTGCTCTGCCGTTCAGGGGCATCGACCTTGAGCGAGTTGGCGGTTTTGGGTAAGCCCAGCATACTGGTACCGCTGCCGCCAGCCATCGGTAGCTCTCCACAAGAGGCAAACGCGGCGATGTTTGGTCGTAGAGAAGCGGCAGAGGTGATTAAGGATAATGATCTGAAGCCGCAAGTACTTGTAGAACGTGTACAATCGATTTTAGCATCTTCTACACTTTTAGAAGCAATGGCCAATGCAGCAAGATCTTTTGCGAAGCCGCAGGCAACGCAGGAGATCGCAGCGGAATTAATAAAAATTGCGAAATAAACCTGAGTATGAACAATTGAAAAATGCACGACTGCATTTCATGGGCATCGGTGGTCAGGGCATCTCGGCGGTGGCGCAGATGGCTTTAGAGGGTGGCGCCAGGATCAGCGGGTGCGATCAATCTGCGTCGGCTACCACGAGTATGTTGATAGAAAAAGGCGTACCTGTACAGATTGGGCATAGCCCAGAGCACCTGGTACAGGCCGATGCTCTAATCTACGTACCGGCAGTTGTGGCTTTCAATCCACATAATCCTGAGCTGATCGCGGCAAAAGAGATTGGGATGTTGGTCATGACCTGGCAAGAGATGCTAGGAAAATGGATGCAGGGAAAGTGCGTTCTCTCGGTCAGTGGTGTTCATGGTAAGGGCACTACGACGGCAATGCTCGCGCTCATGCTTGTGGATGCCGGGCTTGATCCAACCTGTGAAATAGGCGCGATTGTCCCAAGGTTCGGCGTCAATTATCGTATAGGCAAAAGCCAGTACTTTGTGAATGAAGCTGATGAGTTCAATAACAATTTCTGGAACTATCATCCACGCCTGGCGATAGTGACGTCGATTGAATTTGAACATCCAGAGTTTTTCACCGACTACGAAGACTTTCTGGCAGCCTTTGAACATTTTGTACGTGGCATGGATATACATGGCGATTGGCCCTTTCCACCTACGCTCATCCTGAACGCCGATAGTCCGGGCTGCCTGGAATTACGTGAGCGGCTGGGTGATTGGCCAGGATGCATCCTGACGTATGCGGTAGAAGGACTTTCTCAAAAAGATATGGCAAAAATTGGAAGCAAGCCGTCTAATGCAGATAGGCTGGCAGACTACGTAGCCTTTGACGTAAAGCTTGAAGGGGAGACAAGTTTTCGCGTCAGATCGACGGAACGCGAGGGAGAGTCGTTTCCAGCGGACAGGGTTATTCATTCGCAGTTACCAGGGGCACACAATATTCAGAATGCGCTGTCAGGCCTGGCGGCTGCACATACCATCGGAGTGGATGTAAACGTGATCGTCAATACGCTGGAAAACTTTAACGGCATCGGGAGGCGCTTCGAGATCCGTCAACAAGGGCCATTAGAGATCAATGGAGTGATACAAGATGTCGTTCTGATTGATGACTATGCGCATCATCCCACGGCGATTGAGGCTACCCTGGAGGCTGCTCGCATGCGTTTTCCTGGACGCCGGCTGATCGCGGTCTATCAGCCGCACATGTACAGCCGTACAAAGACCTTTTTCGAGCAGTTTTTAACGGCCTTTAATAGTGCAGATATAGTGATTATCACCGACATCTTTCCAGGACGCGAGCACGATACGGGCCTTGTAGATGCGCGCGCACTCGTAAAAGCTATGGCAGAACGCCCACCTTTTACATCGTTTTATAAGCGGGTAATACACGGCGGAGATGTGCAGAACACAGCAAAGTTGCTGCGCAATACACTGCGTTCAGACGACCTGGTAATTATCATGGGAGCAGGCGACGTTTATATCGTAACCAAATTGTTGTTGAACGAAAGCTAGGGTAATCCAGGTGGTTGCACTTGCCCACCAAAGTAGCGGGGAACCAATATGACCTTCGATGCTGAGAAAATTTACGCAGAGCTACGGCCACACTTTCAAGAGCGCGTGCGCCGCAATGAGCCATTGGCACGTCATTGTACCTTTGGCGTGGGTGGCTCTGCGGAAGTCTGGGTCTCACTCGATACGTCAAGGGAGCTGGTTGATCTTGTGACCTTATCTACCGAACGACAATGGCCTTTGTTGCTGGTGGGCAACGGCACAAACATACTCTATGCCGATGCAGGTGTGCGAGGTATTGTTGCCCGTATTGCCTTCAATAAATACCTCCTTGAAGATCAAGGAGATGGTACAGCTCTATTATTGGCAGGTGCGGGCGTGAGTTGGCCGCGCCTTTTGAATGAACTTGCAGTTCTTGGTTGGGGCGGATTGGAGTTTGGACCTGGAATACCTGGAACGCTGGGTGGTGGGGTAATTTCTAATGCGGGAGCGCATAACAGCGACCTTAGTGAAGTGCTGGAATGGATCCAGGTTCTGGATGCCCGAGGCGCTTCAGAAACTAATGATGGATTCTCGGTCCCGATGTTACGGCGCTACCTGCATGACGAAATAGATTTGAGTTACCGGCATAGTCGTTTTCGTAAAGGGCGTCGTATCGATTTTGATGTGCAGGGATATCCAATCATATCCCCGCGCGGACTGATTGAGCCAGGTGAAATCATCACGCAGTTGGGAATACGTCTTCACCGTGAAGACCCCCAGAAGTTACGCGCAATCATTGAAGATCATAAGCAGCATCGCAAGAGGACACAGCCACCTCAGCAGAGCGCAGGCTCGGTCTTCAAAAATCCTGCTGGCGATTATGCTGGGAGGTTGATTGAACAGGCCAATATGAAGGGGGTGACCCACGGCAAAGCGCAAATTTCTCAGCGTCATGCCAACTTTATTGTCAACTTAGGAGGAGCCAGTGCAGCCGATGTGGTAGCGCTGATAGCAGAAGCTCGCAATCGCGTACATGAGCGGTTTGGGGTGGACCTGGAGTTGGAGGTCGAGTTGCGAGGCGAATGGGGGAAGCCATTATGGAAAACAAACAGCTAAAAGAGCAGATTGCTTTCGATTATAGAGAGCGAATATCGTCTCGCTCTATCAGCGAACATGAAATGACTGGTAGAAGAGGCACACGAGCAACACGAGCAACAGGCAGGTCTAGAAGAGAGGAGCAGCCTTCAGCTCGTACCAATCCAAATACCCGCAGGCGCGTTGTGACGATGCCGAAGGAGATCGTGCAGCCAACGCCCTGGGCAGATCGGCCCGCTCATAAGCGTCGCGCACATACGGACCCCCCTGCCGGGCACAGACTGGTGAAGCGCACCCTTGCTCAAACTGGCGTCCCTGCTCCGGGGGGCCAGATGAGGCTCATTCGGCCCTTACCCAGGCAGGATCTCACCCAACAAGTGCCTACGAGGAGTGGTCAGCGGAATGCACGGAGAGGGCGTTTCTGGCGTCGCTTTCTGTCCCTGTTCGCCTTGTTGGTGATCTGCATCGCTGGGGCGAGTTTCGCTCTCACCAACTCAAATTTTCGTGTGCAGCAGGTCGAAGTTGTGGGAACGCAAAACGGCACGCTGGTTCACACTATCCAGAACATGGGTATTCAGGGGAAGAACATTTTCCTGCTGGATGTGGGAGCGCTGACCACCCGTATCGAAGCGCTCCCGGTAGTGGCCTCGGCCAATCTAGTAAGGCAGTTACCTGACCAGGTAACCGTAAATGTAGTGGAGCGAACACCCGTTTTACTCTGGCAGACGCAGCAGGGAATCTTTAGTATAGACAGCCATGGAGTGGTCATAGCACCTGTCAGTGAAACCACTGGCACGGGCGGCCTGATGACAGTCGTAGATGAGCGCGGAGGAGCAAATGGAGTGGCCCAGCAGGTACACCCTGGAGCTTTGTTAAACGAAGCGGATATCGCATTCGCAAGAGAGGTGTTTGCACGTCTACCACAATTGTCTGCGGTCCCTTCCTTTACCTTGCGCTACGATAACGTACCCAAACAAGGGAGGCATGGAACTTTTATAGTCGTGAGTTCGGATGGCTGGTTAGCTTACCTGGGCACTGCTGATAATAACAATCCATTGGATAACCGGCTGGTCGAACTTCAACAGATACTTAGCCTGGCGCAGCAAGAACAGCTCAACCTGGCAACCATTGACCTCCGCTTCGGATTGCGCCCTGTATATACATTGAAAAGTGAACTGTAGTTCGTAGTGCGCGGGCATTCAGCAATGATGCCCTTGAACCGCCCAAGGGAGCGTGTATCGTGCAAGAGCGGGTGATCGTAGGTATTGACGTCGGAACAACAAAAATTTGCGTTCTTGCCGGCGAATTGGACCGCGATGGGAAGCTGAATATTGTTGGCGTTGGCACCTGCCCTTCACAGGGTTTGCGCCGCGGGGTGGTGGTGAATATTGAGGAAACAGTCACTTCCATCGCAGCGGCGCTGGATCGTGCAGAACGCCTTTCAGGAAAAACTATTACTACCGCATATGTTGGGATCGCTGGTAGCCACATCGATTCCGAAAATAGTAAGGGATTTGTGGCCATTTCTCCCAGCCATCGGGACATTGTGCAAAACGACATTAGCCGCGCAATTGAGGTCGCACGTGCCATTGTGATGCCCGCAAATCGCGAGGTAATACACGTCATTCCGCGCGGCTACGTGGTAGATGGACAAGAGGGCATCAAGAATCCTATCGGCATGTCCGGTTTCCGCCTGGAAGTAGAAACGCACATCATTACAGGTGCAGTGTCATCCATTCATAATTTGATTAAGTGTGTACATAAGGCACGCGTGGAGATCGAGGACCTTGTATTAGAGCCACTGGCCTCAAGTGAGGCTGTGCTTGCTGAAGGGGAAACCGATCTCGGTGTCGCATTAGTTGACATCGGTGGGGGTACCACCGATGTGGCAGTCTTTACCGACGGCGCAATCTGGCACACTGTGGTGCTGCCTATCGGGGGGAATCTGATTACCAGCGATATCGCCATCGGCTTGCGGCTTCCTTTCGGCGTAGCAGAGGAACTCAAGTTGACCTACGGCCATTGCAATCCCTCCACTATTTCTGATAACGACATGATTGATCTATTGCATTACATGCCGGATTGTAATGACCTTGTGCCTCGCAAGCTGCTCGCCCAAATCATTCAGGCACGGGTAGAAGAACTGTTTGAGATGGTTCACGAGGAGATCAAGAAATCCGGCTACGATGGGTTATTGCCAGCCGGTTTGGTAGTGACAGGAGGCAGCGCCGAGCTACCAGGAATCCTGGACACCGCGGGACAGATTCTCGATCTCCCTGCGCGTCTTGGTTCTCCACTCGGTTTGCATGGACTGGCTGATTCAATCAGCCGTCCGGCCTATGCTACCTCGGTGGGTCTCTTGCTGTGGGGTTTGCGCCACACCTCATTTCTTACCGATGAGGAAGAGCAAGAGGAGAGGAGGCAAGGGGCCTTTTTATCTCGTTTAGTACGCTGGTTACGTGCATTTATTCCGTAGTATTGATCGTGGGGTGTGAAGAATCGCCCCCGCAAGGATTTCCATCGCCTGTTTGTTTGTCTGGCGCAAACGACATTGCCAATACAACGAACACGAAAGGGGCCAAAATGATACCAAGAGGAAATCATCAAGTTGAGGGCTTTGCCCAAATCCGCGTTATCGGAGTAGGCGGCGGCGGCAGCAATGCAGTCAACCGTATGATTCAGGCCAACATGATGGGCATTGAGTTTATCGCCGTCAATACCGATGCCCAGGCCTTACTGATGACTGAAACGCCACATCGTATCCGCATCGGTGACAAGCTCACGCGTGGCCTTGGTGCCGGTGGCAATCCGAGCGTTGGGGCAAAGGCTGCAGAGGAAAACTCCGAGGAACTGTATGAAGTACTGAAAGGCTCGGATATGGTCTTCATCACGGCTGGTATGGGAGGTGGCACCGGCACGGGCGCAAGCCCTATCGTTGCACAGATTGCACGAGAGCTGGGAGCCTTGACCGTCGGCGTGGTCACGAAGCCTTTCTCCTTCGAGGGGAATAAGCGCCGTTTGGCGGCTGAGGAGGGCACCGCTAATCTCAAGCAACACGTCGATACGCTTATCACGGTACCCAACGATCGGCTTTTGCAGGTTGCTGACAAAAAAATGCCGTTGAAAGAAGCATTCCGTTTGGCCGATGATGTACTGCGCCAGGGTATACAGGGCATCAGTGATTTGATTACAGTACCCGGACTTATCAACCTCGACTTCGCTGACGTTAAGACCATCATGTCGGCGGCCGGCTCCGCTTTGATGGCAATCGGTGAGGCAAGCGGCGAGACTCGCGCCATTGATGCGGCACACATGGCGATTGCCAGCCCCCTGCTGGACATCGATATCAACGGTGCACGCGGCGTACTGTTCAATATCACGGGCGGCCTCGATCTAACATTGTACGAGGTGAATGAAGCGGCTGATATCATCAGCAAGGCAGCGCATCCTGAGGCGAACATCATCTTCGGCGCGGTGCAGGACCCTGGATACGATGGGATGGTAAAAATTACGGTGATTGCAACCGGCTTTGACGGTCGAACGCACCCGTCGACATCACCACCAGGCCGTGTGGAATACAACCGGAGCATGTTCTACCCGGCTACACCATCACCAGTTAATGGCAACACTCCAATGCGCCAGCCAAGCCCAAGCATACATCAGGGCTATAACTCGTTGCCAGTAAATCAGGCATCCCCTATGAATATTGCGAAGCATCCGACTGGACCGCTGCCGCCCGCAGGAAGGCCTAAGCAGCCAAACTCTGTAATGCAGGAACAGATGAGGCAATCTGCCGGTGTTGGACGCTCTGATATGCCCGAAGACGATTTTGACCTGGATGACAATTCCGGGGATGTAGTTGAGTCACTGATTGTGCGCAAGCGACTCCCCATGCCGGAGCCAGAGGCGCAGCCTTCACAGCGTCCAGCAGCCGAGTCGCGTCCCCAGCGCCCAATCCGGCGCATGGATCCGAAGGCGGTCGATCTAGCAAGAGGCAATCGCAATGCCCCTCCCGGCGATGCAATCGACATTCCAGCATTTCTGCGAAAGCGGTAATTTGAAGAAAAGAAGACCCGGAGAGGAGAAGAGGAGGGACATGTAACAGCGATTCCCCAGGGCGACCGCAAGGGTCCCCACCCCACTCCACGCCGCCCCCGCCCTTACTATGATTCGCGGCAAGTGACGATCTGTTCGTCCTCATAGTAAGGGCGGGGGCGGCGTGGAGTGGGGTGGGGACCCTTGCGGTCGCCCTGGGGGAGGATTAGCTTGTGGGTGACTCCGACCTCTCCGATACCTTCTCAACTGTTTTCTTTTTACCCTTTAAATTCGAGCTATCCTATTTGTGGTTCTCCCCAGGTTGCCTGGAATGTCCTTGTTCAAGCCAATGTGATTGATCACCACGCGAGCACCAGGAATGCCGGTTATCTCTTTCTCCAGCATGTATTTCATCTCGGGAGTCGGGACCTCTCCGTACAGGCTGACGATATAGTTCTCAACCAGCGCGGACAGATTTTTTGCCCCTTCCAACTTTCCTTGGGCCTTCAAGTTTTCGATCAAAGCATTTACAGCATTCAGAAGCTCATCTTCAGCGACCAGGAAGTTCATGACATCAATTACACCAGGCAACTTCCGCAGCGCATCCTCGACCTCCTTCTTCTGTTCTTCCAGTTCAACCTTCCCATACAGCGATAAGACGACACCCTCGCGTTCAACAAATACCTTGACGGGGTGAGCGCTCCATGCTGTAGTGTCAACGGTGACAGTCTGGTCAACCACATCTTCGGCTTGCTGCAAGGCTATCGCTGCCAGAGGCGTTGGTTTCCCTGTAATAGCAGCCTCAGCAAATGTCCTGGCATACTCTCCCGGCTTAACTTCTTCCTCTTCATGGGTAGCCATTGGATTCTGCAGAGCCCAACCCATGATGCAAATGAATGCTAAAACAACGCCGATAATTGTAACCCAAGGTGTGGTGTTGATTACGACGAAACCAGCCATGGCGATAAGAATTGACACGCCCAAAAGAATAGGCCAGTAACTTCCTCCGGGCAGGTGAATGTGACCTTCTTCTTCGCCTTCAGCCAGTTCTTCTTCCTGATCCTCTGGCACGGGCATCGCCAGTTCGTCTCCAGTTAGACTTGTACTTTGAAGATGAGTATTCATAAGTTCTCGCTTCCCTTCGAGAATGTTTACGATCTACCAAAACCCTGATTACTACAATACTCCTGATATAAGAATAACAGGTATGGGTCTCTCTTGCAAGCAGTTGGCGAATTTTCGCGGCAAGCCCCCCTTTTCAGCAACCCGCGCAAGTGGTGCAAGAACGCTGTTCCCAACTGCGACCCGACATGGGTGATGTTTCCCACGAACGCCAGGGCGATCAAGGAAGAAGACACCGTCCCCAGGAAGAAACCTGCACGACCATTGGCATCTGAGAGCGTCAGAGATCGACCAGCTTGTAAGTTGTAGTGCTCCGTTGTCATGATTTGAATGAGAGAAGGGTGATGCTTGTCATGTGACTGGATATCCATTGCTGTTCACTCCTTTACGAGACCAGAGAGATGCGTTGGCCTCACCTGTAAGGTCGTACCTCTGGTAGCAGATGAAGAGAATATACCACAGCCTTGCTGCTCCTTGCCCCAGTAACATGCCCATCGCCAGAGGCACCAGCGGAGCCCCCAGAGCCCCTTGCAGCGCACGAGCGGCAATCAGAACGCCCATGGTGGGAGCCAGAGCACACAGTGCGGAAGCCAACGTAAAACCGAGCAGACTAGCCAGGTAAACGCGGCTGGTGCCAAAGCGCTTGGCGAGGTAGGCACTGGCGGCCAGAACAGCAGCCAGTGCCAGCAGGTAGCCACTGACGATCCATTGCGCTGTCTCAAGCGAGCTATGGAGTTGGAGGGCAATGTCAGGTAAGGCGACATTGACAATATTGGAGTCCAGCATACTCAAGAACGGGCCGGCAAGCAAACCAACCTGGGTAGCCGCGGTCAAAGAGGAACGCGAAGAAGAAGACATCGAAAGGTTCATGCTTGCACCTCCTGGATGTGTGTAGCAATCCAATCCAATTCCTGTTGAATGTGCCGGAGTTGTAAATCGAGTAAGCTTTGAGCGTAGGTGATGTGCGGATGTTCGCGCGCCAGAGCAAGTGCGTGTTGCCGGTGCTGTAAGCGTTGCTCAAGCACATCCCGTCGCGTCATCAGGATAGCCAGGCGAGCGGCAGGATCGAGCAAATGGAAGAAGGCAACGCGCGTTTGGAACTCGCTGTCGTTGCGCGCGAGATCGACAGAAAAATCGCGCAGGAGTGTATGAAGCACTTCCTTTCCACGCTCAGTCAGGTGATACACATGCCGATCAGGACGACCAGACTGCCGCTCAACTTCATGGGAAATAGCTCCCATCTCCTCAAAACGCCGGAGTGCCGGATAGAGATGATTGCTGTTGAGAGCATCACCCAAGATCCACTCGACCTGTCGCTTGAGTTCATAGCCGTGGTAGGGATGGGAACTGAGTTCGGCCAGGATAAGAATGTCGATGTACAAAGACTACTCCTCCTTTTATGAGTCAAATTAACCTAACATTTTTAATATAGGTTAATTTAACATATTAAAAGGGAAATGTCAAGGGGCAAACAGAAAAAGGGAAAAGCCTGGCAAGGAGTGGGAGAAAAGGGGATGAATGTGTCAAAGTGCATAAAATAGTAAGCGATAAATTTCCGCAAAACTAGCCCTACCAAAGAATAGACATACGAGAACTTGTGTTCTATAATATCTACAGTAACCGGCGACAACCAGCGACAACCAGCTAAGCCTGGCTAAGAAAGAGATATCATCAAATGCTCCGAGATGTAATGCGGGAGACATGGGCTTATCAAAACACTCCCCACGAAGGTCACGAAGAGGAACCCCCACAGCGTTTTCAGCAGGCATTTCTGCTGGCAAAAAAACAAACGGTTAACACAGAAGATTCGGCGATCCTACGCGATTTAATTATCAAAATGAGCATCGCCCAAACCACCGAAGACGCAGTCATCTACCTGCTAGATGTGGACGAAGACGAAGTTGATGAGGATTGATTCTACTCCCTCAACAGAATCTTCAAATCTGCACTCAATTGCCCGGAAGAGAAGTCATTATCGAATAAGACTCGCTCACGTCCCTCCTTGTCAATCACATAGATAGCGGAAGAATGTGAAACTGTTCCACTGCTGGTAGCTGCCTGTGCATCGACACTATACGATGCCCATACAGGTGCCAGCTCATCGTGAGCGCCAATCAGGAAATGAAAGTAGTTACCCAACTTATGAGCCCTGGAGAAGTTTTGCGCAGCTGCAGCCGTATCACCTTTCGGATCCATGCTTACAGCCAGAACCGCTACATGTTGCGCATCTCCACCAAGATTTTGCAAAGACACACGCAGCTTTTCGGCTGTCAAAGGACATACGTCGGGGCAATGGGTGTAGAGGAAGGTTAAGACGACTGGCTTCCCTTTGAACTGTGTCAGTGAAATCGGGTTACCAAACTGGTCCTTCAGGCGAAAGTCAGGAGCAGATACACTTCCAAGGTCGGTTCCTTGCAAGCCCGACTGGCTGGTGCCTGGATTGCTGATAGATGCCCCCCCTGTACCGTTGTGTAAACTTAACAGAGCTACCAGTAGCACAACCAGCAATGCAAGGGTCATAACTGATAGACGAGAGGCCAAACGCCAGCTCATGCTCATAGCGTGTCCTTAATTCTTCTTTCTGCTGGCTAATGTATCACCCTATCCACTACCATAGCAGCAAAGATCAAGGCCAGGTAGCAGTTAGAGTACCAGAAGAGGGTACGCGCCCACTTCTTCGATTTATCGCGCAGTAGACGTATCGACATATATAGCAGTATACCACCGAGTACGATAGCAACAAACAGGTAAAAGTAGCCCATAGCACGCATTGCAAATAGGATCAACGTCACAGCCAGCAGTAAAAGTGAGTAAAGGAAAATCTGCTTGCGTGTCTCCCTTTCGCCCATAACCACGGGCATCATCGGAATACTGGCTTTCTCATAATCTTTCTGAATTAGCAACGAGAGAGCCCAGAAATGCGGGGGCGTCCAGTAAAAGATGATGGCAAAGAGCCAGATGGCGGGCAATGTGATAGTATGCGTTACCGCCGCCCAACCTACAAGCACGGGAACAGCGCCAGCTGCTCCGCCGATCACAATATTTTGAGCAGAGGAGCGTTTCAGCCAGATAGTATATACAAAGACGTAGAATAGAATTGCCGAGCATGCCAGTACTGCGCTGAGCAGGTTAACGAACACCGCCAGTATGATAAATGAGCCAACCCCTAATGTAATGCCAAAGATCAGGGCCTGGGTGGGCTGTACCTTGCCGGCAGGCAACGAGCGGCGCTGTGTACGTCCCATGATCTGGTCAATGTCGCGATCAATATAGCAGTTTATGCAGTTCGCGCTGCCA
>WNFB01000947.1_pt1 | contig 29693 bp, 31 predicted proteins | sample 5400501 | NCBI WGS metagenome assembly WNFB01 (sample SAMN13153341, study PRJNA577476) | soil metagenome | isolation source: 200 cm saprolite under Douglas fir tree site 2 hole 1 | place: USA:California | collected 2015-04-18
GAGTGTCTGCTCGCGGGGCACTCGCAAACTTAGTAGGAAGCCAGCACATTCAAGTCTTTGAGGTTGTTGTCAGCAGCGGGCGCCCCACGCTCATCACCGCGTCGAAGAAAATGGATGGCTTGCCCCACAGCGAATTGAAGAAGATCGCGGTAACGCTTCCGGCCATCGCCGCCATCGCCCATACAGGATAGATGAGACCGGTGGCAGCGATTGGGATGCCGATGCCGTTAAAGCAGAAGGCTAGCACCACGTTTTGCAGCATCTTGCGGTAGCTGCGGCGGCTAATGTCGCGCGCGACGAGTATCGATTCGAGGCGGTTGCCCAGAATAATGATGTCGGCCGATTCGATCGCGATGTCGGTGCCGCTGCCCATAGCGATACCGACATCCGCCTGCATCAGTGCGGGCGCATCGTTGATGCCATCGCCCACCATCGCCACCTTGCCGGTTTTCTGGAGTCGCCGCACGATGTCCACTTTTCCATCGGGCAGCACGCCGGCATAGACTTCATCGATACCAGCCTCAGCGGCAATCCGCTGGGCGGCGCGCTCGTTATCGCCGGTGAGCAATATTGGCGTGATCCCGGCCTTGCGTAGTGCGGCAACTGTCTTGGCTGCATCATCCCGAAGCGTGTCGCCGAGAGCGACAATACCAAGCGCTTGCCCATTCTTCGCGACCGCAATGACGGTGCGGCCTGCTTCCTCCAATTCGCGAATTCGCACCCCAAGCGGTGCAAGCTGGATACCTTCGTCTTCCAGAAAATCGGGACTGCCGACTAGCACTTTGGCCCCGTCAATGGTGGCGGATACACCGCGCCCCGGGACCGACATGAAGCTGTCGACCTTCAGCGGCGTGATGTTGCGCTCGAACGCAGCACTCACAATCGCTTGCGCCAGCGGATGCTCCGATGAGATTTCAGCCGCGGCCGCGATCGCAAGCAACTCTTCCTCGCTCGATTCCACCGGAACCACTTCCCGCACCAGCGGACGGCCTTGGGTCAAGGTACCAGTTTTATCGAGCACGACATGCGTCACCAGACGATAACCCTGGAACGCCTCTCCGGTGCGCATCAGGATGCCGAGCTCTGCGGCTTCGCTGGCGCCCCGCACGATGGAAAGCGGGGCAGAGATACCCACTGCGCAGGGATAGCCCATGACGAGGACGCTCAATCCCGCGAACACCGCGCGTTGAAGGTCTACGTGTCCGGTGATCAGGAAAGAACCGAGCAGCCAGCCGACAACGGCAATCAAGGCGACCACGAGCACGATAGGCGTGTAAACCGTAAGCACCCTATCCACCAGGTGCAGGAGCCCGGGTTTGAGCGCACGCGCATCTTCGACGTGGCGGATCACTTGCTGCAGGAAGCTCTCTTCGCCGATCGCGGTAGCCCGTACCAGCAGAGTTCCCGTGCTATTGATCGAACCGCCGACCACCTTGCTGCCTGCGGTTTTTTCCACCGGCATCGGTTCTCCAGTAATAAGCGACTCGTCGACGGCCGAATGGCCACTCGCCACTTCACCGTCGACTGGAATGCGCTCTCCCGGCCGAATGCGTATCTGGTCTCCCAGCCGCACCTGCTCGACCGGAATGTCTTGCTCGCGGTTGTCGCGCACCACCCGCGCCGTATTAGGCTGCAGGTCGAGCAGCTTCTTGACCGCTTGTGAGCTGCGCGTCTTGACGATCAGCGACAGCCACTCCGAAAAAATGTGATAAGTGGTCACCATCACCGAGACCGCAAAGAACGGCGCCGTCGGATAACCTTCAGGACGCCAGATCATACCGATCAACCCGCCGACTATGCCGGCAAAAGCACCAATTTCGAGCAGTACGTGTTGATTGAGGATGCCGCGCTTGAGCGCCTGGACTGCCATGACGAAAATGTGGTTGCCAACACCGAACACCATGAAGAAGGCTAAAGCCCCGGTAATCCACGGCGTCGCTTCCTGCAGCCAGCCTTGGCCTTTAGAGAAATGCAATGCCAAGCCCAGCACACTCAAGCCCACTGCACTTCCTAAGGCGATGCCAAGCCCGCGATTTCTTAGCACTACAAAGATGAAAAGAACCAAGCTGGCAAAGATGACAAGCGACAACAGGGCAGACCAGAACCCGTTTGGGTTGGCTACCAAAGCGATTGCGACGAGGCTACAGGCCACCGCTGCGAAAAAGCGCCTACCCTCATGCACCAGCGCCGCTTCCTCTTCTTCGAACGGCCGCATTTTACGTGGATCGGAGATCGTATAGCCGATGTCCTTGAGCGTCTGCAGCAGTTCCTCTGGACGCGCGATATGTGGGTCGTATTCGATCAGCGCCTGCTCATGGGTGAGGCTCACTGCAACCTTATCGACACCGGGTTGCTTGCCGAGTACTTTTTCGATGGTACCAGTACACAGTGAACAATGTAGCCCGCCGATTCGCGCGCGGATTCGTGCTCGATCGGGCCGGTTTGCAGGTTCTTCGCTCCAATAATGGGAAGCGGATTCAGCAGTGGTTGTCGTGTTCATGGCCATACCTCATTTTGTAGAAGGCCTCATGCCGTTTAAGCTGGCGAAACAAACCGAACCAGATGGACCAGAGGCCGATCGGGAGGGCTATCCAATGCAAGGCTTCAGTCATGGTTGCGACTCGCAACGCGGTAGCCGCCTCGCTCAATAACAGCAACCAATTGTTCTTCACTGACGGCCTGAGGGTCATAGAGAATCCGCGCCTCTGCGTCTTTAAACGATGCCGCAGCCTGTTTGGTGCCTGCCTGGCGTTCTAAAAGGGATTGAATGATCGCGGCACAGCCGTCACAATGCATGCCTTCGATTTTGAATGTCACTGTGTTCATCGCATATTCCTTGTACTCATTAAATTAAAAACGTTGACTGCCAGCGCGCTATGCGCTAACCACACGGCGTGCTCATAACCGGCTCTCGACTCCTTGTCGACTGTTTAGGAATCGCATATCCCCGGGTCTGATCAGTCTCAACTATTGGCATTCATAGACGCTGCGCTAACGCAGATTGTCATACAAGGATAGACCTTGGAGGTAGGTCCAGAGTCAAGGACTTTTTGAGGGTTCTGGTGCCGAAACTGTATTTTTAGCCGGCTGCTCTGAAAAAACGACCGCCAAATTTAAGCCCCAAGATCGAGCCATTGCAGAAGGCGTTCGTTGCGCTGTGGTCGGATGCACAAACGCTGGTGCACAACGAGGTGCGGCGCGAGGAAACACGACGGCTGACTCCGCAGTCATTTCGGTTGTATCTTGAGGGTTGGAAAAGATCTTGGCGGTCTTGGCTCACTGAGTTCCTCTGCGACGCGTTCGCTGCGCACACCCTGGGACCAGCCTTTGCCTGGGCACACTTTCACTTGACGGCAAAACGCGGCAGAGATCCATTCCAAGTACCGCTTGGAGCGACTTCTAGTCATCCTGCCGACGCGGCGCGACTCGAGACAATAAACGGCGGCGTTTTCATGGGTTGAGGATTATTTTCTTTTCTTTACCCGATCATTCTAAACTTCGTATAAAAGGAATGGTGAGCCGGCGCTGCGCCGCCAGCGAGGCGCGATCGAGGCGATCGAGTAAACGAAACAAGGCCTGCAAGTCGCGTGGATAGCGGTGCAGCACATAACGCGCGACCTCTTCCGGCATCTGCAATCCACGGCTTTGTGCGCGCCGGCGCAATACCACCAGCTTATCGGCGTCACTCAAAGGCTGCAGATGATAGACCACGCCCGAACCCAGGCGGGTTGCAAGCTCCGGCATACGTAAGCCTAAGTGCATCGGAGCGCCATTGCCGGTAACAATAAGAATACCGCCCGCCGCGCGCAGGCGCTCATAAAAACCGAATAAGGCCCATTCCCATTGTTGATTGCCGGCGATGCAATGGATGTCGTCCACGCAAACGAGCCGGCGTTGCTCCATCTCTTCCAGTATGCGGGTGGAAAATTCCACGGCAAGATTTAACGGAATATAGGCACACATCTCGCCGCGTTCATCCGCCAGGCGACAAGTGGATTGCAATAAATGCGTTTTACCGGAAGCCGGCTCTCCCCACATAAACAACACTGGATTGATCGGCGCACTCTGCGCCGCCGCCATCAGTTGCGCAACCAATTCGGCATTACGCGCGGGATAGAAATTTTCAAACGAAGCGCCGTCGCGCAAACTGAGGTTAAGCGGTAGCTGCGTGGTCACGAGCGCGAAGAGCGTTTCGGGAGAGTATGATGCTTATATCCATTATGCAAGTGGCGTAACCACACTACCAAGACCGCGGATACCGGCAGGGCGAGCAGGATGCCGAGGAAACCGAACAGTTGTCCTCCCGCCAACACGGCGAAGATCACGACAACCGGATGCAGACCGATACGTTGGCCGACCAAGCGGGGGGTCAACACCATGCTTTCCATCATTTGTCCGACGGCGAATACGCCCAACACCCCTAACAGATGAATACCATCCTGGAATTGCAATAAGGCGGCGAGGCTTGCAACCAGAATGCCGACAATAAAACCGAGATAAGGAATGAAGCTCACTAATCCTGCCAGCAAACCAATTGGCAGCGCAAGATCGAGACCAACTAACGCCAATCCGATCGAGTCTATGATGGCCAGTATCACCATGACTAATAACTGACCGCGCAAAAATCCCGCTAATGTGTCGTCGATTTCTTCAGCGAGAGGAGCCGCGCGGGCGCGCAAACGTGCGGGCAGTAATTGCTTCAAGCGTTTGACAATGTCATCCCAATCACGCAACAAATAAAATGTTACCACCGGAATCAAAGCCAAATTCAATAACCAATTGAACAACTGCACACCTGACTGCTTGGCGAAGGAAAGCGCGGTTCCCATCCATTTACCCACATCTTGCCACTGCTGCAAAATCTGTTGCTTGATGGTATCCACATCTAAGGAAAATAAGCCAATCCCGCGTGATGCAAGCCGGGCTTGCAGCCAATCGATGTACCCCGGAACCTTTTCCGCAAATGTGCTGATTTGTTTTTGTATAAGGGGAACCACGCCTAGTACTAGGACCAATAGAACCACGAAAAAGAATATAAACAAAAACACAACACTAGCGGCGCGCGGTACATGCATTCTTTGGAACCTGCTGACCACGGGATTACCTATGTAAGCAATAAGCACTGAAACTAAGAAAGGCGTGAGAATCGGCGCCAATAAATAAACCAGAATCCCGAAGCCGGCGATGACCCCCAGGCGCAGAAACAGATGCGAGTTATTCATGGCGGATTCCCGGCGCTGCTGCCGGCGCAATATCCTTCATCACGCCCCAGATCCAGAGATAATGCGCGCCGCTGGCCACGGTCGTAATCAACACGGCTATAATTAATCCATTGGTAAGAAGCGGGAAAAATAATGAGGCGGCCTGTTGGACTAAAATGGCAATGATCAACAAAATCTGCATCAAGGTATTGAGTTTGCTCAAATAACTCGGGCGCATCTGCACGGCGCCTACGAGCGAGATATAAACCAAATAACCGCCGATAATAAGCAGGTCGCGGAAGGCCACGCTTAATACCAACCAGAATGGAACGTGGCCCAGGAAACTTAGCATAATATAGGCGCTTACCAGTAATATCTTATCGGCTAAAGGATCGAGTATCGCGCCTAAGCCGCTGATCAGATTATAACGTTTCGCGATATAGCCATCCAATCCATCCGATATTCCGGCAATTAAAAAAACGATTAATGCCGGGAGATAATCTTGGCTCTTTAACAACAAAATCAGCACCGGCACAAGGCGATTTGTGTGGATATCGCACGCTATGCGAGCACACCCTTTAAGTCAAGGTTTACACCGCATCGCGCTTTTTACGGACGCGCTGCGCGCCGGCTTAACTGCAATGATTGCGGGTCTCGCCCCGGTCGCTATCGGTATCCTCGGCAACCGCTCTCGGCCGCAACTCGCGCGATCGCCTGCGGCGCCACGCGCTCAGGCTGAAGCCGCCCTTCGTAGTCGTCCATCTTCTCGACCTACCTCAGTGGCATGAGGATTAGCGTGCTGGTGTTCGGATCCCGTTGCCTGACCTGACCAGGCTCGTACTCAAGTACTCGGCCGTTGCGAAGGATGACGTTGTAGTCCGCCCGGTCCCATGACCACCCGCTAATTAGACGATTTGTGTAGCGGAGGGCTTCGTACTCACCGCTACGTTGAAACCCGTCCGGATTTACAAGGACTCCAACTACTTCGTCTTTCGACATGCCTTCGCGAACGCTTTGCATGCGCTCGCCAGTTACGCATCCGATCAAGGCAGCCGACAAAGCGAGAACACAAACTAAGTCTTAGCATGGTGATTCCTCCAAGACGCCCAACCGTCCTAGCTCAGGGGCGCCCGCTTGCAGGCGCCCCCTAGAGCGCCGGCTTAGCCTTACCTGCCACTTCCGTAGTCCACCGCACGATCTCCTCGCGCGATGCGGAAGGTGAATTCAGATGGCTCGAATCTGGCTCGTAGAGTTTGTTAAGCGGGTTCTTAGGCAGGAGCGAGAAAAACTGGTCCTTCACTTTGCGCAAGCCTGGGTAGTCGCCCATTGGTGCAATAAACAAAATAGGAACGTGCGGGTTCATATTTTTGAATGCCGTCGTTTGATTCATTGCGCCATCCGGATCGAACCAACTGAAGTAAGCGGATGGGGTGGTGACAACTGGGTAGGTGCCCTTTGAGCCTTCGTAATCGCTAAACTCGGTCTTTTTATCGCCCTTCCCCTCGGTGATAAGCTTGCGCGCCAAATCGACGGACTCGCCCAGTTTTTCCCGGTAGGTGGGGTTGCCCACGTTCCCGCCCGGCGCGATGGCGATAATGCCATCCACTGCCTGCTTACCGCCGAAATAGATTGCGAACAGGCCGCCTTGGCTGAGTCCGGCGACAAACAACTTCTGCGCCCCTTTGCTGCGCAGCGTGTCGAGCGCGGATTCAACTTCCTTTACTGCGGCGCTAACGTTTATGTCGTATTCGCGTTTCCCGGACCAGGGCATTTCCAGGTTCGCGACGAGGTACCCCTTTTGCTCAAGCGACGATGCCAATTCGGTAACATGTTTCGTCGGCGATCCGCCTTTGCCATGCATGATTACAATGCCAATTTTTGATGGGGCTGTCTCAGCCGCCACTGTGAGCGGCAGGGTTGTACCGAAGACTGCAATGGCAATCGCAAGGGCAAGGGCGATGAATTGTTGATGTGTTCGAACCATGATCTTTCTCCGCGGGGCTAACTAAAACATAGACCCCAATAAAATACCTAAAATTTTATTGGGTTGATTTATAAACATGGCTGCATCGTAAACTTAACCTAAAGTCCAGGCAATAAAATCTACATCGGGCTTTTCGACGCGATTTAATACACCATAGACAGACTGCTAATCCACGGTACATTAATAGTAAAGAGGGTTGGGTTGGTTTTGCCCCGTAGGAGCTCGCCAAGCACCGGAGGGCGGCGAGGATCAGGCCCGCTGTTTTGCGGGGCGCGGTAGGGACCGCGCGTTGGCCGCAGCACAGGGATGTGCTGTCGGCCAACCCCCTTGCCGACCGAGGAGCGCAGGGAACCGCGCGCCTTTCGCGCGGCGAGCGACCGGGGAGCGTTTCTTTGGGTACTTTATTGTCGCGACAAGAAAGTACCTCGCCCGCGGGGCGAGACCCGCAATCATTGCAGTTAAGCCCGCGCGGCCGCTCTCGCGCATCCATGCGCTCCGCGGCATTCGTACATCCTGTACAGCACAGCTCGACCTTTTGAATTGCGATAGGTGAGGCCCTGGCCATAATAATGCTAAAATCACAATATTATGCGAAATTAACAATTATGACTGACAAAAACGTCCCGCGTCCCATCTTCCAACTCGAAACAAAACCATGGACAAAACCGCAAAACCCACACACAGCTACCGCGATGCCGGCGTCGATATTGACGCCGGGGACGCCTTGGTCGAAGCCATTAAACCGATTGCGCAACGCACCATGCGGCCGGGGGTGCTCGCCGGCTTAGGCGGGTTCGGCTCGCTGTTTCAAATTCCGCCGGGACAATATCAAGAGCCGGTGCTGGTGGCGGGCACCGACGGCGTCGGCACCAAGCTTAAGCTGGCCGTCGAGTTGGGCAAACACGACACTATCGGCATCGATCTTGTTGCGATGTGCGCCAACGATGTGGTTGTGCAAGGCGCCGAGCCTTTGTTTTTCCTTGATTACTTCGCCACCGGCCATCTCGATATCAGCACCGCCACTGCGGTAATTCACGGTATCGGCAAAGGCTGTGAACTCGCCGGCGCGGCCTTGGTAGGCGGAGAAACGGCGGAAATGCCGGGCATGTATGCCGCCGGGGAATACGATCTCGCCGGTTTTTGCGTCGGCATAGTGGAAAAATCCAAGATCATCGATGGAACCGCCGTTAAACCGGGCGATAGCCTGGTCGGTATTCTCTCCAGCGGTCCCCATTCTAACGGGTATTCCCTTATCCGTAAAATCATTGAAATCCAGCACGCCGATCTCAACCAGGCCTTTGCCGGGACCACCCTGGGCGCCAGCCTGCTTGCGCCAACTCGCATTTACGTTAAGCCGATTCTCAACCTCTTGCGCCAAATATCGGTCCACGCGCTCGCCCATATCACCGGCGGCGGCCTGCCCGGTAACGTCCCCCGGGTTTTGCCTGCGGGGACCCGCGCGGTGATCAACCGCCGCGCCTGGAGGCGTCCGGCGATTTTTGACTGGCTGCAAACTACAGGCAACGTCGTAGACGCCGAGATGTACCGCACCTTCAATTGCGGCATCGGCATGGTGTTGATGGTCGCTGCGCACGACGCGGACTCCGCGCTGCGCTTGCTTAAAGAAGCGGGCGAGACCGCGTGCATCATCGGCCATATCGAGGCCTATTCTGGAGACGAGCAGGTTGCTATTATCGAATGACTTCATCCCCGGCAGCGGTAGTGGTCTTAATTTCCGGACGCGGCACTAATCTACAGGCTATCCTCGATCAAACCGCCGCTCATCAGCTGCCGATAGAAATACGGGCGGTCATTAGCAATAATCCGAATGCCTTGGGATTGGAGCGCGCGCGTAACGCTCGATTGCCTACTCATATCGTCGATCACCGCGCATTTGCTTCGCGCGCGGACTTTGACAGCGCGTTGATGCAAGTTACCGATAACTACCGGCCGCAATTAGTTATTTTGGCGGGATTTATGCGTATTCTAGGCAAAGAATTCATTCGGCATTATCAGGGCCGTTTGATCAATATTCATCCTTCGCTGCTGCCGGAATTTCCCGGCCTCAATACCCACGCGCGCGCGTTGCGAAGCGGCGCCGTGCGGCATGGAGCAAGCGTGCATTTTGTAACCGATGTCGTCGACCGAGGACCGGTGATTCTGCAGGCGGTAGTGCCGGTAAAACCCGGCGACACAGTACAAACGCTGGCTGAACGCGTGCTCAAAGAAGAGCATCGCATTTACCCCTTAGCCATCCGCTGGCTGGCGGAAGGGCGCGTAAAATTACACGACGGCCGTATTTTCCTCGATGGAAAATACCAGGCTGAACCGATCCGGGAAAACTAAAATGAGACGTCTTCTTTATTTTTTATTTTTATTTTTTCCTTTCGCCTCTGCTACCGCCGGATTGCCGGATCAGATGGAGCTGGAATACAGCTTTAACTACGGGGAGCTGCCGATTGGCAAGGTGACAAAAAAATTGCTGCGGGGAAAAGACGGGCTTTATTATCACACCACCTGGACCCGGGCAAGCGGACTGGCGAGGGCGCTGACGAAGGCGGAATGGCTGGAGGAGGGATGGTTCAAGCTTGTTGGCCAGGATATCCAGCCGCAATCTTTCTCGGAGACCCGCAAAGGCGATAACAAGGCTTATTATCGCAATGCGGTTTTCGATTGGCCGAAGGCACGCTTGATTTTTAATAATGGGCAGCAATCCGCCCTGCCTCCCGGCAGCCAGGACCAGGGGAGTTTCTTGTATTTATTCATGCTGCGTTCTTTCGCTAATCTTGGCGCGCAGTCTATGCCTATCACTGACGGTGAAACTTTAAATTTTTATAAATTTATTTATGCCGGGAAAGAAATATTGGAAACACCTTTTGGCAAATTAGAAGCTGCGATCCTGCAACGGCTCCCATCCGAACCCGCGTCTGAACCATCCTGCCGGAATATAAACGGCCAAGATCCGGTCAATCTGCGAAAATGTATTGACCCGGCCGATGACTTCACGGTGTGGCTGCTTCCCGATAAGTATAATATTGCTGCGAAGGTTAGGAAGCGCAAGAACAATCAGAGCTTCACTCTCCTGCTTAAATCAGCCGGCGGATTTTAGAATCCCGCAATGACTTCGCGGCATGACCGAACCCGGCCTGATCAGAAAATTAATTGACCGGTTTGCCAATGACGGCTACGCCATCGCTGAGGATTTTTTGCCGGCCCGCCTGATCAATCGATTGCGCGCGGAGGAAAAGTCTTTATTCGCGCGCGGCCAGGGAAGCCAAGCGGCGATAGGCCGTGGAGCTATGCGGCAGGTCAACCCCGCCGTGCGCGGCGATGAAATCCTATGGCTCGATCCCAATCGGCTCTCGCCCGCGCAAAACTTGTACTGGCAAGCGATTGATCGTCTGCGCCTGCAGCTTAACCGTGAGTGCTTCTCAAGCCTGACCGACTATGAATGCCACTTTGCCCTATATCGCCCCGGCAGCACTTACCAGCGCCATCGTGACGTGTTCCAACAAAACCCCAACCGTTTAATCAGCTGCGTCTTGTATCTCAACGCTATCTGGAAACACGAACAGGGTGGAGAGCTTCGCTTATACCTACAGAAAGACGACGGCGAAATATCACTGGATATCCCGCCTGTCGGCGGCAGGTTGGTGATTCTTAACAGCCGCGAAATCGCGCACGAAGTCCTGCCCGCCCGCCGCTGCCGTTACAGCCTGACCGGATGGCTGAAGTCGAGATGATAAGCGGTAGTAACCGCTTAAGGAACCTCTGATTAAGTCAGAGGTTCCTGCGGCATAGGGGCGAGGCGGTATGATGAGGAAGGTCCGGTGGACCTTCCTCCCGCCGAGCGGGCCGGCCACGGAAGGCCGGCCCCGGCTTTCAAGCGCAGCAGGAAAGCGCAGCGTAGAAAGTGCCGCCATTTTTCAATTACGTAAGTAATTGAAAAATGAAGAAAAACGAAAATCATGCTATGCATGGATGCATGAATGCCGCGAGCGCAAGGATGCGCAAGAGCGGCCACTTTTCGTTTTTCGTCTCTGAAAAATGTCAGGGATGACTTTTTCAGAGTTTCCTTAAAATATCTCCAAACCGCCGGGAAGAAGCTATACTCGAAAATATGCGAACTGCAGGCAAAATTCTTCCTATCACTACGTTGGCTTTTCTATGCGGATCGAGCAGTTGTCACTAAGCGGCAGCTTTTCTCTTTCACCTCTGGTCCAGGATCTGATCGAGCCTTTTTACTCGGTTTACACGTGGTGGCAAATCGGCGTAATCGTAACCGGCGCGCTGTTCGCGCTCTGGGTCGGGGGACGATTGCAAAACTGGTTTCAACCGGCGATCCAGCCTGGCGCCGCTACCGGCTACCGGCGGACGGCCATGCGCACCGGCGCGCTCGCCACTATCCCCTTAATACTCTGGTTATGGCTGGTAGTCGGCAGCGCTATTCTGCGCCACTGGCAGAAAATACCGACAGAGTTCTTGCACTACGCTATCCTGCTCGCCGGCGCGTTGACCTTAATCCGGATGGGCGTGTTCGTTTTACGCCACAGCTTCAGCCCGGGGAGCAGGCTGAAAGCATGGGAAGGCGTGTTGACCTTTACCATCTGGTCCATTGTCGCCCTGCATATTTTAGGTTGGTTGCCTCTGGTTAAGGAGATCTTGGACGAGTATGCCGTGAGATTCGGCAACGTCCGTGTTTCTCTGCTGACGATCTCCAGCTTCCTGTTGTCCGTCGCGTTGCTGTTAGTGCTGGCGCTGTGGATCGCCAACGCCTTCCATGCACGCGTGATGCGCAGCCAGAGCCTGGATCTAAGCATGAAGATTGCTTTGACCAAATTAAGCAAGTTTCTGCTATTACTGCTCGCCGTCGCCGTTGCATTGTTTACCGCCGGCATCGACTTAACGGTACTCACGGTTTTCGGCGGCGCCTTGGGTGTGGGCTTGGGCCTCGGCCTGCAGCGCATCGTAAGCAATTTTATCAGCGGTTTTATTATTATCTTTGAAGAATCTATTCATCCCGGCGATGTGATCGGCCTCGCCAACAACACCTTCGGTGTCGTCCAATCGCTGAATGCGCGTTATGTCGTAGTACGCAATGGTGACGGCCTGGATGTTTTGATACCTAATGAAGAGTTGGTCACCGCGCAAATCACCAATTGGTCATATCGCGGTGACCGTAATATTCGCTTGCGGCTCCCGCTGCCCATCAGTTACGGCGACAATCTGGAGCGGGCCCTGACAATTATAGAGCGGGTGGCGTGTAGCCATGAGCGTGTTTTAAAAAACCCGAAACCCATGGCTTATCTGCTCGGCTACGGCGATAACAGCATTAACTTAGAGCTGGGCGTATGGATCAATAATCCGGAGCGGGGCATTAGTGAGCTGCGTTCGGATCTTTATCTCGGTATATGGAAAGAATTCAGCAGCGCAGGGATCACCCTTTCCGCGCCGCGCAGCATCATTCTTCAGGAAGCGCCGGCGCAGGGACTTTTCCGCTCCGCCGATAAGTAAGATAGTCCCACAAAATGCGTACATGATCGAACGCAAGCTTGTCCGGTAAACTAGACGGCAGGAAAAGATCGACGCTGGCCGCATCGTCCCGCGCCTTGGGCTCGCCGGTAGCCGCGCCGATATAGACCACCGATACCGTATGGCCACGCTCGTCTCGGCTAGGGTCGGAATAACATCCAAGCAAAGTCTTCAATGTTACTTTAAGCCCGGTCTCTTCTTGCGCCTCACGTATCGCCGCACGCTCCAGCGTTTCCCCCACATCGACAAACCCGCCGGGTAATGCCCATCCATAGGGTGGATTCTTGCGCTCTATAAGCACGATGGGAGCGCCGGCGCGGTCGGTTAATTCAATGATGACATCCGCAGCTAATAACGGGGTGATTGGACGGGTCATTTGCCTGTTACGGAAAAATGAAAATAATATCGCAAACAAAAGCGAATTACCCTAAGCTTATCGCAGCGCTGGCAAACACCGCTGAGGCCGGAAAACCAGCCTGAAGCGTCCTCATTTAAGCAAGAAATCCAACAAATTTCAAAAGGTACAAAAAGGTACAAAAAGTAACACACCAGCTTTGAATTTGAGCTAAACTATTAAGATTCGAGTGAATTTAGAGGAATTCTATTATTATGCTTGATGGCCTGATTGATTTACCGTGGTGGGGCTATATCATCGTAACCCTGGCCTTAACACATGTGACGATTGTCAGTGTTACCGTTTTCTTACATCGCCATCAAGCGCACCACGCGCTCCATTTGCACCCCGTTGTCAGTCACTTTTTCCGGCTATGGCTATGGTTAACCACCGGTATGGTGACAAAACAATGGGTCGCCATCCATCGGAAACATCACGCCAAATGCGAAACCGAGGAGGACCCCCACAGCCCACAAATTCTCGGCCTCAGCAAAGTTCTGTGGCAGGGCACTGAGCTTTACAAACAAGAAGGCAAAATCCAGGAAACCCTGGAAAAATACGGACACAACACGCCGGATGATTGGCTGGAGCGCCATCTCTATACGCGGCACAGTGTCAAAGGCATCATCTTAACGCTGTTGATCAATATGGTGTTATTCGGGGCTATCGGCATCACCATGTGGGCGGTGCAAATGATGTGGATTCCATTTTTTGCCGCCGGCGTCATTAATGGTATCGGCCATTATTGGGGTTACCGCAATTACGAATGCCCGGATGCCGCGACCAATATCGTGCCATGGGGGATTCTGATCGGCGGCGAAGAGCTGCACAACAACCATCATACTTTCGCAAGCTCCGCCAAGCTGTCCTCCAAGTGGTGGGAATTTGACATCGGTTGGATGTATATCCGCATGCTCGAAACCTTGGGGCTTGCTTTGGTTAAGAAAATTGCCCCGAAGCCGGCATTTAATTCCAATAAACAGACTTGCGACCTCGAAACCGTCAAGGCGGTGATCACCAATCGCTTCCAGATCATGGCCCGTTTCACCCGCGAGGTTATGCAGCCGGTACATCGCGAGGAGCTACGCAAGGTAGATCCGACCGATAAAGAAAGTTGGGCCGTGCTCAAACGCGCCAAACGATTAATGGTGCGGGAAATCAGCTTGATCGATGAGGCCAATAAGAAATGGCTGCACAAGGCGTTGGAATATAGCCGCGCGCTACAAACTGTTTATGCTATGAAAGAAAAGCTTCAGGATATTTGGAAACGCTCCGCCAACAACCAAGAACAACTGCTGCATGCACTGGAAGAGTGGTGTAAACAGGCGGAAGCCACCGGCATTCAGGCCTTGCGCGATTTTTCCTTGAAATTGCGCACTTACTCGCTAGGACCAGCCGGTATTTAAAGGTAAAAAACCAGACAAATAAAAAACCCGCTTTAAGCGGGTTTTTTATTTGCGCACTCTTTTATTAGATGCTGCGATAGGCTAGCGCAAGTTGTTCACGCCTCTTTCCGAGTAGTACTTTTTGGCGCCGGGATGGAACGGAATCGGCGATCCGCCCCCGCGCTGATTCACCAGATCGAGGTTGGCCGCCTCCGGGTGTGCCGCCACCAGATCCGACTTGTGCTCAAATAATGTCTTGACGATGTTGTATACGAGCTTCTCGTCCATGTCGGCGCGAACGACGACCAGGTTCCACACCTGCGCGACCGGGACCGGCTTGGTGACGCCGGCATAGCTGTCCACACGAATCTGCCCTTTGCGGTAGATCGGAATCTCGCCGTCGGTGTATACCGGTCCGAACTGGCGCAACATCGCGGGCACCCCGACAGCGGTATTTAAAATCTGCGTCCTCACGCCCGGCTCTTTGGCCAGATCGGCGATTGCCTTGGTCGGAATACCGCCGGCCCAGAAGAAGGCATCGATCTTTCGTTCCTTCAGCAGCGCCGCCGATTCGGCCGGCGCCAGGCTGGTGCGCACGATGTCCTTGTCCGGATTGAGACCGGACGCCTGCATAAGACGGTTACTCCAGGCCTCCGCACCACTATCCTTCGGACCCGTCGAGACGCGCTTGCCGCGGAGATCGGCTACTGTGCTAATACCGCTACCGCGCAAGGCGACGAAATGCAAGGTGTTGGCATAGATCACGGCAAGCGTGCGGATCGGCTGCGGCTGTTCGAACTTGCCGTAACCTTTATACCCATCCCACACCTGGTCGGCCTGGGCGAAAGCGATATCGGCCTTGCCGGCGCCGAGCATGCGAATGTTGTCAATCGAGCCGCTGGTGGATCCAGAGGTAGCCGTGGTATCCGGGAGAGACGTCGTCAATATCTTGGATAACGCACCGCCCAATGGGAAATAAACACCGCTGGTGGGCCCGGTCACGATAGACAGGCGTTTCTCGGCGCTGGCGTTGGTAGAGACCGCCACGCAGACCATGGCAAACACAAGGCAGACGGCGCCTTTATTGAAGAAAGTAAGTTTCATCACACACCCCCATTGTTACCGCGTCCTGGTGCCGCGTAATCTATACAGTAAAGCCGCCACAACTCGAACAACCGAAATGCATGCAGTAAACTCCCAAACAATCTGGCACTAAAGCTCGCTCAGGCGACACCCCGACATAATTCTCTTGGACAGAATTAACGCCGGCTGCGTCAGCTAAATGAGTCGCGATAACCGTTTATGCAAAGGACTGGTGCGCGGGAAATGCGCCAGCAAGAATTCCATTTGATCGGCCAATACCCGCCTGCCCTGCAAATAAACATATTCAGCGTGCGTCGGGACAAACGGCACGGCGAGCAAGCTTAGCCCCGCTTGCTCCGGTGTGCGGCCGGCTTTATGGTTATTGCAACGCTTGCAAGCAGTCACTACATTGTTCCAAGAATCGCCTCCGCCTTTGCTTAAGGGAGTAATATGGTCGCGCGATAACTCACGCGACAAAAACCGCTCGCCGCAATACATGCACATACGGGCGTCGCGCGCAAACAGTGCTTGATTGCTGAGCGGCGGCACATATTGGGCTCTTGCCTTAATCAGTCCATGGTTGTCGCCGTAGGTGGCGATAATGGAATTTACTTCTATCGTACTGCGCCGCCCGGTGATGGCGTTATAGCCGCCGTGGATACGGTATAATACTACGCCGCAGGTATAAGCCACCTGCCCCAAATGATGAATACGAGCTGCATCTTGAAAACCGATCCATTCCAGCGGCATGCCCGCGACATCTGTTCTTAATACCTGTTGCGTGAGAGGATACATAAACGGAGTTTAAGTCAATATTCAAGCCATTTTACGGTATTTTTCCAAAAACATGCAATTTATGAGTCTGTGATTTTCCTACCCCAAAACTAAAAAGCCCGGCGGAACCGGGCTTTAACATTCACTTGATCTTGGCTTCTTTATAAGTAACGTGTTTGCGCGCCACCGGATCGAACTTTTTAATCTCAAACTTATCGGTCATCGTGCGCTTATTTTTGGTGGTTGTATAGTAATGCCCGGTGCCCGCACTTGAAACTAATTTGATTTTTTCACGCATAATTGAATCCTCAAACCTTTATGCCGGACGCGCGCATCTCCGCCAACACCGCGTCCAGGCCCTTCTTGTCGATCGTGCGCAGGCCGGAATTGGAGATACGCAGGTTGATCCAGCGTTTTTCGCTCTCTACCCACAAACGGCGATAATGCAGATTGGGTAGAAAACGACGGTGCGTCTTGTTATTCGCGTGGGAAACGTTGTTCCCGTACAGAGGACGCTTACCCGTGACCTGACACACCTTCGACATGTTCATTCCTCAGTAAAAGCGCGATTTTATATCAGAATCGGCCCTATTTGGTAGCCTTTACGTTAAAAAAATTAAAACACCTACATTTATTATAGCCGCTGGAAAATCACAAAAGCCCTTGCTCGCTGAACGAAACGATCTCGCCGTCGCCGATTACCAAATGGTCGAGCACGCGGATATCCACCAGGGACAGCGCCTCTTTAAGCCGGGTCGTTAAAAGCTTATCCGCGTGGCTCGGTTCAGCAATACCAGAGGGATGGTTATGGGCAAATATCAAAGCGGCGGCATTATGCTCTAAAGCGCGCTTTATGACCTCGCGCGGATACACAGTCGCCCCGTTCAGCGTGCCGTTAAATAATTCTTCAAAAGCTAAAATATGATGACGATTATCAAGAAACAGACAGCAAAAGACTTCCTCCCGGCGATCGCGCAACCGGGCCTGGAGATATTGTTTCGTATCGCGGGAAGACGACAACGCTTCCCCGCGTTGCATATTTTCCGCCAAATAGCGGCGCCCCATCTCCAGTACTGCCTGCAATTGGGCGTACTTCGCCTTGCCTAATCCGGGCGCGGAACAAAACGCTTCCTGTTTTGCAGTCAGCAGGTCGCGCAGACTGCCGAACTCAGCCAACAACTCGCGCGCCAGATCCACCGCGGTTTTCCCCGCTACTCCGGTGCGTAAAAATATCGCCAGCAATTCCGCGTCGGACAGCGCTTCCGCCCCGCGCAAGAGCAATTTTTCACGCGGCCGTTCCGCCACCGGCCATTCGCTGATTGGCATAACCCCCTCCCTTGACTAAAAAAACGCGCAAAAAGTGAGCGCAAATGATGCAAGTCGATGTAACTCCAAGTAAACTTTAACACATGAACCGTTTAACCAATAAGCATATTCTCTTGGGTGTTACCGGCGGTATTGCCGCCTATAAGAGCGCCGAGCTGGTCAGGCGCCTACGCGATGAAGGCGCGGAAGTACGAGTCGCCATGACGCGTGCGGCAACCGAATTTATCACTCCGCTGACGATGCAGGCGGTGAGCGGGAATCGCGTGCATTTACAGCTGCTCGATATGGAGGCCGAATCCGCCATGGGGCATATTGAGCTCGCGCGCTGGGCGGATGTGGTGCTGATCGCGCCGGCCAGCGCCAACTTTATCGCTAAACTCGCAAACGGAAACGCCGACGATCTACTCAGTACTTTATGTCTTGCCACCGAAGCGCCGATTGCCGTGGCACCGGCGATGAACCACCAGATGTGGGAAAATGGCGCCACGCAAAACAATTTATCGGTGTTAAAAAAACGCGGCATTAAATTATTTGGCCCCGCGGAAGGCGATCAGGCATGCGGTGAAGTCGGATGGGGACGCATGCTGGAGGCACATGAGTTGGTAAGCTTGACGGAGGCCTTGTTCGAAACCGGCTTGCTACAAGACTTGCATGTGGTGGTTACCGCCGGCCCGACCTGGGAAGCGTTGGACCCGGTGCGCGGCATCAGCAACCGCAGCTCAGGCAAAATGGGTTATGCGATTGCCGAAGCCTCGGTTGAGGCGGGCGCGCAGGTCACGCTCATCTCCGGCCCGACTTCCCTGCCTTCGCCGAAACGCGTGCAGACGATACACGTTAAAAGCGCCGAACAAATGTTGCAAGCAGTGCAAGCGCACATCCGCAACGCGCAAATTTTTATCTCCGCCGCGGCGGTCGCGGATTACCGTCCAGCGCAGGCCGCTTTACACAAGATCAAAAAGCAACCCGATACGTTGGTATTAGAGCTGGTCAAGACCCCCGATATTCTGAAACAGATAGCGGCTTCAAATCCCACGCTATTTACCGTCGGCTTCGCTGCTGAAACCGCCGATCTGGAAAAGAACGCACGCGCCAAACTCGAAGCAAAAGGGGTTGATCTCATCGCCGCCAATCAGGTAGGAATCGAGGGCGTTGGCTTTGAGGCGGATGACAACCAGTTACTCTTGATCGACAAAATGGGCGTTACGGAATTACCCCTGGCGCCAAAATTGCGCTTGGCGCGCGCTTTTATTCAACAGATCGCAAAACGGTATTATGCCAAAAATAAAACTCAAAATACTCGATCCGCGCATCGGTAACGAGTTCCCTCTGCCCCAATATACCACGGAGGGCGCGGCCGGCATCGATCTGCGCGCCTGCCTTGATGCACATCTGCGCATCGAGCCGGGGGAAACCCACCTCCTACCCACCGGCATCGCCGTTCACATCGCCGATCCGGGCATTGCCGCGGTAATTTTGCCGCGCTCCGGCTTGGGACATAAGCACGGTATCGTGCTGGGTAATCTTGTCGGTCTCATTGATTCCGACTACCAAGGACAAATCCTTGTCTCATGCTGGAATCGTGCACAGGAGCACTTCATCATCGAGCCTGGCGACCGCATCGCGCAAATGGTGTTTGTCCCGGTGGTCCAAGCCGAATTTGTTATCGTCGATAGCTTTGAGAACAGCCCCCGCGGCGCGGGCGGCTTCGGCCATTCGGGGAAAAAATAGCGGTGAAGCTGTTATTGCGCCTGAAACCTTAAAAGCCTGGCAAGGAAGTAGATTTTCATGTAGGTTGGATTAAGCTGCGAGAGCGGCGAATCCAACAAAATTATTATTGATTGGTGGATTTGCGTTGCGTAATCCACCCTACTTTATAAATTTTTAGTTTTCGTAGGGTGGGTTAGCCCGTCAGGGCGTAACCCACCGGACGCGACCGATGGCGGGTTACACGGCTGCGCCGCTAACCTACCCTACAAATACTAAGTGTTTGCGGGGACCGTAAACACCATTATTGCGCCTCGCCGATCCCAATACTCCGAGTCTTGCAGCTGCTCTAATAATGTGTATAATAATATTAATTTATACACATAGAGATCATTTAAATGCGAACCAATATAGTCATCGAAGAAAAGCTTATTAAAAACGCGATGCGCGCAACCGGCCTTAAAACTAAAAAGGCAGTAGTGGAAGAAGGCCTGAAGTTGTTATTGCGTTTAAAACAACAAGAGGCCGTGAAAGCCTGGCGCGGAAAATTGCCGTGGGAAGGCAACTTAGACGAAATGCGCATCGATAAAAAGTAGTGATCGTCATCGATTCCTCCGTATGGGTGGATTATTTTAACGGCCGCGAAACGCGCGAGACGAGCACCCTATATGGTCTGCTTGGTCAGCAAGAGATATTGCTAGGCGACCTGATTTTAACAGAAGTATTGCAAGGATTTCGCCTGGATGCGCATTTCAAACGGGCACGGCGTCTTCTGCGCGCCTTCCCCGTCGTTACCATGCTCGGCCCGGCGATGGCCGAGCGCAGCGCTACGCACTATCGTACCTTAAGAAAGAAGGGAGTCACTGTGCGCAAAACCATCGATGTCATGATCGGCACTTATTGCATCTTCCAGAATCTGCCGCTTCTCTATTGTGATCGGGATTTTGATCCGATGGTGAAATATCTTGGCCTGATAACTCCATTCACTCAATAACCCGCTGTTATGTTACCAATATGTCGGGCTGTTCACTACAATTAAGCGGCGCCTCTTCAATCCCAAAAGGAGGTAGATTTTCATGTAGGTTGGATTAAGCCGCGAGAGCGGTGAATCCAACAAAATCATTATTGATTGGTGGATTTGCGTTGCCTAATCCACCCTACTTTATGAATTTTTAGAGGGGCACCCTACCGATTTATTGGCTTTTCGCTACAATTAAGCGACGCCGCTTCAACGCCAGAAAGAAGAAATAAGTACCCAACGCGGCAAAAAGGTGTTTAAGAAAATGCCCACTGACCACCCCAAAAAAGCGAAATACAGCCTCATCTTGTAGTTCCACGACCTTGGAAGCGGCGTACGCGCCGAGGACTGCCCAGATGTACCCGTTCTTAGATACGCTGGAGCGAAACAGGACAAGAATCACGGGAATCAGCACCATTGGCAGAAATTGAACGAGGGCGTACAGCCGAAGATCGCCGTTGCCCTGAACTTCCGTGGCGCTCCAGTACACCACCGAAACAATGCCGACGAAAACAAGAGGCCAAAGCATCCGCCGGCCAAAGTGACCGGCGATATTCTCGCCGACAATAATCGAAAAGAACGCCATAAAAGAAATGGTGATGGGTAACCGGTCCCAGAGCAAGGTCGGGTTCGACGGACTTAGGTGGTAATAGCCGGAACCGAGAGCGATAAGCGCTACCCCAAGAAAGAAAACGAGGTATGCCGGCCGCAGTTCGGGTAAACCTCCTGTGATTGGACCGCCCAACACCAATCGGAGCCCGAGCAACCCAACGACCATGAACGGAAGGTTCGATACCACATTCCAGAAGTTTGGTATTCCAAAGATTTGACGTTGGTCCGCGAAGTGATGGTAACTCGGATCTTGCGGAATCGGTGAGGTGAGAAAAACCGCAACCACAGCGAACAATGCCAGGCCGATAATAATTTTCAGTTTCAGATGACGGTGCCGATCCATTTTCGCTAACCGTCGTAATTCAACCGGGGCTTCAGCGCGTCCGTCCGGTGCATGCGGTTGTTAAGCATCAGCCGGGCCTGCCGGCGGGAATGGGTCGGTCGCATTGAGCACCCAGGCACTCTGGTGCTGCGTGAACCCAATCTTCGGGTAGTACGCCGCCGCCTTCGGTGCAGCCAGCAGTACCAGCATCGATCGCGGCCCCATCCGTTCTCGCGTCTTTTGAATCAGTTGCGTCCCGATCCCCCGACTCTGATGGGACTGCCTGATGGCCAGGTCCGACAGGTAGCCAACATAGCTAAAGTCTGTCAGCGTACGCGCAATACCAACCAAGAGGTCTCTATCCCAAGCCGTTACGACCAGATTCGCGTGGGCCAGCATCTCGGACATTACCTGCCTGTCATCAATCGGCCTCCTCTCGCCGAGCGTCGACTCTTGGTACAGGTCGATGACCTCGGCAAGATCCAAATCATTTCCGTATCTGTACTGAATGCTGCTCACGCCACGTACTCCCGCGTGATTAGGTGCGGAAGAGTCATTTGGCCGACCAAACGGCATGAACCTTTTTCAACTCCTCAACCCAGCATTTGAGGATGTTGGACGTATCGCGCCCGAGCTGCTTCGCAAGCTCGAAGAACCCCGGGCCAGGCTGCATATCACCGGACTTGTGAACAACTATGACGCTCAGCATTCCGCGACCAGCGGCGTCTTCTTCCAAGGAGATCTCGCCAAGAAGGTGAAACAAACGTTGGTCGTGGGCCTCCAGCCGAACGGCTTTGATTTTCTTCGCAAGGTCAGAGTACGGAATCATGCCTCGTACCTTGGCCCTTGCGATCATGAGAGCGCGCGCCTCTTGCTTCGCGGCATCCCATTCGGCTTGAGAGAACCCATATGTGGACATCTGCAAATCTCCGCGCCCAACTATAAATATACATCCCATTTGACGGGATGAATTACGTCATTTTTGACATATAGCATCCTTGAATCAAGAATAATCATCGAGTTACAGTAGCATAGGGTTGTATATTGAAAAAGGGAAATACACCAAGGAGAATTCTCCTGCATAAACCTCGGCTGGGACCAGGTCCGCAGCACGATCCGTACACGCCATTACAGCACTCGCATCGAGACCGCTCTTGCGCATCCTGCGATGCACAGGGATGTGCGAGTGTCCTGAGAGGCAGGATGCCGAAAGGGACCGCCCGGCCGCTCCCGGCATCCTGTGCTGTCCAGGGAAGGACGAATGCTGCGTGCGCATGGATGCGCTGGAGCAGCCCTTCCGCGGCATTACCACTTCCCTGTGCGGCACGGATTCGCACATCCTTGTGCGGCACAAGCTGTTTGGTTGGATCAAGCGGTTATTTTCCCCGTGGGCTCGAACATAAGTATCCGAATGCTGCTCGGAACTGGGAGTGGCGACGCCTTTCCCTCGGCTGCATTTATCTGTTTTTTTTCCACTAAATATGGGAGACTCTCACGATTGTGGGAATTTGAATCAAGGATGACCACAAAAAATGAATTCGACGCAATCTTCTCGTATCGCGCTCAACATGAATTTAGCTTCCCTGCCGGCGGAAATATTTAAACCTTACGACATTCGCGGCATCGTCGGGCAAAGCCTGACGCCCGCGATTGTCGAGCGGATCGGCCATGCCATCGGCAGCGAGGCGCGCGACCGTGGTATGCGGCGCATCGCCATTGCGCGCGATGGCCGGCTGTCCGGGCCGGAGCTGTCCAAGACCTTGGCAGCCGGCATCACCAACTCCGGTTGTGACGTCATCGATATCGGCCGGGTGCCGACGCCGGTCTTATACTTTGCCGCGCATCACCTGGGCACACAGTCTGGCGTGGTCGTGACCGGCAGCCATAATCCACCGGATTATAATGGCATCAAAATGGTGTTGGCGGGTGAGACTTTGGCGGGTGAGGCGATTCAAAAATTGCGCCAGCGCCTGTTGAATAATGACCTGACCCACGGCAAAGGAAGCATAAGCCAAACCGATGTCCAGGAGGCGTATCTCAGCCGGATCACCGGCGATGTTAAACTCGCCCGACCTTTGCGCGTGATCGTGGATTGCGGCAATGGGGTTGCGGGCGAGCTCGCGCCGCAACTTTTGCGCCGCTTAGGCTGTGAAGTGCGCGAGCTCTTTTGTGACGTCGACGGCCGTTTCCCCAATCATCATCCCGATCCCAGCCAACCGAAAAATTTAGCTGATCTCATCATGGCGCTAAAAAACCAGGAGGCCGATATCGGCCTGGCGTTCGACGGCGACGGCGACCGCTTGGGAGTAGTTTCGCCCGAGGGGACGATCATCTGGCCGGACCGGCAAATGATTCTTTATGCCCGTGATGTCTTAGCGCGCAACCCCGGCACGGAAATTATCTATGATGTTAAATGTTCGCGCACATTGCCTGCCGCTATCGTCGAGGCCGGCGGCAAGGCCACCATATGGAAAACCGGCCACTCTTTTATCAAAGCAAAACTCAAGGAGTCCGGCGCGCTGCTGGCGGGAGAAATGAGCGGCCACATCTTTTTTAAAGAGCGCTGGTATGGCTTCGACGACGGGCTTTACACCGCTGCGCGCTTGCTGGAACTGCTGTCGCACGACAAGCGCGACCCCGCGGTGGTTTTCGCCGCCCTTCCCAATACGGTGAACACGCCAGAACTGCAATTAAAGCTCGCGGAAGGCGAGCATTATATTGTAATTGAAGAATTAATCCGGCTGGCGCATTTTCCGGATGCGCGTGTTACCACCATCGATGGGCTGCGTGCGGACTTTGCCGATGGCTTCGGCCTGGTACGCGCTTCCAATACCACCCCGGTTTTGGTGTTTCGCTTTGAGGCGGAAAGTGAAGCGGGATTAAAACGAATTCAGGATTTATTCCGGGCATTAATAGCGCGCGCCCGGCCGGATTTAACCGTGCCATTTTAGCTTTTAGGTCTTCGGTAAGGTGACACCCTTCTGTCCCTGATACTTGCCGCCGCGGTCTTTATAGGAAACTTCGCACACCTCGTCCGCTTCAAATAAAAAAGACGCATCAGCGCACCGACGATCCCTCTCCTCCCGTGTATAGCCCGGGAGAGGGATTGCTTCCTCCCGCATCACTTTAAGTATTCTGAATCACAATATTGGGGAACTTGGCGCTGAAATCCTTGCGCTGCAAGGCCAACTTAGCGCCGATGCGGCGCGCGATGTCGCGGTAGATCTGGGCGATGCGTCCGTCCGGATCCGCCACCACTGTCGGCCTACCGTTGTCGGTATCTTCGCGAATACGAATATCGAGCGGGAGAGCGCCCAGGAACGACACCGCATACTGTTTTGCCATGCGCTCGCCGCCGCCGGCACCGAAGATATGCTCTTCAAAACCGCACTGGCTGCAGATATGCGTACTCATGTTTTCTACCACACCGAGCACCGGGATGTTAACCTTCTCAAACATTTTCAGGCCCTTGCGCGCATCCAGTAAGGCGATGTCTTGCGGCGTGGTCACAATCACCGCGCCTGTGACCGGCACCTTCTGCGCCAACGTCAGCTGAATATCACCGGTGCCGGGCGGCAGATCGATGATCAAATAATCGATCTCTTTCCAATTCGTGTCGCGCAGCAGTTGCTCCAATGCCTGGGTCACCATCGGCCCGCGCCAGATCATGGGCGTCTCTTCATCAATTAAATAGCCGATGGAGATGGACTGCAAATTGTAGCTCATCACCGGCTGCATGGTTTTACCATCTTTGGATTCCGGCCGCGTGCTCACGCCAAGCATGCGCGGCTGGCTCGGCCCATAAATATCGGCATCGAGAATACCGGCGGAAGCGCCTTCCGCCGACAGCGCCAAGGCAAGATTAACCGCCACGGTGGATTTGCCTACTCCGCCTTTACCGGACGCGACGGCGATGATATTTTTAACGCCGCTGATGGTCCGCACGCCCTTTTGCACCCCGTGGGCCTCGATTTTGGATTGGATATTAACCGTAATATCCGCGGCGCCCGCTACCTCGGCTATTTTTTCCTTCAACCGCGCGGCAAGCGCATCCTTATAACCCTTGGCGGGATAGCCCAGCACAATATCGACCCTAACCTTGCCTCCCTCGACGGTAATCTTTTTCACATTTTTGCTGGTGACAAGATCCTGCTCGAGGTAAGGATCAATCACCTCTTTTAACGCCGTCTCGATCTCTAATTGTGACATATCAGCCAATGCAAAAACTCCTGAGCCTTGCTTTAGGTAAGGGACGGAATGCTACACCCTGGCCGGCAAAAAGTCATGATGTAGCTTACGCAGCTAGCGAGGAGCGGCCAAAGCTGGTACCTTACAGGTGATAATAAGCGCTCACTCTTTTCCGATTTAACTCATGCCAGCAAAGACGCAACCCACTGCCAAGGCCGCAACGAAACAAAAAATCCTGGTTACCAGCGCCCTGCCCTACGCCAACGGGCCGATCCACATCGGCCACCTGGTCGGTTACATTCAGGCCGATATCTGGGTGCGGTTTAAGCGTATGCAGGATCCGGAGCACAAAGTGTATTATGTCTGCGCTGACGACACGCACGGCACGCCGATCATGCTGCGTGCGGAGAAGGACGGCGTGACGCCGAAGGAGCTCATTGCGCGGATGAACCGCGAGCATGCCAGAGATTTTAAAGACTTCCACGTCGAATTCGACAACTACTACAGCACCGATTCGCCGGAAAACCAGGAATTGTGCGAAGACATTTACCGCAAACTTGACGCCGCCGATTTGATCGCACGCCGCTCAGTCGAGCAATTCTACGATCCCGCCAAGCAGATGTTTCTGCCGGATCGCTATATAAAAGGTGAGTGCCCCAAGTGCGGCGCCAAAGACCAATACGGCGACTCATGTGAAGTATGTGGTTCAACCTACTCGCCGACCGATCTGAAAAATCCCTACTCCGTCGTCTCCGGCGAGAAACCGATACGCAAATCCTCGGAACACTATTTCTTCCGGCTTTCGGACCGACGCTGCATCGAGTTCCTAAAAAAATGGACACGTTCCGGTACGCTCCAACCCGAGGCAGCGAATAAGCTGGACGAATGGTTTGCCGCGGGGCTGCAAGACTGGGACATCTCGCGCGACGCGCCCTACTTCGGCTTTCCGATACCGGGCACCGACGGCAAAAAGTTCTTCTACGTCTGGCTCGATGCGCCGGTCGGCTATATGGCGAGCTTCAAAAACCTGTGCGCGAAGAAAGGCCTCGACTTCGACGAATTTTGGCAAAAAAACTCTGACACCGAGCTATATCACTTTATCGGCAAAGACATCCTCTATTTCCATGCGCTCTTCTGGCCGGCGATGCTTGAATACTCCGGTTACCGTACCCCGACGAAACTCAGCGTTAACGGCTTTCTCACGGTAAACGGCGAAAAGATGTCCAAATCGCGCGGAACGTTCATCACCGCGGAGAGCTATCTGACGCACGGACTCAACCCGGAGTGGTTGCGTTACTACTATGCCGCCAAGTCGAACGGCACGATGGAGGATATAGACTTAAGCTTCGACGACTTCGTGGCGAGGGTGAATAGTGACTTGGTAGGGAAGTACGTCAATATTGCGAGCCGTGCAACAGGCCTTCTGCATCATCATTTTTCAGGAAAGATGGCTGATCTCACTGATCCCAAGACCGCAACAGAACTTCTACATCAACACTTTTCAGGAAAGATAACGGAACTCAAGCTAGGTTACGTAGGTAGTAGAAATAGAAACGATCAACAGCCCTACTATGACATAGTAATCGAAAAAGCTAAGCGATTCGCTCCGTCAATCAAAGACTGCTACGAGAAGCGAGAATTTGGACTGGCTAGCAGATTAATTATGGAGTTGGCCGATGACATCAATAAATGGTGGAACGACACTGCGCCGTGGGAATTCTCAAAACGTTTTTCAACCCCGAACCATCTATCTGACCCGGCGTATTTACATAGGGTTTGTTCAGTTGCCATCGAGGCTTTCCGTTTGCTAACTCTTTTTTTGAAACCAATTTTGCCTGCGTTGGCTTCTAACGCCGAGCAGTTCCTTGCACTTAAAAAACCATTGGAATGGTCTGATATTGATAACCATCTTCCGCAGAATCACCAGATCAATCATTACCAACACCTAATTACACGTGTTGATCCGAAGCAGATAACGACTCTGGTCGAAGCAAATAAGGAAACCCTTCAACCCTCCTCTCCCCCCGCGCAAATAGTAAAAGACGCATCAGCGAACCGACTCCCCCTCTCCCCTCGGGAGAGGGATGGGGTGAGGGAAGACGCATCAGCGAACCAACTCCCCCTCTCCCCCCGGGAGAGGGATGGGATGAGGGAAGACGCATCAGCGAACCAACTCCCCCTCTCCCCCCGGGAGAGGGATGGGGTGAGGGAAGACGTGCCAACGAACCAACCCCCCTCCCTCACCCGGCCCTTCGGGCCACCCTCTCCCGATGGGAGAGGGAGAGTTGGTGCGGCCCCCGGCCGCAGGTTCCTGGGTAGGGATGAGGTGAGGGAAACCGGACCTGAGGGAAGCCACTCGCATAAAACACCATTACCCAAACAACTGCTCGACTTCGCGCGCAAGCTGCGCGAACAACAAACCGATGCCGAGCAGTTGCTATGGGGATTACTACGGGATCGGCGTCTGCACGACGTGAAATTCAGACGCCAGTATCCCATCGAGGCCGACGGTAAACGGTTCATTCTCGACTTTTACTGTGACGAACTCGGGCTTGCGATTGAAGCTGACGGCGGACAACACCAACAACAGGCCGGACGTGACGAAACGCGCGTGCAAGCGCTCGACAAAGCCGGGATATCGATTGTTCGCTTCTGGAATAACGATATTCTTGCAAATACCGAAACCGTACTTGAATCGATCTGGAATACCATCGAGGAGCGCTTACTTATGCAACAACCTCCCTCACCCCTAGCCCCTCTCCCAAAGGGAGAGGGGGAGACCACAACTATCTCGATAGACGATTTCTCGAAGGTCGACCTGCGCGTCGCCAAGATCGTCAAGGCCGAGTATGTCGAGGGCGCGGACAAGCTGCTGCGGCTTACGGTCGATCTGGGCGAAGACAAACCACGCAACATCTTCGCCGGCATCCGTAGCGCCTACGAACCCAAAAATCTGGAAGGCCGGCTTACCGTGGTCGTCGCCAATCTCGCCCCGCGCAAAATGAAGTTCGGCGTTTCCGAAGGCATGGTGCTGGCCGCCGGTCCCGGCGGCAAAGATTTGTGGATATTATCACCGGATGAAGGCGCGCAGCCGGGGATGCGGGTGAAGTAAACAACTCTTATCGGTTAGCGATTATATCTGTGAGTGAATATCAGAAAAATCCCAAGCACTATAAAACCGCAAAAGAAGATGAGCGTCCAAGCCGGGATGCTAAGGCCCAAAAAAGTCCAGTCGACCTTTGCGCACTCCCCCGAGCCCCGCAACACAAGCTGAAGAGTTTTAGTGAAAGGGAACGCCTGGAGCATGTAATCGAGCCCGGGACCGCATGCCGGCACTTGGTCGGGCGGCAAACTTTGCAGCCAGACATGGCGCGCAGCAACCGTCGCGCCGGAAGCGGCCAGTAGAACCGTAAGCGCCCCATAAATACGCCGCCCCCACATTTTTGGATTATGCAGCGCGCCGGCCAGCAGCACGACGCCCAATCCGATCACGAATAGGCGCTGGATGATGCAAAGCGGGCATGGCTCCAGCTTCATGACATACTGAAAATACAGCGCTGCCGCGATAAGGCCGGCGCACACCACGAATCCGAAAATAAAAACGATTCTTTGTTTGGACAAAGTGACTCCTTATTATCTAGAGACTATCTCAAAAATGGGTGTAGGGTGGGTTAGCGGCGTAGCCGCGTAACCCACCATCGGCCGCGTCCGGTGGGTTACGCCCTGACGGGCTAATCCACCCTACAAATGCCTGAAAGACATTTTTGAGATAGCTACTCGTTATTTTATGCATCGGCCAACATCCATACATCGCGATCTCCCATCGCCCAAGCCGGATATTCTTCCATAAATAAAAAACGACGCGCGTATAATTGCGCGAGCTTGGCGTAACGTTCGCCGCCGGTTTCCGCGAGGCGATAAAGCAAAGCGACTTGGGCCGCATCCGCCAGCCGCGTCAGCGCATGTTTGGCGTACCATTGGGCTTCGTCGGCGTTAATTTGCGCCAGGTGCGCCAAGGTTTTGCTGATGGCTTCACGCGCGCTATGCGCTTCCGGCGTATCAATCTTCCGCAGGTAAGGAATAAATTCTTCTAAAAACCCCTGGTGCGCGCGTTTGCGCGTAATGGATTCCAGCATGTCGAGCGCCTGGATATTGCTCGTGCCCTCCCAG
>WNFB01000598.1_pt1 | contig 29620 bp, 25 predicted proteins | sample 5400501 | NCBI WGS metagenome assembly WNFB01 (sample SAMN13153341, study PRJNA577476) | soil metagenome | isolation source: 200 cm saprolite under Douglas fir tree site 2 hole 1 | place: USA:California | collected 2015-04-18
TCCTGATGCAGTCGCTCGTGCGCTGGAACTGCACATCGAGGCGATGGAAGCACAAAAACCTACCGAGCAGGTCGCTAGCACTCCAGCATCCGAAAAGAGCACCGAGAACGGCTATGAGGATGCCGCAGTGTCGATCAGCTTGAGTCACCTGCAAACTACAGGTAATCTCTGCTCACAATGCGGCTGCAACACGATGGTCTACGAGGAGGGGTGCCGCAAGTGCTACAACTGCGGGCATAGCGAGTGTTAAACGGGGCCTATCTCGAACACGCAGCATACCCGTAAGCGAGCGTGAAAACGCGCTTGGGGAAAAGACACATGTCTTTTCCTCCAGATGTTAAATGGGGTTATTACACACACTTCGCAGCATATGTTCTATAAAAACGAAATCGCAGATCGAAGGAAAAGGAATAGAGGAAAAGTATGCTACCAACACTCGCCAATGCAGCTGACCTAGCTCAGTGGGCCAATCGCCTCGATGCGCAAGGACTTCTCCCGAAGCTCATACGTCGCCTCATGCTCGCGACTGCAGGTGATATCACACGGATTGGTGTGCGATCTGAGGAAGGCATCAGATATTCGGGTTTTGATGGGATTACCGAAGTTGGGAAAGGGAATGCCTTCGTACCGACTGGTCTCTCAGTATGGGAAATGGGCGTCAATCAGGATCCGAAAGGGAAGGCCGATGATGATTATATCAAGCGAACTAAAGATCCGCTCGGCATTGACCCATCACTAACAACCTTCGTCTTTATCACTCCACGACGCTGGTCAGGGAAGGAGCCTTGGGTAGAGGACAAGCGCTTGTCTGGGACGTGGCGCGATGTATGGGTTCGTGATGCGGACGACCTGGAAACGTGGCTTGAGCTTGCTCCTGCAGTCCATGCTTGGATTTCTTGTTTGCTTGACAAAGATCCTGGCGACACCCAGGCTCTCGACACGTTCTGGATGGACTGGCGGGAGGCGACCAAGCCACCACTTTCCAGAGAACTTATCATTGCTGGCTGGGACGAAGCAGTCGAACGTGTCATTCACCAGCTTCAAGGGCCACCTGGCGTGTTGACTGTACGTGCAGACGCCCAGGATGAAGCGCTTGCATTCATTGCTGCGGCTCTTGAGCAGTTGCCTGAAGGAGAGCGTGATGCTGTCTTCGCCCGAGCATTGGTTGTGGAGAGTGTCCAGGCCTGGCGACAGATCACCCTCACCAAGCAATCAATGGTGTTGCTCCCGACGTTCAAGCCGGTCGACGTCGTCCAGGCGACCCGCCGTGGACATCATATCCTGATCCCAGCCGGGCGCGAAGCCGCTGAGTCAAGTGGCATGATGATCCTTCAGCGCCCATCTCGGCAGGCTGCTGCAGGGGCTCTTCAAGCGATGGGTCTCAACGAAGAGCATGCGTCATCGCTTGCATCTCTCGCTCACCACAGTTTACTTGCATTGCGCCGCAAACTGTCACTCTACCCAGAAGTGCAACAGCCAGCCTGGGCCTCACCGGACAAAGCACGTTCAGTTCTTCCCGCCCTGCTCGCAGGGAGTTGGGATGAAGCCCTTGAGGGAGATCAGAATGCCATTGCATCATTGGCAGGGCGTCCGTACGAGGTAGTTGCACAGGATCTTGTCCGATACGCGCATGAATCCGATCCTCCTGTCCGGCAAATCGGGAGCGTCTGGTCCTTGGCCTCCAAAGAAGACGCTTGGAGACTTCTGGCACGGTTACTGACCAGACAAGATATGGAACGCCTCCAGCGTGTCATCTTCGATGTCTTCGGTACACCTGATCCCGCGCTTGAACTCCCAACCGATGAGCGATGGATGGCTGGCGCAATGGGCAAGTCTCGCCCACATTCGACCCATCTACACGAGGGATTGGTCGATACCCTAGCATTGATGGCTAGCCGTGCGAGCGATGTCCTTCTGGGAGGGACTGCTACCGGCCAGGACCACGCTGCTGGCTTTGTGGCGCACCTGCTGCGGCAGGCAAACGAAGACCCGTCCGGGCAACTCTGGGCATCACTCTCCCATGTTCTTCCATTGCTCGCCGAGGCCGCCCCCGATGTCTTTCTGACTGCAGTCGATACCGCCTCCGCAGGTGCTGATCCCGTTATCCGCCAGCTCTTCATGGATAGCTCACAAGGCGCGTTCGCGGCGCGTTCGGCCCATACCTCCTTACTCTGGGCCCTGGAACGGCTTGCGTGGTCGCCCGATTACCTCGGGGGAGCAGCACTTGCACTTGCACGCCTGGCACGGCTTGATCCCGGTGGTCGTCTCGCGAATCGACCCGGCAATAGCCTTCGCGGGATCTTTGTACTCTGGTATCCACAAACGACTGCCACCTTCGAGGAGCGACTGCACGTCCTCGATATGCTCCGTGAGCAGGAGCCAGCCATCTCCTGGAAGCTCATGATCGCGTTGCTGCCCAGGCCACACGAGACCGCAGATCCTACTGATGCGCCGCGCTGGCGCGGCTGGAAACCAGAAGAACGAGAAGCTTCTTTCACCTATGCCGAATTGTGGCATGCGATTGAAGTGCTGATCACACGGCTCCTGGTCGATGTGGGGATGGACAGTGACCGCATCTGTGATGTAGTAGAACGCGTTGAAAATCTACCTCCCCCAGTACGGGCAACGGTGATTGATTATCTGGAGTCGCTTGATCCTGCTGCTTTCGATATTGGACGCCGGCAGGCTATCTGTGCGGAACTTCGCGAGCAGATTGCAAGACATCGCAGGTTCTCGCAGGCACAGTGGGCCATGCCCAGCCAGGACGTTGATCGCCTGAGAGCCCTCTATGAACGCTTCAAGCCCGAAGACATGATACAACAGGTATCACCGCTCTTCACGGCCTCGCCGCAGTTGTTGGATGAGCCTGAAGAGCCTGATGCCAAGAAGCACGAGGATGCCGTCTACCAGGCACAGGTCGCAGCGGTGCAGCAGGTGTATCAAGCCGAAGGTCTTCGGGGACTTTTGACCTTGATAGAGGCAGTCGATCAGCTACAATTGCTGGGCTGGGTTCTTGGCAAAAGCGGCCTCGTGGGGACAGAGGAAGATCACCTGCTTCATGAGCTTGGCTCATCTGATACCAAGCGCCGCCGTGCGGCAAGAGGATATGTAGCAGGAAGCTTCCTGGCGCGTGGATGGGAATGGGCTGACGAGAAATTAGGCACAAACGGACCCCGCCTGACGCCTGATCAGCGAGCAGATTTCTTTCTCCGTTTGCCCTCTAACGCTGAAACATGGGATCGTCTCGAACGCTTTGATGACAGCACAGCCAACCTCTACTGGACACAGTTCGTTCCCTGGGTAGAGGATGCCACTGATTGCCTGCGCGCAGGCAATCAGCTGCTTGCTCACGGACGAGCGTGGCAGGCGCTTGATTTACTCGCGCTCTATCTGGAAACACTCAAACCGGAAGTGGAGATTGTCATGAAGGTGCTTGAGGCAGCGCTGAATACACCTCTTGGCACTTCCATGAACCAATCTTTGCTCTACCACGTTTCGCAGCTTTTCACCTATCTTGAGCAGGCTAAAGGTGTAGATGAAGGACGGCTCGCGCGAATCGAGTGGGCGCTTCTGCCTCTCTTCAGATACGAAAACCGTTCGCTCAAGATCCTTCATGGCCTTATCGCTGCGGATCCCGAATTCTTCGTGGATATCGTTGCGACGGCCTATCGGGCGACTGACGAAGAGCCCCGAGAGTTGGACGAACAGGAGCGCGCTCGTGCAGAAGCTGCATATCACCTTCTCCGATCGGCAAGTATTGTTCCCGGCACCCAGGATGATGGTACAATTGACCTGGCCAAACTTTCGGAGTGGGTAGGTGAGGCCCGTCGGCTGCTGGAAGAGCGCAAGCGGCTGGAAATTGGCGATCAATGCATTGGGCACATATTGCATCATGCGAAGCATGAAGACGATGAGCTGTGGCCCCCACAAGTGATCCGTAATCTCCTCGAGAAGCTGCGTAGCGATAACATAGAAATAGGGCTCGAGATAGCGGAGCGCAATGCCCGGGGCGTTACCTCGAGGAGCCCTACAGCAGGTGGGGAACAAGAGCGACAGATCATGACTCGGTATCTTGCTCAAGCCCAAAAAGTGCAGTTGAAGTGGCCCCGCACGGCAAGAATGCTGAGAAGGATCGCCCAGGCATATGCATCAGAAGCCTCCATGAACGATCGCGATGCTGAACTACGGGAGGATAGGTGGTAGCGTCCAGAGAGGGAATATTGTCAATACCGCCGAAGAACTGGTTAACCAGTTTAACACCGTTACTGACACAGTGATTGCCTCTAGCTCATTAAATCAGTATAATAGAGAAAAAATTTGAAGGAGGATGCCATGACAAGTTTAATAGAGTTCCCGTTGGACGGTGATGGTGTTATTTGGGTAGAGGTAGACGAGCCAGAGGCGGAGGGAGGCACCGTACGTGCTGGCCGTCTCGGCGATATGTTTAAAAAAGTGCAGGCTAAAGTCACCTTCGATGAAGCACTCAATCAGGTCTGCACTTCTACTGAAAGAATGATCACTAAACTTCGTGGTCTCAGCGATCAACCAAATGAAATTGAGGTCGTGTTCGGATTTAAGATGAATGCAGAAATTGGTGCCTCTATTGCTAAGGCCAGTTCTGAGGCAAATTATACAGTTACCATGAGATGGCAGCGCGAGTCCCAGAAAGACTCATGATAGCTGCCCTTCCAGGTCGAAGATAGAGTAGTCGATCAAACAACGCATGAGCGTGTTCACGCAAAGCAGACCTACCCTATCTCAACGGCTCCTGAGCCGGTACTGCCTTTTTGATTCTTAATGGCGAGTATATCCGTTCATCGCTGCCTCCACCAGGAAAAAGACCCACATGTTCCCTACAGCTTTCGTGGCTGGCTAGATGTGCTATACTCTCCAAAAAACATCTTTCTCCACATGCTGCACAGAGGGCTTTAAGAGAAGTAAGTAGCGAACAGACATCATTTGGTACCTTACTCAGACGCTACCGGACGGCGGCAGGCTTCACGCAAGAGGCGCTTGCGGCTCGCGCCCAGATCAGCGCTCGTACGATTGCTGATCTTGAGCGTGGCATCAACCGTACCCCGCGCCACGACACATTCGAACTGCTGATGTCCGCTCTGGACCTGACTGCGCAGCAGCGTGCCCTGTTCCTAGAAGCAGCCTTGGCGGTCGCGCGAGCCATGGGAATGACCATGCTCGGCCACCTGGCTCGCCAGCAGCAGAACTACGCTCTGGCAAAAGCGCGCTACCGGGAAGGACTGACGCTCTTGCGCGCATTTGACAGCCCCACCTACACGGCCTGGTGCCTGGAGGCTATGCCGCAGCTCTCTGTGCAGAAGAGTACTATGTGCAGGCCGCGAGGTTATGTGCGGCGGCAGTGACGCTACGCGAGCAGGTACAGACCCCTCTACCACCAGCCGAACGTGAAGCGTTTGAACAGGTTGTGGCAGGTGCAAAAGCCGCGCTTGACGAGCCAGCCTTTGAAGAGGAGTGGACCAGGGGTGCCAAGCTCACAAACAATCAGGCCATTGACTATGCCTTGTCGGATGTGTGCGCCTGAGAGCGAAAGGCCTTCTTGGGGAAGAGAGGCGACCATAATTAGTCAGAACTAACAATCAGTTAACTCCCGGCCATCAACGCAACTGCGATGTTGAGGCCAAGCAGCCAGGCATCCAAAACACACATGGCGGTCAGCGGCCCGGTTTCAGCAGGCCCAATTTTGATACTCGCTATCCAGATGGGTCAATGGGTTAGCAGTGTCTTTGAGCATTCTCCCATTCTGCTTGTGCATCTCCCTAAATAGACTCTGTGATGCGTTGATCCTGCCATAAGAGTTGGACGAATGAACCAATGAAAAGCGCAATCCCGGTCCAGAGGATGATGAGAGATGGGAAGAAACCAAAAGATAGCAGTGATGTGGAGGCGTAGATTCCAAACTTATAATTCGGTATATCGTCTTTTATATTTGAGATCACAGTGGGGAAGATGAGGGATGAGGTAACTGTAACAATAAACAATGTCTCTGAAAGGGCAATAAGAAAGATTCTTCTACTCTCTTTCAAGGCTTTTGTAATCGAATGGCCCTTTATAAATTTCTTAACATTGTGTACTTCGATGAATATGTAGATGAAGGAGCCAGTATAGGTAAACAGTGCCAATAAACCCCAGTTGAACACGCTACTTTGAATACCGATAATCCAGGATTGATCGTTGAGCAGTAGAGGAAGTAAGCCAACGATGGCTGCTCCTAATAGGCGTGGTAGCAACAGTTGAGAATACAACCAGCGCTTGCGCATAATCTGCGCCAAGATAAAAAAGAGGAGTAGCAAAAGGAGAATGTACCATGTCAGCATAACAATGAATTCTGGCCAAGATGCATCGAGCGTAGGATGACAATTTTTGATGACCGGGCTAGGCGAACCAAGAATAAGAGGACAATGTTGTACTGTTAGCCCATGCTGGTAAGCATAAAAGGAAGGAAGGCTCAATAACACTATCAGGAAAAATAGGAATAAAAACGGCCAGCGGTGAAGGGCCAGGAAGAACCAAAGTACAGGGTCTTTGCTTTTAGCCTTGAGCCAGAAATTAGCTGAGCTATCAAAATCATATAGTCTTAAGTAGTGACCTGAAATGACGCTGATCACATGCATTAGTCGCCCATAGCCATCTTCCTTAAACTGCCTTTCGTTCGCTTGATGTGGTATCCGTCTCAGAGAAATTTCATTCTTGACATCCGTAATGATACCGTTCAGTCTTCCTAACTTCTGTTCGACGGTTTCAAAACTACTCAAAATTGGCTCGAGATATTCCTTCTGTTCCTCGCCATCCAGTTCTTTTTTTACAATAAATGTGCAAATATCGGGGACAAGCGAGATATAGATGCCCAGGTTAGCATTTTCTTGCTTTATTAACCTAACCAGAGCTTTCGATAGACCGATGAAGACGTTAAAAGTTGTTGGATCAGCACTGATGACATATTCCTGGATGTATGAGTAGTTGTGAATGAAGTATTCGATGCATTTAGGATCGCTCTCTTGAGCCCTTTTAAGCATCGCCTGACCCGCTTGAACGGGAGATTTATCAAATTTGTCACTGGAGATCTGAACTCTGAATTCCGCTTGACCGGGATGAGGGAAAATGGCCTCATAATACTCATTATTGGGAGAGGTAATTACTTCGAAGTTGAAAAGAGCGTGTTTAAGCTGTTGGTGTAGGCTGTATAGGTCCGGCAGGTCATCTTCTACGGAGCTTTGTTCTTGTAACTTCTGTTTTTCTTCTTCTGCCCACTTAAACAATGCGTGTAACATTTTTAAGTACGTTGGATGCGCCTCCTCATCAACTTGCATTTCGAGGAATCGCGGTATAGCCCCAAGAAGTTCATTTAGCTCTTGAGGTTGCGTTTTGCACAAGTATGTGAAGCGAATGTGCCAACCGGCAATAGTGTTCTGCCCGCCAAACAATTCTGTATGAAGTATTGTCTGAGCACCTTCCTGAATGATAACAGAGGTAGCAGTGTTGGAGAAATTCTCTTTCGAGCTGACTAAAAATTTCATGCTACTTCCCCAGCGAGCTGTTAGCGAATGCCGAATTTACGCAAATCTTCATCGGTAATAATAAGAGGTGGTTTGGTAACCTTTGCTTGTCGCTTTTCGTCTGTTTCTGTGGACGCTGCCTCAGTATCGGAGGCATATTCCTCTCCATGCGCTTCTAGAACCGCTCTAAAGTCATCTGCCGAGACCGACAAGGATGGCGTTTTCAATAGAACTTCCTCTATCACCATGCGCAATTGGGCAATATTACCATGCCGCCAGTTCTGTGCCTGCAGGATTTCATAGATCTGTTGAAGATCACTAAACTTCTTTCTCTCGCTCTGCTTTTTGCGTTGTTGGTTGAATTGCTCCAGGAAAATGTCAATCAGCAGGGGAATATCATCTTTTCGTTTGCGCAAAGGGGGTAAGTCCAAAGGAATCATCGTATCCAGTAACTCAGGCAGAAATCTACTAAAGATGGGAAAGCCTTTACGACTTCTATTAACCCCCCCGATGATACGCACATCATACTTTCGGTACTTCTGATAGTGCAGCAATTTTCTCTGTAGCCTCTGGCTCTCTTCGTTGTCTTGTTTTCCCATGCTGTCAAAATCTGCGATGTATAAAGTTCCGCCTTGTGCTTGACCAAGTAAAGAATCATCATCCGCCTGTTTGCTTGAAGGGAAGAGTACCTGTTCTAACTCACTTGCATCTATTGTGCTGTCAACGATACGAAAATTAGCATCTCGTCGGGCACTATAATAATGCATCAAACGGGCGGTCAAGGTTTTACCGGTACCGGGTTCACCAAAGAGAAGAACACCGCGAGCATTTTCAGCAGCGCTGCGAATTTCATGATATAGCTGGTAGTCCGGCATGGCACAGAGGTAATCATCAAATCTGATAATTACTTCTGGTAGAGAAGTGGCATCCTCTTGTGACCTGGATTCTGTTCTTTCGACGTATAATCTTAGCGCGCGGCGCACAATATTTTTCAGTGCATTGGTACTTCCCTTGGAGAAAACATCGAAGGGTTGTAATTTATATAAGTCATCGAAAAGAGGAGTCTCGCCAGACAGGTCTTTCTCATGCCAGGCGATATTAGCGGTCAGCGGCACCCAATGGGAGCTAACAAAATGCTCGCGATACTGCTGCATCAGACGGTAACCAGCGCGTTTGTCTTTACGTCCCTTATAAGGGATCTCCATGTCAAGCAGAATCAATAGAGGAGCTTCTTCTGCCTCTTCAAGACCACGTTCCAGGGCATGTTGAGCGTTCTCAAAGTCTGAAGCTGAACGTAGCTGAATGCTAAGACCCAGTTCACGTTGAACGCGATAGACAATATCGGCGTAAAGTGACTGGTTTTCAGGCTGGTCTTCAACAATGAGGATGGTAGCCATGTAAATCTCTCCTTTCTAGTAGCGCGGAAATTTAAATGTATAACATACGCCTATATCCTTGCCAGGTACGGGACTGATTACTTTCAGGTCACCATCTACTCGACGCATGATCATTACTGACAAGAATATACCAAGCCCCGAGCCACTTGGTTGGCTGACACGTACCAGACGCTGCAAGTCCTCTAAAACATCTGGGGCTATCACTGGTCCATAATTGATGAGGTCGAGGCAAAGGAGTTTTTCTTCGGTATGAGATTGCAGCGACAGCTTCTTGTTTTCTACATCTGGATGATCAATTACATGGAACATATTCTCAAGACTGTTATAAAACACTTCTTCGATGACAGCCTGTGGTGATATGACCAGCTCTGCACGAGAGCTATCGGAGATGTCAACTTCCAGCTCGAGGGAACTTTGCGTCTGCTTTTTCCTTTCATTGAAAACATACTCAAGAATATCAACGAGTTCACCAAGTGTTATTGGCGTCTTGTGGGGCGCGCTTCCTATATATTGGAGCTGTATTTCCAGGCGCCTGCCACTGTTTAACTGGGTTTTCATAGCTCCTATTTTCTCTTCGTAATGGTCTGGATCCTTGTCAACCTCCTGTGCTGTGGGATATTCTTGCATAATGAACTCTGCCACTTGGCGGAAATTGCGGAAGCGATGAATTACCAAGTTAGCAATAACGCCAAGAGCCCGGTTCTGGTTGTCCTGAATACGTTCATCCTGGCTAATAAGTGACGAGAGAAAGAAATCCAATTCTCGGATGGCATATTGTCCCGTATCTTCGAGATATCTATTAAACTCTTTACTCACTGTTTTGACCAGTGAAGAATGGCTCGATTGGGAAAAGTCCTGTTCGTCGCCGAACAGAATGAGGAGGCCGGATAAGTCGCGCAGACGCCTGCTCACAGTTGTCAATTTGTCTGAAATAGGACAACATACAACGAGCGATGTAGCAGCTTTTTGATGCATATAGGGTATTTGACTGCCAAGGGTGGCAGAGATAATCTCTAGGACCATGTTCTGCTGACTTGTGTCATGCTGGTATTCGAGATTCTCCAGCGGTGGGTGGTAAGACGAAAGAAAGCGTGTATCGAGCGTTTCATTGAAGAGTTGGCGAGCTTTAGCGAGAGTGATTATAAGGTAAGGGCGGAGTTCCACAGGAAGTGGTTCGGGCATATTTGCTAAACGGTAAACACACAGAAGTTGCTCAGATTTGACAGGAAAGTAAAACACGTTCAACCCTGGATATTCGGCTAGCGCTGGCCTAATCTTCTGTAAGAAGCCCAGGATGAGATCATATTGAAGCACGAGCCCCCCTGAATCCTCTTCCGAATGCCGTTTCCTTCTTGCATCTGACATTAGTATCCCCGCACGTAGCGCTTGCTGTTTATGTGAAAGCTGCTCCTGCATTATCTCACCTCCCCCTCGATTGGCAACACATTGGTGTTCGATGAGATCTGCCCTGATGGTGTGATATCAATAGCAGATGAACTTCGCGTACTGTCGAGGTAATCACGCGCTGCGTCATAAAGCATATTTATGTAGGCAAATTGTGCAATTTCCTCGATGCTATCCACGAAGAAGTCATTGAGGGATTTTCGTACAAACTCGGGCAAGACCCGTTTCGGGTCGTAGATGTAAATGGTGTATCCTTCCTGAGAGAAGCGACCAATCGCGAAAGTGATCGCGGAGAGGGTTGACGCAAGTGCCTCGCCCGTTAAAGCAAGAATCGCCCATACCCGAAATTCATGCATTTCTCTTTCGGTTACATCGGTGCCTACTTCGTCAAATCTGAGGGTTTTTGGTCCGCAGTTGTATTTGTATAACCCACTTGGTACAGCGCCAGGATTATCAGCGAAAATCAGCAGGTTCAAGTTGCGCTCTTCACCCCTTTCATACATTTTTTCCAGGTAAGAGATTGCCTCTGTTAAAATCTCATCAACATTTTCGGGAGGCGCCTGTTCATTGATAAATTGGTTGATCAGGTAAAATGCGCTCAATATGCTGATTACATTCTCACGGTCGAGTTTGAAGGATTCCGCGACGTAAGGTGAAGGCTCGTGCTCATAGAGGACTGATAAGTGCGAGCGAATTTCATCAGAGTTCAGTTCCCCTACATCTCTCAGTCTCAATTCGGTGCGTATTTGATAGAGCTTCGCGTGCGCAAGTGCATCCCAGTTCTGGTTCGTCCGCGCGTAGCGCTCAACATGAGCCAGGTACGTCCGGGCGTTGGCATAGCGATCTGTGCCTATGCCTGCCTCTGCCCGGTAAAAGTATAATGCATTTTCGAGTTTCTCATCTGCACGGGTCCTCTCATGTTCAACAAAAGTATCAAAAAGTTGGATAGTCTCTGAAAAGCGCTTGGTTTCATTATATATACTTGCCAAGCCGCCGATGTACATATATCCATCCTTTCCCGTACTGCAGGCAAGCTGCATGTAGTGGTCACCCTTCTCTCTATCCTGGACGGATGCCTCGTTGGTTCCGCTGAGGCTGCGATTGACGTAGAAATGGCCCAAGGCATGGTATAATTCTGCCCTTTCCTCGTCACTTATCTTGCTTTGTTCGGGGAGGTGCTCTGCTGTGTGCGCAGTTGCAATTGCTTCATCGAAATTTTTCAATCCATCGTAAGCGTAGCTTAAACGCATGAGGGCAGCAAAGTGGCCAGGTTGAAGCCTAAGGGCCTGTTCCAGGCATAAAGTGGCCTGTGCATACCGAGCCAGCTTAAAATGTAATTCACCCATTGCAAGCCATACAGCAAAGTCTTCATTGAAAAGGGTTTCTGGCGTTTGCAGGTGCAGCTTCAATTTCTGCGCTGCTAGTTTGAAGCGATCTCCATCAGTTCTATCGCGTAAGGCTAACTGATCGTACAACAAGCACAGGTTCGCTTGTTCTGCAGGTGTGAGGGAACCGGCACGTAGTAGTAAAGCGATGACCGGTTCCAGGTCTTCAGGTTGTACTATTCTTCGCTTTTCATGTTCATCATACTGCACATAGTGTGAATAAGCGATCCTGTCCAGGCTCGTGTCAGATTTTTGTGCGAAGACAAAAAAATTGCGCGATTCGGCAGAATCAGACCTGCCTGTAATGCTAGCTTTCTCCACTACCTGGTATCCAGCAGCTTCGAGCGCCTCTTCTAGTTCACCATCAGCGAAATAGTGATAAAACACGGGTAGCCCGGACATCGCCTCGTTTGTTTCCCAGCCGTTACGTTCACCTACGTTGACGCCGAGGCCCAAAATACCACCGGGCTTCAATACTCGTTTCCACGAAGCTAATAAATCAACTACCAGGGCTTGTGGCACATGAATTAACGTGCGTGTGCTCCAAATAGCGTCAAAGGTCTCTTTGGGGGGGAAATACAGATTTTGCATACTCATGTGTGAGAATTTTCCGCTCGGTACACGCTTGCCTGCTCTTCCTAGCATCTCAGTGGAAGTGTCGATCCCTACGATATCGAAACCTCGGGCCGTCAGGAAATTTGCTTCCCATCCTGCGCCGCAGCTAATAGCTAAAACACGAGCACGCTGTTTGAGCTGCTTTCTGAGTAGTTGGGCGAATTTCTCTAGAAGTTCAGCTAGATTAGAATCATTGAATTGTTTCTCATCATCTACCGAGGCCATATAATCATGGGTGTCGGCGACAATTGTGAGGATCTTATCGAGGTCAATGAGAGGTAATGGAGCATTAACGCCGGTGCGGGTTGCTGCCAGCGAACTGGTGGTGAGTAATTTGCTCTGCATTTTTGGCCCCTTGCCAGCTATTCGAATGCATTACTCAAGTTCAGCATCTTCCTGATGTTTTCCTTCTCCATTGTTCAAGTACCGCTCGCTTGAACTGCATTATCTGCAATACAAGCTCAGAAATTATTATACTACATTTTCAATCAATTAGCTACATCTCTAAAAACCCAACTTGGGTGAAATGGCCTATAGAGCCATTTCATGAGGATAGGAACAGCGTTTGGGAAAACACACGTGTGTTTTCCCAAACGCTGTTCACCCATTTTATGCCCTTGACATTGTAATGAAAATCATTACAATAAACCCATGAAGAAATCAGCATACAACGGGCCAGAGTATCCCACAGAAGCACACGGCTCAATTCCAGCTTTCAACAGCTACGAAGAAGAAGCCAATTTCTGGGATACCCACAACATTACCGACTTTACAGAAGAAACCGAGGCAGTACAGGTACGTGCAACACGCGGCCTCTCCGCAAACGTACAGGTACGATTTGACCCAGAAACCGACCACGAATTAGAGGCAATAGCACGTGAGCGCGGGATGAAGAAGGCCACGTTAATACGCACTTGGGTACTAGAACGACTGCGCCAGGATCAGAACCGACACGCTTCTTAGAAAGTATCACGAACCACGCAACATTGAAACGGGAAAACCTGCGTGGCTCACCCCTCATCTTCATCATCCTCGTCCTCCCACGCCGCAGGATTGCTTGGTCCTGTATACCCGCACACGCCTGCCCGTGGCGAATTGACTATCGGCAACATCATCTCGGAATCTCCACTCTTCCTGGCACATTTGTTACAGTAGGTCTCCCCAGCATAATACCCAGAGGCTAACTTCGTAGCAGCCTTTCCGCACACGCTGCAGGTAAACCCAGGTGGATTATTCCTGGCCATAACTCGCACAGGCCTTTTCTCATCCCTCACTATTCCTTCCCGTTCTGAAGCCACCTTCAGACCGAGGTGTGTAGTAGACCCAAAGTCATAGTCGTAAGAGAATTTCTGACCAACTTTGAGAACTTTGCCTAGCTGGACATACATACTACGATCCTCCACCATATCGAGGAGCGACTTCAGGAACATCCGTTGCCAATAGAGCCTGCGGTATTCTTCAAGTTCTTCAAGCGTGCGATAGCCACCATCTCTTGGCAACAACTTCAGTCGCTCCTTCAAAAAGGCAACCAGGTCATCAATAGGCCAGGATTTCCTGAGTTCGGATAGCAAATCAGATGGTATAAACTCCAACTCCTCAGATGATAATTGTTGAAACAGTTCTTCTCCATTGACCACATCATCCAACTCGCCTTCCTCACCCTCCTCTTCTTCCTCCTCCTCCTGCCCTACTTCAGCCAACCCATAATACATGTCCTCCGGCTCTAACGAATAGGAGGTATCGCCAATCTTAAATCCGCTCAGGTGCCCACAGCACTCAAGCCAGATACCCCTGAGAAAGCCATCCAGCGTTACCAGTGGCTCTGAGGCTGGTATTTCGAGATGCATCCAGTATTCGGGACTCCAAAGCCCTTCGACTATCAAATGGAAAAGCCTGGTCTTTTGCTCCGTAGAGGCTTTTGCTTCAGTAGCAATAGCAGCAGCCCTCTGTTTACAGTACTTCAGATGCTGGGTCATCTTCCCTTTTTCGATCTCGCTCTTGCAATAATAACAAGTTCCTTTTGAGGCTCTAGCTGAAGCTATTTCTGCCATATGTTCTCCCCTTTCATTCCAGAGTCAACATAATAATATTTCTCACTCTTGCCTACAGGCTTATCATATTCATATTCTCCATTTTGAAGACCCCTGCACTCTCTGCATGGGGATGAAAAATGGCTGCCCGCAGGCAGTACTCAATCGTTGAATACTCAATGAAACACTTGACAGCCATGAGACACTTGTTTCAGTACTTTGACAACGGAATAGTGTTTGTGGGTTCCAGGCTAAATCGCTCGCCTGGGTAAAAGCACTAGCGTGTTCAACCACTGTACACTCTCTTTCTACTTGCCGCTTGCGAGAACCATGCAAGCGATGGCTACCAGACTGAGAAACTACCGCAGGGCTTGCGGAAAGTAGAATGCCTGTGGAGGCGGTGTAAGACGGGAATAGCTTCAAAGCGTTTTCGCAACCTCCAACGAAGCAGGAAAGCTCACCCGCGAGGGTGGGAGTCCCCCGGCTTGAGCCGTGGGGAGGATGTCAACCCGTATACCCGCACATGCCCACTCGTGGGGAATTGACCACTGGCAACATCATCTCCTCGCCACACTCGTGCGTCTCCGCGCACTCGTTGCACAGCCAGCCTGCGTTGTCATAGATACACTGAGTGCATACCTCCGTAGCACGTTTGCCGCAAACACCGCATAGGATCGCAGGCGGCTCATTCCTGGCTAACACCTGAATGGCCTTGCCCTTTGCCTCAGCTTCTCGCTCTGACACCACCTTCAGACTCAACTCAGTAGTGGTACCGAAATCATACTCGTGAGTGAACCATTGCCCCGGAGTGAGCACCTTGTCTAACCTGACACGCATACTTTTATCGCCCATATCCCACGCCGAACCGGACACCATCTCTGCATCCGAGGCATAGGATACCCCCCCGATCTGAAACGCGCTTAAGTGCCCGCAGCACTCCAGCCAGGTATCTCTGAGAAAACGATCCAGTTGTGCCAGCGTCGTTCCCGTCGTTACTTCCAGATGCATCCAATATTCGGGTGAGCTGCGTCCTTCAACCAGGAGATGGAATACTTTCGTTTTCCGCGCTTTCTGGCGACTCCCTGCTCCTGCACCGCTCGTGGCATTCACTTCTCTTTCTTTGCACGTCTCCAGGTGCTTGGTCATGCCGGACTTGCTGAATTCGTGCTTACAAAAAACGCATTGTCCTTTTGTGGTTACTCTTGGCATTCTTAACCTCCTGTCTTCTCACCTTTAATCGAACATAGTATATGCTTGTTTGGCGCTTTTTATCAAGCATATGGCAACAATAACAAAGCCGATTTCTTGACGCTCCCTCTGCCTGTGGCGTATGCTATCATTACATGCTACACAAAATGAAGTAAAGTAGCGGTTATGTTCAACTCAACGCAAAACACATCAGAGGAGACCACAAGCTCAATGACCACACAACAGACAACTACACCCGTCAGCATCAACTTCCATTTCGACCCTCTGTGCCCACTGGCCTGGCGCACAGCACTATGGATACGCGAAGTGCGCAAGGTTCGCCCAGTCGATGTCCATTGGCGTTTCTTCAGCCTCGAGTTCGTCAACCGCAAGGAGGGTACAGAACCCGACTATCAAAACGGCTACGGATGGGCCGGATTACGAACACTGGCCTATGTACGCAAACAGAGTGGCAATGAGGCAGTAGAAAAGCTCTACCTTGCATTAGGGGCAGCGCAACACGGGCGCAAGGAGAACATAAGAGACGCAGAAGGAGTACGAGCCGCACTACAGAAAGCAGAACTTGACCCGGCCCTTGTAGACGCCGCATTGTCCGACGACAGCACCACAAACGACGTACTGGCAGATCACCAGGAGGCCGTGAATCGCTACCGCGCCTTCGGCGTGCCAACAATCGCTATCGAAGGGCATGACGTAGGCTTCTACGGTCCGATCATACAATTCGTGCCACGCGGTCAAGAAGCAGGAGAAATGTGGGATCACTTTGAGTGGGCACTACACCAGCCCAATCTCTTTGAACTGAAACGCGATAGGGGTGCTGTGAGATGGGAACCCATCGCTGAATAGAACCCTATCTCACGCTACGGGCGACCCTTGCGGTCGCCCTATGGTGGGGCTGGCAATCAACCTGACCACTCCCCTTTTGCTCACCGTTTACTGACCGGCGGAGGCCAATTCGCCGTATTCAGCAGGTCATTTTTCTTCCAGCATTCCTCTGAACAGAAATCCCAGGGATCGAAGCAGGCACACCAGCCATGCCAGGTCGTCCTGTAGGGAATACCTTGAATTTCCTCACCGCACTCTGAACAGAAGAAACGGAAGCGAAAGTCGGGGATATCCTCTGAACGAGTAAACAGACCAGAAGGCGAGTCATTTTCTGGCATGGCAGATTCCTTCTCTAGGATGTATGCTTCTTCACAAAGCGCTCCATTCGCACCAGAGCCTCTTCAAGCTTGTCGTAGGCTGTACAATATGAACAGCGTACGTAGCCAGCACCGGCAACTCCAAAGGCACTACCAGGAACAACGGCTACCTTCTCCTCGAAGAGCAACTTCTCGGTGAAATCCTCGTCGGTCAGGCCAGTACTAGCAATAGAAGGGAAGGCATAAAAGGCCCCATGCGGCTCACAGCACGTCAACCCAATGCGATTGAGGCCATCAACAAACATGCGACGACGACGCGCATAATCATAATACATCGCCTGCACATCCTCCTCACCGTGACGCAACGCCTCTAATGCAGCCTCCTGCGCTGATGTGGGAGCACACATAATAGTGTATTGATGAATCTTGACCATCGCCTCCAGAATATATGCAGGTGCCGCAACGTAGCCGATACGCCAGCCCGTCATTGCGTACGCCTTGGAGAAGCCATCTAGCAAAACCGTACGCTCGCGCATCCCAGGCAAAGCAGCGATACTCACATGCTCAGTTTCATAAACAAGGCGGCTATATACCTCATCGACTGCCACGATCAGATCATGCTCCATGGCCAGTTTGGCAATACCTTCAAGCTCGGGTCGTGGTACTACTGCCCCCGTGGGATTATTCGGGTTACCAAGCAAAATCATCTTCGTACGCGGCGTAATGGCAGCAGCGATCTCAGCGGCACGCACGCCAAAGTCGTACTTGGCATAAGTCGGCACAGGAACCGGCACACCATCGGCAAAGATGATATCTGCTTCATAGGCCACATAACCAGGATCAGGCGAAATGACCTCGTTACCAGGGTTTATCATTGTACGCATCGCCAGGTCTACACCCTCACTGACGCCAACCGTGACCAGGATTTCGCTTACCGGGTTATACTTCAACCCGTAGCGCCGGTGTAGCATAGCAGCGATCTCTTCGCGCAATTCAAGCATGCCGTAGTTCGACGTATAATGAGTATGACCCTCTTCGATGGAGCGAATACCCGCCCGGCTGATATGCTCTGGCGTGACGAAATCCGGTTCGCCAATACCCAGCGAAATAACGTCCGGCATCGTGTTAATAATATCAAAGAACTTGCGTATCCCAGACGGCTTGACCAGACGCACACGCTCTGACAATACTTCACGTTTGAGGGTGTCCATAGTTTGATACCTCTCTTTTAAACTACGCGGTGATGGAGCCAGATACAACAAAACCTTGTTGCCTGTTCCCAACGCGCTATGATAATCTATAGGTCATCATCGCGGGCATCGGTCTCGCCTCTGACCCTTTGTTTTCAAATGTAGCACATAAAAGGATGCATTGACAATGAGCCAAGTGTCTATCGATCAGACCCCCATAGCAGACCAATCAGGTTCACAAAAGCATCCTATCCTGATAGACACCGACATTGGCGACGATATCGACGATGCACTCGCCCTCGCACTTGCACTGCGTTCACCAGAGATAGCACTTTGTGCCGTCACAACCGTCTTCGGCGACACACAACGACGAGCACAGTTGGCAGCGCACCTCCTCCACATCTTCGCGCGCGAAGATATCCCCATCGCCGCCGGATTACAAACGCCCCTGCAACCACGCCGCCACCCTTCTGGAGTACCCCAGGCCGCCATACTCGATGATTGCGCCGATTGCGGAACACTACCTATGCTCAGTTCCGCTTCCGCTCCCGAACTGATTGTGCAGACAGCACTAACTCATCATAATCGTCTCACACTGCTCTGCCTTGGACCTCTGACCAACGTCGCTACCGCACTCAGGATCGAACCACATCTCTTTATGACTATAAGAAGGATCATTATGATGGGTGGTACAAGTGGCATCCCCTTCCCTGAATGGAATGTGCGTAACGATGCAACGGCAGCACGCATCGTACTCGCGGCAGGTATACCTGTGACAATGCTGGGCTGGAATGTGACGACCCGTTGCCAACTGCGTGAAGAGGATATTGAGCATTTACGCAGCAACGACTCACCACAGACCCAGCTTCTCAGTCAACTCATCGCTATCTGGCAACGACATCGCCCACGCTGGCATTCACCACTGCCCTTTTTGCACGATCCACTGACCGTCGTGGCTCTGTGCGCACCGCAGTTGCTCCAATTCGAGGAGATGACAGCCCGGGTGCTGGTGCACGGGCCATTCACGGGTTACATGATCCCGCGCTTTCTGCATGGACCCCTGGTGCATGCCGCCGTGGGTGTTCATGCGGATGAAGCACGCAAGTGGATAATGAAGAGATTACTGGTACAGGCCGATGGAAGCACTTCCCACCTTGATAGCCCTTAATGCTTAATGTAGTGGCAGGGGACCCTGTCTGGGGGACAGGTAATGCCCCTGCCAGGTCTCACCCAGCTAACGTTCGCAACTTCTCGATAATCCCAGGTAGCGCAGCAAGCAGCACATCCACGTCAGCACCGGTATTTTCCTTGCCGAGTGTCAGGCGCAGACTGCCATGCGACCACTCAGGTGGAAGTCCCATAGCAATCAGTACATGCGATGGGTCTACGGAGCCTGAAGTGCAAGCGGAGCCGGTGGAGGCGGCGATGCCAAGCATATCGAGATTGAGCAAGATCGATTCGCCCTCAACACCTTCAAAGCAAAAACTGGCGTTGTTGGGCAGGCGCTCGGTAGGGTGACCAGTCAACCGGCTACGAGGGATAGTCAAGACACCGGCGATCAACCGATCTTGCAATGCCGTGACGCGGGACGTCACCTGCGGCAGTTCCCCCTGGGCCAAACGCAATGCTGCTGCAGCACCTACGATACCTGCAACATTCTCGGTGCCCGCACGCCTCCCACGTTCTTGCGAACCACCTTGAAGTTGCGGCAAAAGACGCATGCCTTGGCGCACATAGAGTATACCGACTCCCTTAGGGCCATAAAACTTGTGGGCAGAGAGCGAGAGCAGATCAGCGTTGAGGTCAGCGACATCAAGCGGCAAAGAACCACCCGCTTGCACAGCATCAACGTGGAAAGGCACTTTCCTGGCACGACAAATGCGGCCAATTTCTGCCACGGGCTCAATCGTCCCTACCTCGTTGTTCGCATACATCACCGAAACAAGGATCGTCTGGTCGGTTATCGCAGGCCCAACCTCATCAGGGTCGACGCGACCATAGGCATCGACGGGCAGGTAGGTTGTCTTGAAGCCAAAACGTTCCAGGTACTGGCAGGTGTGCAGGACAGCATGATGCTCAATCGTCGAGGTTATCAGGTGGTTACCCTTCTTTTGAGATGCATAAGCTATACCTTTAATCGCCAGGTTATCGCTCTCGGAGCCACATCCTGTGAAGGCGATCTCGGTCGGACGGCAACTCAGGACATCAGCCACCTGTTCGCGGGCCCGATCAATTGCCTGCATGGCATGCCGCCCCAGCGTATAGATGCTGCTGGCATTGCCATACTCTGTCGTCAAGTAGGGCAACATCACATCTAACACACGCGCATCAAGCGCAGTGGTGGCGGCATGATCTAAGTAAATGGTGCGTTCTGGCATCGTAATTGTTTTCATTTCTTGCCGACGATGGATACCTCAATGTAGTAGAACCCTGTCTGGGGGACAGGTAACCCCTAGCGGGCACCAGGGGGGCCGGGCCAGGCTAAAGCAACCCTCACAGACCATTCCATGCATAGGACGTTTCAGGTTTCACATTCGGGGTGTTGTACGCCAGCGTAATCAGCATATGAGGTTGCAGCACGATATTATGAAAATCGCCACTGACCAACTTTCCATTAACATAGATTTGCCAACCAGGACCACCTGGCTGATCCAACTCGGGGGGGTATTGCAATGTCGAGAACTTTCCCCCCCAAATGTCAAAAAAGTTCCCAAGTGTGAACGTACGTTTGGCTGGCGCTTCAATGTGAATTATACCATCAGGGGCATGGGTATGTAGCCAGTAGAAGCAAGATGGATTGTATGGAGCATTGCCTCCAATGCCGATATTAGCAGGTGGAGCCACCTGGCGACCATTAATGTAGTAAGTCACATGTGCATGATAGTGGTTGACGGTTTGTTCAAGAGCATCACAAGGTACCCCATCAACAGCAGGATATTTGGGGTCAACAAGTACTGTTGTTGCTGTTGGGTTAGCCGTAGGACCGGTACTTGGGTGAATGTAATTCGTATAAGCAAAATAGCCTACGAAACCAAGGACGAGCAGCGCAGCAACGACAACACTCACTATCGTGATACGCTTCCTTTGGACGGCACGCTGCCGGCCTTCTTCACGTCGTCGCTGCTCCTCTCGACGCCGCTCATATTTCGCTGCCTGGCGCGTCAGTTGCCTACCAGGTGGCTGATTTTGCCTCGTAGGCTGTTCTGTTTCTTGCTTATTCCCAGGCTGTACCTGCTTTGAACCCAGATTTGTAGCTTTCAGGGACTGATCTTCCTTTGCAGGCTGATCAGTGTTTTGCTTGTTGGTGGGACGATTTTGCTTCGCTGGTTGGCGAGAGGCCTTACTCATAGATTGCACCTATTTCTTCTTAAAGAACCCTTCGTTCATACTGCCAGTACGATATCCCAATAAGTCAATGGTTACATACGTATACCCTATTTTGCGCAGGCCATCCGTGACGGCACGACTCATCTCCTCCTCAATCAGCCGTGGCATCTCAGACCGCTCAACCTCTATGCGTGCAATCTTGTCATGATGACGTACACGCAGTTGATGGAAGCCCAGGTCGTGCAGCAGTTTTTCCGCTTTGTAGATCATACTCAGCGAAGCTACATCAACCTTGCTTCCATAGGGGAGACGCGAGGAGAAACACGCCATTGCTGGCTTATCCCACACAGGCACACCGAGCTGGCGAGCCAGAGCTCGTATCTCGCGCTTGCCCATACCTGCCTCTTTTAGAGGACCACGCACATCGAACTCACGCGCCGCTCGCTGCCCTGGACGGAAATCTCCGTCGTCATCTTTGTTTATACCATAAGCAATATAGCGTAGGTTATGTTGCTTTGCAAGTGGTACCAGCTTGCTAAAGAGTTCCGTTTTGCAGAAGTAGCAACGGTTCACGTCATTAGCAACATAACGTTCGTCTTCAAGTTCATGCGTCTCCAGGGTAATCAGTGGTATACCCATCTGTTCAGCAACGGCAATGGCCTCGCTCGTCTCTTCATCGGCATAGGCAGGTGAGGAGGCTATCGCACCAATGGCGCGTTCGCCCAGCACATCGTGTGCCACTTTCAACAGGAGCGCACTATCGACCCCACCCGAATAGGCCACCAACACGGATTCCATCGTACTCAGGATCGCCTGCAGGTGCTCATATTTAGCCTGTGTCTCGGCATCCAGTGCTTCAACATTACCACTATTGACGGGGTGAGTATTGTAATCGGTTTTCCAAAACATAGCATTCTCTCACATTTTCTTGAGTTCTATGCGATCTGTTGCCATACCACTGTGCGTCCACGTTCAAGCAACTGGCAGTCTTTCGGACGTGCCGAGGGAGGTTCCCTTTTGACTCGTTTGAAGGCAAGCCGCCCATCACCATAGATGGCATTGATTTGCTTGATCCATCGTCCCTTGACCTGGACAATATCCCCTTTGCGGAAGCCTTCGAGTTCCTCATAGACCTGATAGCGGACCCGTCCCTCCCCTTTGCGCGGCAAGTCGTGAAACTGCCGCCGCGTCTGCCGAGGGCGAAACCCGATGGTATAGACATTCTCGCACTCCTCTGGCACCACATCTCCAGTCTTGAGTGTAGCGACACAGAGTGCATCAATACAGTGGGTTTTGGGTAACCCTCTGGCCTTCCTGTAAGCAGAGGTTTCGTAGCCGAACACAGTGGAAAGCTGCGTTTGCTTCCCGAGCGTAGCATACAGGTAAGCTTTTCCCTGCATACTACGTTGCGCGATTACATCCAAATGTCCGCTTACTCCTGTCACCTTCAGCATGAGCTTGCCCTGATGCACCCTAGTATGGCACGACTCACAAAGGGTCAGCAGGTTGGCAAGCGTATCTTTCCCACCATATTTACGGTACACCAGATGATGTGCGTGCAGGGAGCAGTTCCGTTTGCCACACTGTTGACACTGGTAGCCATCGCGCATCAGGCAGGCAATACGCAAGTTCTCATCCATGCGGATTGGAACTTGGTACTGCGTTCCCCGGAGGTTCGGATTATTTAGGCGCGCAATATCCACTTGGACATCCTCAACCACAATGTGACTGATAGCCAGAGGAAGCTGCTTGACGACGCGAATCACCTCTTCGATATTCGTCTTGATAGACGGTAACAAGCGCCCGCTATACCGACTCGAGGCGCGGTTGGCAAACCGCGCTGGGCGATACCACTTTCGAGCACGACGGTTTTTACGATGGATGTGGCGTGCGTCCATCCGCTCTTTCACATCACAACGATGGTAGACCTCTGCCGACAGCAACACCTCACCATTGCCCACACACGCGATGCCTGTGACGTGGCTCCCTTTGTCAATGCCAAGTATCACATCTTGAACATGCCCCTCGCAGTCCCACAACAATTGGATGGTAAACGGGCAACGCCCCACCACCTTCGCCTTACTAGCACGCAAGAGTTTCCGCGCTTTGGCAGGAGTACAGGGCATCAGGGGCCTTCCATCTTGGTTTCGTACAAAGACCTTCAAGCTGTCTTTAAGACCTCCTATGACGGAGTAATGTGCTCCTCGCGACTGTTCAATGAGTTTGTCATGGTGCATACACCTTCACGTTTCCGCTACCCTTAATATGCACCCACAGAGCCTCCGACTGGAACAACATCTGAGGGTGTGCTGGCTCATCGAACTGCTGCTTCTTGCAAAGCCCGCTGGTAGTTCCTTGTCATATAATGCTATGATTTAGGTACTATGCAACATGGTACGATATTCTCCTGACCAGGGCATTTAAGAAAAGACCAATATTCACCGAGGCTTGTCGGTGCTTCGATTATTATATCATTTGCAGGCAAGTCCAGGTCTAAGCGAGCTGTCAAGAGAGCTTTACGACTGCTCTGGTAGACTAAGGAGATATTGGATGAATGCAACGCAGATAACCGCTGCTATTATAATGGCAGCGGGCAGTTCCAGTCGGATGGGTGCTGGACGACATAAATTGTTGTTGCCGCTGGCCGGTCGCCCCGTACTAGTTCACGTCATAGACGCTACGCTCGCCTCCCAGGCAAGTCCCATCATCATCGTCCTGGGACACCAGGCCAAAGAGGTACGCGCACACCTTGCCCCCTATATTGAGCACCCAAACATCATCATCACTGATAATCCTGACTACCTGCAAGGCATGAGCACCTCTATGCACGTGGGACTACGAAGACTCATAGTAAACGAGCAAGCTTCATCTACTTCCATAGTGGACAGTGCGCTGATGATGTTGGGTGACCAGCCTTTGATCACGCCACAGACGATCGATACACTCATAACTACCCGGCGAACAACGGGGCAGCGCATCGTTGCACCGCTCTATAAAGGTAGGCGGGGTAATCCCGTCCTCTTCGATGCCAGCCTCTTCCCCGAACTGCTGGCGACCACAGGCGATGAAGGTGGCCGTAGCGTGATTGAACGTCATCACCAGGAACTGGCGACCGTTGAGATAGACGACCCGATGGCAAACTACGACGTAGATACCTGGGAAGCCTATCACCGTCTGTTGCAAGCGTGGGAAGACAAAAGGTAATGTAAAAGCGTACGCACAGTAAAATGATCTCAGATTCGAAATGACGCCATTTGAACGGACTCTGATTGCTCATGGAAGGCTCGGTAAAGAATTCTTTACCTCTGAAAACTCTCTGCCTGCTTAACCATTAACCGCATCTTCACCAAACGGTAAAGAAACCTCTACCGCTAAAGGCAGTCTGGAAGCGTATCCTGTTCGTATTAATATTTGAGCAGCAGTAAATGCTGGATCATGTACCTGTCTGGTTATGCGTACCAGCGGTGCTCGGGGAGATTGAATCCCAATATCATACGGATCAAATATATCCCTATGAGAGGAGAGAGAGATGGCAAAGCTGACACGACGTGGGTTTTTCAGGCAGACATCTGTAAATGTAGCTACGCTTGGTATGCTAGCTGCCGTGCCCAGCCTGGAGGCTGTCGGCGAGACACCGGAGGTTCCGACGGCAGAGCTACCCGCTGCCGGGCTTGCCGAACCCGTGGTGGCCCATGTAAGCAATCTCGCCACAGGCGAGGTCTCCGTCATGGTTGGCACCCGCGAAATCATTTATCGCGACCCTGAATTCGTTATGCGCCTCTTGAAAGTCGTACGTTAAGCGGTAACTCATTTCAAAGAGCAAGAGGTACTCATTATTTGTTGTAAGGAGAAATATGTCATCCCACCGTGAAGCGCCCGAGATTTCTAAAGACCCGGTCGCTGATAATACTGATGTCTACGCATTTCGCAGTACCGACGATCCACCTGGTTCCCCTCCCACGGTCACTCTCATCACTAATTACGTTCCCCTGGAGGGACCCGATGGCGGTCCAAACTTCTATGAGTTCGGCAACGATGTCCTATATGAGATCCACATCGACAACGATGGAGATGCGCGTCCCGACATCACCTACCAGTTCCAGTTCCACACCGAAGTGCAGAATCCCAATACCTTCCTGTACAACACCGGTTCGATTGGCTCCCTTACTGATCCGAATTGGAATAGGCGACAGTTCTATTCCGTAACCAAAGTGGTCTACCCATTCGATCTTCCCCCCGGAGGTGGCGACGAGGAGGGCAATGGAGGAGGGTCGATCGTCCTGGCATCCAGGCTGGCTTGCCCGCCCGTCAATGTTGGTGTGCGCTCCACGCCCAACTATGCCACTAATCTAGCTGTGCCTGCCGTTCATCGTCTACCCAGTGGCGAGACGGTGTTCGCCGGACAGAGGCTCGAAGGGTTCTATGTGGACCTGGGCTCGGTCTTCGACTTGCTGGCCCTGCGGCCATTCCAGAATTTGCATCTGATACCCCTGCCTGCTGCACCGGGGGTCGATGCGACCAAAGCTGTCAACGTACACACTATCGCCATCAAGGTGCCCGTGAGCGAACTGACCAAGAATGGATCCGTTCCCACCAGTCCGACAGACCCGAATGCGGTCATCGGCGTCTGGGGCTCGGCGAGCAGACGCAAGGCGTTCATACGTGGCAATGGTGGTCAGACCATCGAGACTGGCCCGTGGGTGCAGGTCTCGCGGCTAGGCAACCCGCTGTTCAATGAAGTCGTCGTGCCTATGGTCAAGAAGGACTTGTGGAACAGTCTGCCTCCTGCCGCTGATGCACAGTTCGCCCAGTTTGTGCAACACCCGGAGGTCGCAAAGCTGCTGACAGCGCTCTATCCAACAACATTCCCCCACCTGGCCGCTCTCAACGCCTCCGGCGCTGTCCGAGCGGACCTGGTCGCCATCTTGCTCACCGGCATCCCGGCGTCGGTACTTGCCGGGGCCCCGACTTTCACGGGCAACACACTGGCGGATATGTTGCGGTTGAACATGGCGGTACCACCGACGGCGACCCCGAACTTGCTGGGGGTTCTGGGTGGTGATCTCGCTGGGTTCCCGAACGGTCGCCGCGTTTTCGACGACGTTGCAACGATCGAGATACGTGCGTTCGCCGGTGCCACCTACCCGCTAGTCGTCCCAAGTTACGTTCCTGACAGCGCGGCGAGTTTGGTCTCGGATTTTGAGACAAATCCTCCGTTCCCGCCCCCGGCCCAGCTCGGGTTTGGGCCGGGCCAGGTTCCGGGTCCTAACCGCTATATCCCAAATTTCCCCTATCTGGGAGTACCAAAGGACGGCTTTGATACTCCGAGCATGTAAGTAAGAGGCGTCGCTCTTCTTAAACGATGGCTCAGAGGAGTTCGGGGGCTTGGAGCTGCCGAACTCCTCAATATGTATTTGGTGAAAGGAGAGAAACTCAGATGGCCGAGACCTACGTTGAGCGGGTTCATACCGAACATGCAGTGCTGGATATTGGGGAGGACATCGGGGCACTGGTCATCTATACCAGGCAGGAACTCCTCGGCAAGGAAATCGAGGTCAGCCCGAAAGGCAACGATGCCCACAGGGTGCATACCCAGGTTCTCGAACGCAGGGCCAACGGGCTTACGATGTTCGCCGCCCTCTTTCTCGCGTTGCCTGCGGGTGACTATATGACCTGGAGCTACCCCTCCAGTGAGGTCACGATCATCGGTGGTGAGGTCGCCCAGGTGGACTGGCGCAACACTGGCGATGTCTATATTCCCTCTGCTGGTCATTCCCATCGCCACGATCAAGGGACATCCCCATTTCCTTCACCTGCCCTCACCGATCCACCACTACTGGAGATCACGCCAGACATGCTTCCGCCACGTTATCGCAATGGCAAGGCGGTTTGTTCCACCCCAATGGGATCGGCTCCGTTGCATTACGCAGACGACGGACAGGTGGCCTGGGATCAGATGTGGACCGACTTCTGCGACCTGGCGATGGCAGGAGGCCCTCCGCATCGTGGCACCTTGTTGGAACCCGTCGCTCCAGATGAAGTGCAGGCGGCTCAGAACGACTACGCGCTCGTAGCCGCCGAGATTGAGCGTGGGCTCCGCCTGGTCACAGGCCTGCCCACGGTGCACAGTGAGAAGCCAGGGTGGGTTGGCCTGAAGTGTGAAGACGAGCCGATGGCCAACTGGTTGCAACATGCCATAATGCTGGAAAATGTCAGTGTGCGGCGCGAGGGAACCATGCTGTTTCTGCCCGCCGGGCCAGCCTTCCGTCTGGAAAAGGAAATCAAGAACGTCATCACCGTGGTTGCCAAGACCCATCACTACTGGACAGAACACTGCAATTCATAAGTAGTTACCAATTTTTGAGAGCATTTCATAATTCCTCCTTGACATTTCTTTAGCTTCTCAGTTAAAATAATGACTATAAAGTCAAAAGTAAACATGATGGTCATATCATATTCTATCTTGTCACTGAATAACTAAGAAGTCACTTATCACACATGGAGGTGTCAGGATGCAAACAGAGATTCCCCGGCAGTCGCTCAAAGAAAAGCAACGCCGGGAACGCGAGGACTTGATCCTGCAAGTAGCGGAAGAGGTGCTAACAGAGAAGGGCTATCACGATACATCGATGGACGAGATTGCTGCACGAGTGGGCATCGCCAAAGGGACGGTCTACCTGCACTTTGCCAGTAAAGGAGACTTAGTGTTCGCGCTTATCGAGCGAGAAATGCAGAAGCTGCTGCAATTCGTTGAGCACACCGCTTCATTGCCATTGACTGCTCGTGCCAGATTGGAAAGCATACTGCAAGGAATGTACCGTGGTATGCTTGGGCAACGTGTTCGTTTGCTTGTTGCGCTTTACACCAGCCCGGATGTGCGCAAAGACCTCCCGCAGAAGAAAGAATACATACACTCTACCTGGAAGCAACTCTCTGCACGCATCGCCATGCTGCTTGAAGAAGGTAAAGCCACCGGTGATTTTGATGCTGGCCTGCCAACGCCTGTTCTGTTGGGGACGTTTTTCAGTCTGCTCTCACCCTGGGAATATGAGCGGCATGTCGTTGAGGAGCAGATACCGCCCGAGGAATTGGTGAAGCACCTGACCCGTATCTACTTTCAAGGTATCGCTGCTGATTAAGGAGATAAGCTAATGACATCAACAAACGGGACCGTGGCACTCGTCGGATCAGGCGAGTTTCTCGAACCAATCGAACCTCTTGACCGGGAGTTGCTCGCCCGGCTCAACGGTACGCCGCAGGTGGCGATACTGCCGACGGCATCGGCGCTGGATGGCCCAGAGGTTCCTGAGCGCTGGGCGCAGATGGGCATTAAGCATTTTGACCGCCTGGGAGTATCAGCCGAAGCAGTGATGTTGCTCACCCGCGAGGAAGCCGAGTCGGCAGAACTGGCAAGTCGGATTGCCGCCGCCAACTTTGTCTATCTCTCGGGAGGCAAACCACAGTATCTACTCGATACGCTACGAGATACAGCCTGTTGGCACGCCATTGTGGATGTGTTCGCCGCTGGAGGGGTTGTTGCAGGCTGTTCGGCTGGCGCAATGGTTCTTGCAGGACACATGCTGGCCTGGCCACAGTTCAGGCGCACCATTCCTGCGCTTGGCCTGGCTCCTGGTATAGCGATTATTCCCCACTTCGACGAGATTCCTGGGTGGATCACAAGCATCGTGCCCATGGTCCCAAAGGGTGTCACCGTGGTCGGTGTCGAGGGATCGACAGCCCTTGTCGGTTCCGAGCAAAGCTGGATGGTCTGCGGTCGTGGAAGTATCACCGTCTTTGCGGGAGAGAGCAAGCAGCAGTATCATGCAGGCGAGAGCGTACCGCTGGTCGCTATAACATCGACACAACGCATATCCAATAAGTGAAAGATAGAAGGACAAGTATGATTACGGTAAATCAGCGCCTACTCGGCGCAACAGGAATTTCCGCTAGAGGATAAAAGGGCACAATGGGCATACCTGTCCCTGGATAGGTATGCCCATTGTGCCCTTTTATCTCTTGATTCCCTACTTTTTCCGCCGATCTTCGACACGGGCGCTTGCCGTCTTCGACTCGCCACCGCTGGCGCGTGGGAGGCTGTCTGGAGGCACAAGCTCTACTTTTGGAGTGTTGCCGGTGACCGTCTTGACCGAATCTGCCATCTCACGGCACAGGGCTGCATTGCGTTGTGAATCACTGAGTGCAGCAGGGTCCTTCACCTCGACCTTGAGATCGAAGGTATCCAGGCCATCCTGCTTGTCAACGATGATGCGGAAGTTCGCGCCGGTTTCTGGGAACTTCACCAGGGCCGCTTCGACCTGGCTGGGGAAGACGATCAGGCCACGGATGGAAACGGCATCATCACTGCGTCCCTTGATGGCTGCGATCTTTGGAT
>WNFB01000599.1_pt1 | contig 29613 bp, 24 predicted proteins | sample 5400501 | NCBI WGS metagenome assembly WNFB01 (sample SAMN13153341, study PRJNA577476) | soil metagenome | isolation source: 200 cm saprolite under Douglas fir tree site 2 hole 1 | place: USA:California | collected 2015-04-18
GGAAGCACGGGACCCCGGCCGAAAATCGCCACGGTGGAGCGCCGAGAGGCGCGCGTCCCCCCGCTGGGGGACGATAAGGCGCCTCGCAAGCGCCTGGCGTGCCGCGCAAAAGCGCGTTCACGCGCGTCTTGGACGCGCTCGGCACGCTGCGGGTGCCGCTGCACCCGAGCGCCATCTCGGCGCTCCGCCACCCCTCGTTCGGGGTGGATGAAGGAAAGTTGCAAGCCCCGGGCGCAAAACGCGTCGCGGGAACGAAAGGGTGTGAGGTAGCGAATAGCGGATAGTTGCGTAGGGTGGGCAAAGGCGCGGGCCAAAAGCTCGGCTCTCCCCACGCGGGCAGTGCAGCGCCGTGCCCACGCGGATCGGGCAGATGAACAAAGAACGCGTGGGCAAAATCGCTCGCGGCCCGTCCCGAAAAGGTAGGGATACGGCAGGCGATTTTGCCCACCCTACGATGCCGTTCGCCATTCGCTGGGCTGTTTGACATCGTGAAACAGGTACCAAGGCGACGGGCCGGGGACTCGGCTCGTCCCGACGCCGCCGGGTTGCCGCCGCGCGTTCTTGCATCCCGCGATTCGTCCCTATATAAGCCCCGCCATCTCACACGCGGACCTTGGCCTTGAAAGCCGTCCGGTGGCTCCGACCGCTAGGCAAGGAGCTCACGGGTCCGCGGCGGCTCAACCGGAGAACCAAATATGTCGCTGCCCGACTTCTCCATGCGCCAGCTCCTGGAGGCTGGCGTGCACTTCGGCCATCAGTCCCACCGCTGGAACCCGAAGATGTCGGAATACATCTTCGGCACCCGCAACAACATCCACATCATCGACCTCGCCCAATCGGTGCCGATGATGCACCGCGCGCTGCAGGCCGTGAGCGACACGGTCGCCAACGGCGGGCGCATCCTGTTCGTCGGCACCAAGCGCCAGGCGCAGGACGCGATCGCCGATGCCGCAAAGAAATCGGCCCAGTATTACGTCAATTCGCGCTGGCTCGGCGGCACCCTGACCAACTGGAAGACTATCTCCCAGTCGATCTCGCGCCTGCGCAAGCTCGACGAGATGCTCGCCTCGGGCGACGCCCAGGGCTACACCAAGAAGGAGCGCCTCACGCGGCAGCGCGAGCGCGACAAGCTCGACCGCGCGCTCGGCGGCATCAAGGACATGGGCGGATTGCCCGACCTCCTGTTCGTGATCGACACCAACAAGGAAGACATCGCCCTCAAGGAGGCGCGCCGCCTCAACCTGCCGGTCGCCGCCATCGTCGACACCAATTCCGACCCCGACGGCATCACCTACGTGGTGCCCGGCAACGACGACGCCAGCCGCGCCATCTCGCTCTATTGCGACCTCGTGGCCAAGGCCGCGATCGACGGCATCTCGCGCGCCCAGGGCGAAGCCGGCGTCGATACCGGCGCGGCGGCCGAGCCGGTCGTGGAAGAGGTTCCGGCCGCCAAGGAAGACCCCGGCTACGAGGTGCTGTCGGGTCCGCGCGGCGTCGCCGACGACCTCAAGAAGCTCCACCACATGTCGCCGGCGATCGAGAAGAAGCTCAACGATCTCGGCATCTTCCACTACTGGCAGCTGGCCGGGCTCAAGCCCGAGGCCGTCCGCAGGATCGGCGAGGAAGTCGGACTTCCCGGCCGCATGGACGGCTGGATGGCGCAGGCGAAGGAATTGAGCGCAGAGTGACACGGTCGTCATGCGCGGGCCGGGACCAGTCCGGTGATGACCGAGAGAGGATGTCGGACATGGCGAACATCACCGCGCAAATGGTGAAGGAGCTCCGCGAGCGGACCGGCGCGGGCATGATGGACTGCAAGGCGGCGCTGCAGGAAACCGCCGGCGAGATGGAGCCGGCGGTCGATCTCCTGCGCAAGAAGGGGCTGGCCAAGGCCGCCAAGAAGGCCGGCCGCATCGCCGCCGAAGGTCTCATCGGCCTGGCGGCGGACGGCCACAAGGGCATCGCCGTCGAGGTCAATTCCGAGACCGATTTCGTCGCCCGCAACGAGCTGTTCCAGGGCCTGGTCCGGATCATCGCGAACGTCGCGCTCGGCGTCGGCGCCGACGTCGAGAAGATCAAGGCCGCCAAGGTCGGCGATCATCTGACCGTGGCCGACGCGATCGCCGACACGATAGCGAAGATCGGCGAGAACATGTCGCTGCGGCGGGCGTCGGCGCTCTCGGTCGGCAACGGCGTCATCGCCAGCTACGTGCACAATTCGGTCGACGAGGGCCTCGGCAAGATCGGCGTGATCGTGGCGCTCGACTCGGCCGGCAAGGCCGACGAGCTCAAGCAGTTCGGCCGCATGATCGCGATGCACGTCGCCGCCTCGAACCCGCAGGCGATCGATCCCGCCGGCCTCGATCCGGACCTGGTCCGGCGCGAGAAGGAGGTGCTCGCCGACAAGTACAAGGCGCAGGGAAAACCCGCGAATGTGATCGACAAGATCGTCGAATCGGGGCTCAAGACCTTCTACAAGGAGGTCTGCCTGCTCGATCAGCCGTTCATTCACGAGCCGGACAAGAGCGTGTCGCAGGCGATCAAGGAGGCCGAGGGCAAGGTCGGCGGCCCGATCAAGGTGACGGGGTTCGTGCGCTATGCGCTCGGCGAGGGTATCGACCGGCCGGACAGCGATTTCAGCGGCGAGGTCGCGGCCCTGGTCAAGCCGAATTGAGCGCGGCGTTCGCGGGCGTTCCATCCGGGTGATGACCGCGGTGCGCGGCACCGGCGGCGAACCGCAGGAGCTGCCATGGCGGCTGCCATGACCAAACCCGTCTACCGGCGCGTCGTGGTGAAGGTCTCCGGCGAGGCCCTCATGGGGAGCGAGCCGTTCGGCATCCATCAGCCGACGCTGGAGCGGATCGCGGCCGATCTCGTCGCCACCCATGCGCTGGGCGTGGCGATCGCGGTCGTCGCCGGCGGCGGCAACGTCTTTCGCGGCGTCAAGGTATCCGAGCAGGGGATTCCGCGCGTGACCGCCGACATGATGGGGATCCTGGCGACGGTCATGAACGCGCTGGCGCTCGAGAGCGCGCTCGCGAAGGCGGGCGCCGCGGCGCGCACCATGTCGGCGCTGGCGATGCCGGAAATCTGCGAAACTTACGAGCGGCGGCGCGCGCTGCGCCACCTCGAAGCGGGGCGGATGGTGCTGCTCGCCGGCGGCACCGGCAATCCGTTCTTCACCACCGACACCACCGCCGTGCTGCGCGCGGCCGAAATCGGCGCCGACGCCGTGCTGAAGGCGACCGACGTCGACGGCGTCTACAGCGCCGACCCCAAGCAGGACAAAAACGCCAGGCGATACGACCGCCTGACCCACCGGGAGGCGCTCGAGCGCGACCTCAAAGTGATGGATGCCACCGCCTTCGCGCTTGCCCGGGAAAACCATATGCCTATCATCGTCTTCTCGATCCGCGAAAAAGGAGCGATCGCGGCGGTGCTGCGCGGTGAGGCGCACGCCACCGTCGTCAGCGATTGACATGTCCCGCCCGCCGAGGCCGGCGGGATCGACCAACGCATCCGAGGGTCGCCATGACAAGTCCGACGCATGACATGAACGAGCTCAAGCGCCGCATGCAGGGCGCGATCCAGTTGCTCAAGCAGGAGCTCGGGGGCCTGCGCACCGGCCGGGCGTCGCCGGGCCTGCTCGAGCACGTGCAGGTCGAGGCCTACGGCACCCACATGCCGCTCAATCAGGTCGCCACCATCAGCGTGCCCGAGCCGCGGCTGATTTCCGTGCAGGTGTGGGACCGGTCGATGGTGCATGCGGTGGAAAAGGCCATCGCCGCCTCCAATCTCGGGCTCACGCCTTCGACCGAAGGGCAGATCTTGCGGCTGCGCATCCCCGAGCTCAACGAGGAGCGGCGCAAGGAGCTGGTCAAGGTCGCGCACAAATACGCCGAGGCGGCGCGGGTGGCGGTGCGGCACGTGCGCCGCGACGGCCTCGATGTGCTCAAGAAGATGGAAAAGGAGCACAAGATCGGCGAGGACGACGGCAAGCGGTCGGCCGAGCAGGTGCAGAAGGCGACCGACGAGGCGATCGCCGACGTCGACAAGATGCTGGCGACGAAGGAAAAGGAAATCCTCACCGTGTGAGGTTCGAGGGCCGATGACCAAGAACGAGCCGCTGCGCGCCGGCGAGGTCGGCGACATCGCCGTGCCGCGGCACGTTGCCATCATCATGGACGGCAACGGACGCTGGGCGGCCGCGCGCGGGTTGCCGCGCGGGGAGGGGCATCGACGCGGCGTCGAGGCGCTGCGCCGCACGGTGCGCGCCGCCGGCGATCTCGGCATCGGGTTCCTCACCATCTTCTCGTTCAGCGCCGAGAACTGGTCGCGACCGCCGGCCGAGATCCGCGAGCTGATGGGGCTGCTGCGCCGCTTCATTCGCCACGACTTGGCCGAGCTCCACCGCAGCGGCGTGCGCGTGCGCGTGATCGGCGAGCGTGAAAATCTCGATCCCGAGATCCGGCGTCTGCTCGACGAGGCCGAGGAGCTGACCAGGGAGAACGACAAGCTGGTCCTGATCGTCGCCTTCAATTACGGCGCGCGGCAGGAAATCGCGCGCGCCGCACAGCGCATGGCGGCGGCGGTCGCCGCCGGCGACCTCGCCGTGAGCGCGGTCACCGCCGACAAGCTCGCGAGCTATCTCGACGCTCCGGATTTGCCCGACCCCGATCTCATCATCCGCACCAGCGGCGAGCAGCGGCTGTCCAATTTCCTGCTGTGGCAGGCGGCCTACAGCGAGCTCGTTTTCATACCGACCTATTGGCCGGATTTCGACCGCGCCACGCTCGAGACTGCGATCACCGAGTATCGCCGGCGCGAGCGGCGGTTCGGCGGCCTGATCGCCCGCACGGGGTCGTGATCCGTGGCAGGCGCGGACCATCCTGTGCGCGCCTTCGGCTCTCGCGGCGGCGAGCTGGCGCTGCGCATCGGCTCCGCGCTGGTGCTGGTGCCGCTCGCGATCGGGACCGCCTATGTCGGCGGCTGGCCGTTCGCCGCGTTCTGGGGCGCGGCGGCGATCGGCGTGCTGTGGGAATGGAGCTCGCTGGTGGCGGCGGCCGATCGACGCTCGGTGCTGACCACCGGGGGAGCGGCGGTGGTGCTTGCGCTCGCGCTCGTGACCGCCAACCATCATTTGGCGGCGGTCATCGTGCTCGCCATGGGCACGCTCGGCGCGGCCGCGCTGGCACCCGCCGAGCGGCGGATGTGGGTCGCGGGCGGCGTGCCCTATGCCGGCGCGCTCGGCATCGCGCCGATCGCGCTGCGCTCCGACGGCGCCGACGGCTTTCATGCCATGCTCGTCCTGTTCGCGGTGGTGTGGGCAACCGACATTGCCGCCTATTTCGTGGGGCGGGCGGTCGGCGGCCCGAAGCTCGCGGTAGCGCTGAGCCCGAACAAGACCTGGTCCGGCGCGCTCGGCGGCACGCTCGCCGCCGTGGTCGCCGCGGTCGCGGTCGGCAAGGCGGTCGGGCTGACGAGCCTGTTCGCGCTCGCCATGCTCGCGGTGGTGCTGTCGGTCGTCGCCCAGGTCGGCGACCTCTTCGAATCCGCTCTCAAGCGCAGGTTCGGCGCCAAGGATTCGAGCCATCTCATCCCCGGGCACGGCGGGCTGATGGACCGTCTCGACGGCTTCGTCACCGCCGGCGTCGTGGCGGCGCTGATCGGATTGACGCGCGGCGGCTTCGAGGCGCCGGCGCGCGGCCTGTTGGTGTGGTGAGCCGATGAAGCCCGAGGTCATGCGTGCTGCGAGCAGCGCTTCCGCGTCCGCCGAACGCACGGTGACGCTGCTCGGCGCCACCGGCTCGATCGGGGCGAGCACGATCGATCTGCTCAAGCGCGAGCGCCGGCGGTTTCGCGTCGAAGCGGTGACCGCGAACAAGAGCGCCGCCGCGCTGGCGATGCTCGCGCGCGAGGTCGACGCGCGTTTCGCCGCGATCGGCGACCCAGCGGCCTATGGCGATCTCAAGGACGCGCTCTTCGGCAGCGGCATCGAGGCCGGCGCCGGCGAAAGCGCGGTGGTCGAGGCGGCGGAACGGCCGGCCGAATGGGTGATCGGCGCGATCACCGGCGCGGCCGGACTGAAACCCACGCTCGCCGCCGTCGAGCGCGGCGCCATCGTCGCGCTCGCCAACAAGGAAACGCTGGTCTGCGCCGGTGGCCTGTTCATGCGCCGCGCGGCGGCGGCCGGCGCCACCGTGCTGCCGGTCGATTCCGAGCACAACGCCTTGTTCCAGGCGATGAGCGGCAGCCGCCGGCAGGACGTGCGCCGCGTCATCCTGACCGCGTCCGGCGGGCCGTTCCGAACCGCCAGCGCCGAGACCATCAGGACCGCGACGATCGAGCAGGCGCTCAAGCATCCAAACTGGTCGATGGGAGCGAAGGTCACCATCGATTCGGCAACGCTGATGAACAAGGGGCTCGAGCTCATCGAAGCGCATCATCTGTTCGCGCTGCCGTCGAGCCAGATCGACGTCCTGGTCCATCCGCAATCGATCGTGCACAGCCTGGTCGAGTTCTGCGACGGCTCGCTGATCGCGCAGCTCGGGAGCCCGGACATGCGCATCCCGATCGCTTATTGCCTGGCGTGGCCCGGGCGCATCCCGGGGCCGGCGCCGCGGCTCGACCTGGCGCGGGCGGCGACCCTGACCTTCGAGGAGCCGGACCTGGCCCGGTTCCCGGCGCTGTCGCTCGCGCGCCGCGCGCTCGAGGCTGGCGGAGCGGCACCGACCGTCCTAAATGCGGCAAACGAGGTCGCAGTCGCCGAATTTCTCGCCCGCCGGCTGAATTTTGCGGGAATATCGGCCCTGGTCGCGGCCACGCTCGAGGCCGCTCTGTGCCGAAATTGGACAAGGGAGCCCGAAAGCGTCGAAGAGGCACTCGATGTTGACCATAATACAAGATTGTTGGCAGCGGATCTCTTGCCCGAAATTGCCGCAAAGGCATTGTAAGAGATCCGGCTTGGGCGAGCGTTGGGGACTGGCCGGGGACAGCGACTCATGAGTGCCAATGTTTTGGCTGGGATCGACGCGCTGGGGGGCGGCGTGGTCGGCTACCTCATCCCATTCCTGTTCGTGCTGACCATCGTGGTGTTCTTCCACGAGCTCGGCCATTTCCTGGTCGCCCGCTTGTGCGGTGTCCGGGTACTGGTGTTCTCCGTCGGTTTCGGCCCCGAGCTCTTCGGGTTCAACGATCGCCACGGCACCCGCTGGCGGGTGTCCGCCGTGCCGCTCGGCGGCTACGTCAAGTTCTTCGGCGACGAGAATGCGGCGAGCGTTCCCGATCAGGCCGCGCTCGCCAACATGAGCGAGGAGGAGCGCCGCCAGAGCTTCGTCCACCAGCGGGTGGGCGTGCGGGCCGCCGTGGTGGTGGCCGGGCCGTTGGCGAATTTCGTGCTCGCCGTTGCGCTGTTCGCCGGCCTGTTCATGATCTTCGGCAAGCCGAGCACGTCGCCGCGGGTCGACGCCGTGCAACCCGGAAGCGCCGCCGCCGCCGCCGGATTCCAGCCCAGCGACGTGGTTTTGTCGATCGACGGGCGCCCGATCGAAAGCTTCACCGACATGCAGGAGATCGTCAGCACCAGCGCGGGCGAGACCCTGGTGTTCGTGGTCGACCGCGGTGGTACCCAGGTGACCCTCAAGGCGACCCCGGCGCTCAAGGAGATCAAGGACCGTTTCGGCAACGTGATCCGGCAGGGCCTGCTCGGCATCACCCGTTCCTCGGTCCCGGACGAGCAACATTTCCAGCCGGTCGGACCGGTGAAGGCGGTCGCCCTCGGCGTGCAAAGAACCTGGTTCGTGATCTCGCGGACGCTCTCCTATATCGGCGGGGTGTTCGTCGGCCGGGAGACCGCCGATCAACTCGGCGGACCGATTCGAATCGCCCAGGTCTCGGGGCAGGTCGCGAGCGAGGGTCTTCCGGCCTTGGTCAGCCTTGCCGCCGTGATCTCGATATCGATCGGCCTGCTCAACCTGTTTCCGGTGCCGCTGCTCGATGGCGGTCATCTTCTGTTCTACGGAATCGAGGTGGTCAGGGGAAAGCCGCTGTCGGAGCGCGCGCAGGAGGTGGGGTTCCGGATCGGGCTCGCAATCGTCGTGATGCTGATGATCTTCACCACCTACAACGACATCTTGCGCATCATTCCGTGGACGGCCTCGTAGGGGGCCGGCAAACGTTCGGCTTGGGGGGAAGCAAGTGGGGAAAGTCTTGGTTGCGCGACGGGAGAAAGCCTGTACAAGGGGCGGCTTCTGGGGATTGCGACGACCTTTCTCGTGGGTACCCGAGTGTTGAGGGTGCCCAAAGGGGACGACAAAGGGCGCGTGGGGAATGAAACTGACTAGGCGGTTGATCCGGGGGCTCGGCGTCGCCTGCCTGCTCCTCGGGGGGATTTTGTTGGGTGCGGGGGTCGTGTCGCTCACGGCACGCCCGGCCTTTGCCCAAACCGTCAACTCGATCGTCGTCCAGGGCAACCAGCGGGTCGAGGCGGACACCATCCGCTCCTATTTCAAGCCGGGGCCGAACGGCCGGCTCGATGCCTACCAAATCGACGAAGGCGTAAAGGCGCTCTACGCGACCGGCCTGTTCCAGGTCATTCAACCGAGCATCCAGGGCGGGCGGCTGATCCTGGTCGTCACCGAAAATCCGGTCATCAATCGGATCGCTTTCGAGGGCAACAAGAAGGTCAAGGACGAGCAGCTCAGGGGCGAAATCCAATCGAAGGAGCGTGGCACGCTCTCCCGTCCGGTGGTGCAGGCGGACGTGGCGCGGCTCGTCGAGGTCTACCGGCGCGGCGGCCGATTCGACATCCGCATCGAACCCAAGATCATCGAGCTCCCGAACAATCGCGTCGATCTCGTCTTCGAGGTCAACGAGGGCGTCAAGACCGGCGTCAAGGTCATTCAGTTCGTCGGTAACCGGTTCTATTCGGCCTATCGGCTCAAGGAAGTGATCAAGACGTCACAGACCGGACTTCTCGCCTTCCTGCAGACCACCGATATCTACGACCCCGATCGGATCGAGGCGGATCGCGAGCTGTTGCGCCGATTTTATCTGAAGCACGGCTTCATCGACGTGCGCGTCGTTTCCGCGGTCGGAGAGTACGACCCGAACCTGCGAGGCTTCGTGGTCACGTTCGCGATCGAGGAGGGCGATCAGTATCGCGTCGGAGCGGTCGACGTGCAGTCGAACGTGCGGCCGCTCGACCCGGCGCTGCTGCGGTCGCGGCTGCGCAGTTATCCGGGCGACGTCTACAATGCCGAGGCGGTCGAGAAGACGATCGAGGACATGACGATCGAAGCCGCCAAGCGCGGATTTGCCTTCGTGACGGTGCGGCCGAGCGCCGCCCGCAACGTTCAAACCAGGACCGTCAATCTCCTCTTCACCATCGACGAAGGACAACGCGTCTATATCGAGCGGATCAACATCCGCGGTAACACCCGTACGCGCGATTACGTCATCCGGCGGGAATTCGACATCGAGGAAGGCGACCCCTACAATCGCGCGCTCGTCAATCGGGCCGAGCGGCGGCTGAAGAATCTGAACTTTTTCAAGTCCGTGAAGATCGTGCCGGAGCCCGGCTCGGCGCCGGATCGCGTGATCCTCAATGTCGAGCTCGAGGAGCAGTCGACCGGCGAGTTCTCGGTCTCGGGCGGTTATTCGACCCAGGACGGCCTCCTGGCCGAGGTCAGCGTTGCCGAACGCAATCTGCTCGGCCGCGGCCTCTATGGAAAAGTCGCGGTGCAATTCGGCCAGTATACGCAGGGCGCCTCGCTATCCTTCGTCGAGCCCTACTTCCTGGGCTATCGCGTCGCCCTCGGCCTCGATCTGTTCTACAGGCAGCAGAAGCCGACGAGCTACATTTCTTACCAGACCACCACATATGGCGCCGGCGCGCGGCTCGGATTCACGCTACGCGAAGATCTCGGCTTGCAGGTGCGCTATTCGGTCTACCGGCAGGAGGTCTCGCTGCCGGCCAACTTGACGAATTGCAACAACATCAACCCCAGCAGCGCGAACGGGACGTTCCCGACGCCCGACCGGCAGGCTTTCACCATAGACCCGGCGACCGGACTGCCGTTTACATTGAACTGCTTTGCCGACGGCGAGGCCTCGCTCGCGGTGAAGCGCGAGCTGGCGGGAGGTCCCGTCCTCACCTCGCTGGTGGGCTATACGCTCACGCACAATTCGCTCGACAACAACCGCAGCCCAACCGCCGGAACCCTCACCGAGTTTCGGCAGGATTTCGCCGGCGTCGGCGGCGACGTGAAGTTCATCCGCACCAGCGCAGACCTCTACGGCTACCACGAGGTGGTCTCGGACGTCATCGGCATGCTGCATCTGCAAGGCGGGCACATCACCGGCTGGGGCAGCGGCGACCTGCGAATGCTCGACCACTTCCAGATGGGCCCCAATCTGGTCCGCGGCTTCGCCCCGGCCGGCATCGGGCCGCGCGATCTGACGCAGTTCCCCTTCACCACCGTGCTGGGCGACGCGCTCGGCGGCACCATGTATTGGGGCGCCAGCTTCGAGATGCAGACGCCGATCTACTTCCTGCCCAAGGATTCCGGCATCAAGGTCGCGGCGTTTGCCGACGCCGGCTCGCTCTGGAATTACGTCGGCCCGACGAGCTTCCCGGCGACCGGCGAGGTGCTGTCGGGAAATATCTGCCCGCAGTGGTCGCCGGCCGCGATCCCGAATGCGGTCCCGTGCCCGGTCGACAACGCCATGCACGTTCGCACCGCCGCCGGCCTCGGGATCATTTGGGACTCTCCGTTCGGGCCGCTGCGCTTCGACTATTCATTCCCGCTGTCGAAACAGCCCTACGACCGGGTGCAGCAGTTCCGCTTCGGCGGCGGGGCTCGGTTCTAAACGACGATCGATGTCCCCGGCGATATCGCGGCCGGGCAGGGCCCAAGATCGACAACCCGGTCCAAGTCGGCCACAATACCGCACGCTGTCGCGCGGCGGTCGCGCAGGCCGGAATGTCCGTCAGCGTGGCGCTCGAGGATTTCGTGGCGCCGGCTGCGCGTGTCGGCGATCTCCTCGGGGAGGGTGGACGGCTCGCCGCGCGCGCTGAACGAGGCAGCACTGATGGATGAAGCGGCGACCACCCTCGAAGCGGCCGACATCGCCGCCATTCTCAAGGCGCTCCCGCAACGGTATCCGTTCCTGATGGTCGATCGCATCGTCAACATGCGCGGCGACGAGTTCGCGATCGGCATCAAGAACGTCACCGCCAACGAGCCGCAGTTCCTCGGTCATTTCCCGGGCAATCCGGTGTTTCCGGGCGTGCTCATGATCGAGGGCATGGCGCAGACCGCGGGCGCGGTCTGCGTGCTGTCGCAATTCGGCGGCGATCGCCCGAAGAACGTGTTCTTCCTCACCATCGACAAGGCCAAGTTCCGCAAGCCGGTGGCGCCGGGCGACACGATCGAATACCACATGACCAAGATCGCGCGTAAGAAGAACATGTGGTGGTTTCGCGGCGAGGCGAGGGTCGCGGGCCAGCTGGTTGCCGAGGCCGTGGTCGGCGCCATGGTGCCGTGAGGCCGGCGATGGCCGCAATCGATCCAACCGCCCGGATCGAACCGGGCGCGGCGATCGGGCAGGGCGTGTCGATCGGGCCCTACTGCGTCGTCGGCGGCAATGTCGTGATCGGCGACGGTTGCAGGCTCTTGGCCCATGTTCACGTCGCCGGCCACACCACGATCGGCGCGCGCACCGTGATCCATCCGTTCGCGTCGCTCGGCACCCCGCCCCAATCGGCGAAGTACCGCGGCGGCCCGACCCGGCTCGTGGTCGGCGCCGATTGCGATATTCGCGAAGGCGTGACCATGAATACCGGCACGGAGGACGACCGCGGCGTCACCGCGATCGGCGACCGCTGCCTGCTGATGGTCGGATCGCATGTCGGCCACGATTGCCGGGTCGGCAGCGACGTGACCTTCGCCAACAACGTCGTGCTGGGCGGCCACGTCTCGATCGGCGACTTCGTCGTGTTCGGCGGCCAGGCGGCGGTGCGTCAATTCGTTCGCATCGGCGACGGCGCCATGGTGGTGGGACTGAGCGGCGTGCGCGCCGACGTGATTCCGTTCGGGCTGGTCCAGGGTCCGCTCGCCGATCTGATCGGCCTCAACGTGGTCGGCTTGCGCCGGCGCGGCGCCGCCAAGGCCGACATCCATCGGCTGCGGCAGGCTTATGCGGCCATGTTTTTCGGCAGCGGTACTTTTCGCGAGCGGCTCGAGGCCGTCGACGCCGCGAGCGGGGACCATCCGCTGGTCGCCAAGGTGATCGCCTTCATCCGCGCCGGCTCGCGACCGATGACCATGGCGGTCCGCCGCGCGCGGGCCGACGGGGCCACATGAGCGAGACGGCTCTTACCGGCGCGGCCGGCCAATCGCCGCTGGCGATCATTTGCGGCGGCGGCAGCCTGCCGTTTGCGGTCGCCCAGGCGGTGGGCGCGCGCGGCCGCCGCGTCGTGCTGTTCGCCATTCGCGGGTGGGCGGATCCGCATGAGGTCGCCGGCTTTCCGCATCACTGGGCGGCGATCGGGCAATTCGGCCGATTTTGCCGCCTCGCCCGCCGCGAAGGCTGCCGCGACGTCGTCCTCATCGGGTCGCTGCTGCGGCCCGCGATCTGGCGGATCCGGCCGGACCTCGAGACGCTGCGGCTGCTGCCGCGGGTCCTGCGCATCTTTCGTGGCGGCGACGACCATCTGCTGTCGGGCATCGCGCAAATCTTCGAGGAGCACGGCTTCCGGCTGGTCGGCGCGCACGAGATCGCGCCCGATATCCTGATGCCGGAAGGACCGCTCGGCCGCGAGCGTCCGAGCGAGCGCGACCATGCCGACATCGCCAAGGGGCTCGCGCTCCTCGACGCCGCCAGTCCGTTCGACGTCGGTCAGGCCGTGGTCGTGTCCGATCAGCGCGTGCTCGCGATCGAGGCGGCGGAAGGCACCGACCGGATGCTGGCGCGCATTGCCGAGCTTCGCCGCAACGGGCAACTCGCGTCCGCCGCGCGATGCGGGGTGCTGGTCAAGGCGGCCAAGCGCGGTCAGGACCGTCGGGTCGATTTGCCCTCGATCGGGCCGCGCACGGTCGAAGGCGCGGCGCGGGCCGGGCTCGCCGGCATCGCGGTGGTCGCGGGCAGCACCATCGTCGCCGAGCCCGAGCGCATTGCGACGGCCGCGGACCGCGAACGCCTCTTCGTGCTCGGCCTGCGCGAGCCGGCGCGCGGGCGATGACCGGCCTGCCCGAAATGCTGGACGTCTTTCTGGTCGCCGGCGAGGCGTCCGGCGACCGCCTCGGCGCCGCGCTGATCCGGGCGTTGCGCCAGCGCACCGGCGGCAAGGTGCGCTTCGCCGGCGTCGGCGGACCAGAAATGGCCGCGGAGGGGATCGCGAGCCTTTATCCGATCGACGTTCTGTCGATCATCGGGTTCAGCGCGGTCCCGCGCCGCCTGCCCAAGATCCTGCGGCTCATGCGGTTGACCGCGAGGACGGTGGTGGCCCGGCGTCCGCACGTCCTCGTCGTCGTCGACAGTCCGAGCTTCACCCTCGGAGTCGCCCGGCGCGTCCGCGCCGCCGATCCCTCGATCGCCATCGTCGAATACGTGTCGCCCTCGGTCTGGGCTTGGCGTCCCGGACGCGCGCGGGTGATCCGCGGCTATGTCGATCACATCCTCGCATTGCTGCCGTTCGAGCCGGACGTTCACCGCCGCCTCGGCGGGCCGCCTTGCAGCTATGTCGGCCATCCGCTCGCGGCGGAGGTGCACAATCTGCGTCCCAGTGCCGAGGAGACGCGCCGGCGGCTCGCCGCGCCCCCGGTGCTGCTGGTGCTCCCGGGCAGCCGGCGCGGCGAGATCCGGCGGCTGCTGGGCGTGTTCGGCGACGCTGTGATGAGGGTGCGGGATCGGATCGGGCCGCTCGAGATCGTGCTGCCGACCGTCCCGCACCTTTTCGATGCGATCCGCGACGCGACCGCGAATTGGCCGGAGCGGCCGCGGCTGGTGGTCGAGGCCGCCGACAAGCAGGCGGCGTTCCGCATCGCCCGGGCGGCGCTCGCGAAGTCCGGCACGGTCACGCTCGAGCTGGCGCTCGCCGGCGTCCCGATGATCACGGCCTACAAGGTGTCGGCGATCGAATATTATGCGGTGGGGCGCGCGATCGCGAAGCGGATCCCCTCGATCATCCTCGCCAACCTGCTGCTCGGCGAGAACGTCGTGCCCGAGCTCCTGCAGCATCGCTGCACCGCCGACGCCCTGGCCGCCGCCCTGCTACCGCTGTTCGGCGATACCGAGGAGCGCCGCCGCCAGATCGCGGCATTCGCGCGGCTCGATGCGATCATGGAGATCGCCTCGGCCGCTCCGGCCGCGCGCGCCGCCGACGTCGTGCTCGACGTCGTGCGCCGGGCGCAAGCGTCGCGGTGAACGACGGTCACCTCCGCCGCGAGATCGGCACGTAATCGCGCCGGGAAGCGCCGGTATAGAGCTGGCGCGGGCGGCCGATCTTCTGCTGCGGATCCTCGATCATTTCCTTCCACTGCGAAATCCACCCGACTGTGCGCGCGACCGAGAACAGCACGGTGAACATGGTGGTCGGGAAGCCCATCGCCTTGAGCGTGATGCCGGAATAGAAATCGATATTGGGATAGAGCTTCTTCTCGATGAAATAGTCGTCGTGCAGCGCGACGCGCTCGAGCTCCATGGCGACGTCGAGCAGCGGATCGTCCTTGATGCCGATCTCGTTCAACACCTCGTGGCAGGTCTTCTGCATGATCTTGGCGCGCGGGTCGTAGTGCTTGTAGACCCGGTGCCCGAAGCCCATCAGGCGGAAGCTGTCGTTCTTGTCCTTGGCGCGGCGGACATATTCCGGGATGCGCTCGGGCGTGCCGATCTCGCGCAGCATGTTGAGCGCCGCCTCGTTGGCGCCGCCGTGCGCCGGTCCCCACAGGCAGGCGCAGCCGGCGGCGATGCAGGCGAACGGATTGGCGCCGGAGGAGCCGGCGAGCCGCACCGTCGAGGTCGAGGCGTTCTGCTCGTGGTCGGCGTGCAGGATGAAGATGCGGTCCATGGCGCGGGCGACCACCGCATTGGGCTTGTAATCCTCGCACGGCACCGCAAAGCACATGCGCAGGAAGTTGGTGGCGTAGTCGAGGTCGTTCTTCGGATAGATGAAGGGTTGGCCGATCGAATACTTGTAGGCCATCGCCGCGATGGTCGGCATCTTCGCGATCATGCGGATCGAGGCGATCATCCGCTGGGTCGGATCGGAGATGTCGGTCGAGTCGTGGTAGAAGGCCGAGAGCGCGCCGACGCAGCCGGTCATCACCGCCATCGGATGCGCGTCGCGCCGGAAGCCCTGGTAGAACCGGCTCATCTGCTCGTGCACCATGGTGTGATGAGTGACGCGATTGTCGAAATCGGCCTTCTGGGCGGCGGTGGGCAACTCGCCGTAGAGCAGGAGATAGCAGGTCTCGAGGAAATCGCCGTGCTCGGCGAGCTGCTCGATCGGATAGCCGCGATAGAGCAGGATACCTTCGTCGCCGTCGATATAGGTGATCTTGGACTCGCAGCTGCCGGTCGAGGTGTAGCCGGGATCGTAGGTGAACATCCCGGTCTCGGCGTAGAACTTGCTGATGTCGATGACCGAGGGGCCGATCGTTCCGTCGTAAATCGGGAACGTGGTTTCCTTGTCGCCGGCGATGACCTTGCCGGTTTTGATATTGGCGCCGGTCTTCGCATCCATGATCGAGCCCTCGGTTGTGCCGCCCGGCGGACCACATCCGTCGCCGCGGCGGATGTCACGGACGCTCCGCAAGCCCCGGGAGAGATCCGCCGGTTGGGTAGCTCATTCAAGTGTGCACCGCAAGATGGAGAACCGCCGCCGCCGGCGCGCCGCTTGCAGCGCTTGCCGACGCAATGGCCCGCATCGTGGCGGCGGAACTTTCAGGTCACTGGGCGGCGATCGGGGCGCCGCCGCTGTGCAAGGCGACCCGATCGGCAAGCCGGCCGAGGCTCTCGTTTCTTCCGAGCACCGCCAGCACGTCGAAGATCGGCGGCGAGGTGGTGCGCCCGGTGAGCGCGGCGCGCAGCGGCTGCGCCACCGCGCCGAGCTTGACGCCCTTGCGCTCGGCGAAGGCGCGCACCGCCTGCTCGGTCAACTCGGCGGTCCAGGGCTCGACCGCGCCGAGGTCTTGCGCGAGCTCGCCGAGGAGCATGCGCGCCTCGGCGGTGAGCAGCGCCGCGGCCTTGTCGTCGAGGGCGAGCGGGCGGTCGGCGATGATGAAGCGCGCGCCGTCGATGAGCTCGATCAGGGTCTTGGCCCGCTCCTTCAGCCCGGGCATGGCGGCGACGAGCTTGCCGCGCAGCTCCGGCGTGAGCTTGCCGGCAAGCTCGGACCCGCCCGCGATGTGCGGCAGCACGCGCTCGACCTCGCCGACGAGATCGGCATCCGGCATCTGGCGCATGTAGTGGGCGTTGAGGCTCTCGAGCCTGGCGAAGTCGAAGCGCGCCGGCGAGCGTCCGATCTGGGGCAGGTCGAAGGCCGCGATCATCTCCTCGGTCGAGAAGATTTCCTGGTCGCCGTGGCTCCAGCCGAGCCGCACCAGGTAATTGCGCATCGCGGCGGGCAGATAGCCCATCGCCCGGTAGGCATCGACGCCGAGCGCACCGTGGCGCTTGGAGAGCTTGGATCCGTCGGGGCCGTGGATCAGCGGGATATGCGCCATCGCCGGCACGGTCCAGCCGAGCGCGTCGTAGATCTGGCTCTGGCGGGCGGCATTGGTGAGGTGGTCGTCGCCCCGGATGATGTGGGTGACGGCCATGTCGTGATCGTCGACCACCACCGCCAGCATGTAGGTCGGCGTGCCGTCCGAGCGCAGCAGCACGAGGTCGTCGAGGTTCTCGTTCTGCCAGACGACGCGGCCCTGCACCCGGTCCTCGATCGCGGTCTCGCCGGTGAGCGGCGCCTTGAGCCGGATCACCGGCTTGACCCCGGCCGGCGCTTCCGACGGATCGCGGTCGCGCCAGCGCCCGTCATAGAGCTTGGCGCGCCCTTCGCGGCGCGCCTTCTCCCGCATCTCGGCGAGCTCCTCGGGCGTGGCGTAGCAGTAATAGGCGCGGCCGGCCGCGAGCAGCGCCTGCGCCACCTCGCGGTGGCGGGCCGAGCGTGAGAACTGGTAGACGGTGTCGCCGTCCCAATCGAGCCCCAGCCATTTGAGCCCGTCGAGGATCGCGTCGATCGCGGCCTGGGTCGAGCGCTCGCGGTCGGTGTCCTCGATCCGCAGCAGCATCCTGCCGCCGCGTCCGCGCGCATAGAGCCAGTTGAACAGCGCGGTGCGGGCGCCGCCGATATGCAGGAAGCCCGTGGGCGAAGGAGCAAAACGCGTGACGACGGTCTCGGTCATGTCGGGGAATGAGCCGGCTCTCGGTGAGTGCCCCTGTACCACAAAACGTCAGCGGGTCAGCAAGGTTTCGCGGGCGACGGCCCGCCGCTCGCCCTTGGCGTGCGCCCATGGATTTGGTAGGCCGCGCCTTCACGCGGCAGAAGCGGGTCGAGCATGAGCGAAGCGGCGGTCGTGGAAGCGGGGCGCGATTTCATCCGCGACATCATCCAGGCGGATCTCGACGCCGGGCGCCACCGCACGGTGGTGACCCGATTCCCGCCGGAGCCGAACGGCTATCTGCATATCGGCCACGCCAAGTCGATCGGCCTCAATTTCGGCGTGGCGCAGGAATTCGGCGGCCGCTGCCACCTGCGCTTCGACGATACCAATCCGGTGAAGGAGGAGCAGGAATATATCGACGCCATCGAGCGCGACGTGCGCTGGCTCGGCTTCGATTGGGGCGAGCACCTCCATCACGCCTCCGATTATTTCGAGCAGCTCTACGAATGGGCCGAGCACCTGATCCTGGCCGGCAAGGCCTATGTCGACGACCAGTCGCCCGAGGAGATGCGGCTCGCCCGCGGCACGCTGACCGAGCCGGGCAAGAACAGCCCCTATCGCGACCGCACGGTCGCGGAGAACCTCGGCCTGTTCCGCCGTATGCGGGCGGGCGAATTTCCCAACGGCGCGCGGGTGCTGCGCGCCAAGATCGACATGGCGGCGGGAAACATCAACCTGCGCGATCCCGTGCTCTACCGCATCCTGCATGCGAGCCATCCGCGCACCGGCGACAAGTGGTGCATCTATCCGAGCTACGACTTCGCGCACGGCCAGTCGGACGCGATCGAGCACATCACCCATTCGATCTGCACGCTCGAGTTCGAGGACCACCGGCCGCTCTACGACTGGTTCATCGAGAACCTGCCGGTGCCGTCGCGCCCGCGGCAGTACGAATTCGCCCGCCTCAACCTCACCTACACGGTGCTGTCGAAGCGCGTGCTGACCGAGCTCGTGCGCGGCGGCCACGTCGACGGCTGGGACGATCCGCGCATGCCGACGCTGGCGGGGCTGCGCCGGCGCGGCGTTCCGCCGGCGGCGCTGCGCGACTTCGTCAAGCGGATCGGAGTCGCCAAGGCGAACAGCGTGGTCGACGTCGCCATGCTCGACTTCTCGGTGCGCGAGGCGCTCAACAAGGTCGCGCTGCGGCGCATGGCGGTGCTGCGCCCGCTCAAGATCGTGATCGAGAATTATCCCGAGGGCCGGTTCGAGGAGCTCGACGCCGCCAACCATCCCGACGATCCCGGCGCCGGGACGCGCAAGATCCGCTTCGGCCGCGAGCTCTATGTCGAGCGCGACGATTTCATGGAGAACCCGCCGAAGAAGTTCTTTCGGTTGTCGCCGGGCAAGGAGGTCCGCCTGCGCTACGCCTATTTCGTCACCTGCCGCGAGGTGAAGAAGAACGCCTTGGGCGAGGTCGTCGAATTGCGCTGTACCTACGATCCGGCGACCCGCGGCGGCAACGCGCCCGACGGCCGCAAGGTGCAGGCGACGCTGCATTGGGTCTCTGCCGCCGACGCGGTCGAGGCCGAGGTGCGGCTCTACAACCAGCTGTTCAGCCGTCCCGAGCCGAACGCCGCCGATTTCGCCGCCGACCTCAATCCGGATTCGCGCGAGGTGCTGGTGGGCTGCCGGCTCGAGCCGGCGCTCGCCGCCACCAAGCCCGGCGAGCCCGTGCAGTTCGAGCGCCAGGGCTATTTCTGCCTCGACACCGTTTCGAGGCCCGGCCGGCTCGTGTTCAACCGCACCGTCGCGCTACGCGACACCTGGGCCAAGGTCCAGGGCGGGAAGGGCGGGTAGCCTATCCGCGAGAAGCCGCGCCGCCGGCCGGGACCTGTGAATCGCCGCGTGAAGGCACTCCACTTTGCACGCCACTCGTGTAGCATGAGCCCGATGCGGTAAGCTGTGCGGCTGGGGGCCGCGCGATGGTCGGGCAGGGTAGAGTGCGCGGACGGACCGCGACCTGGTGGGCACCCCCGGGGACCGCCGCCGGGCGCGGTCCGGACTGGGCGCAGCCGCTCGTCGATCTCGTCCGCCGCGCTGGCGCGCGCGTGCGGGAATGGGTAGAGGTCGAGGTTCGTCCCGGCCGGCTGGTACCGTGGCTCGCGATCGCTTTCGGCTGCGGCATCGCGGTCTATTTCGCCGTCGATCGCGAGCCCGCGCCGTGGGCGGCCGCCGCGCTCGCCGCCGCGACCGTCGTCGCCGCGATCCTCGCGCGGCGTCGGCCGTTCGCGTTTCCGATCGTCCTGGGCATCGCCGCCATCGCCGCGGGCTTTGCCACCGCGACCCTCAAGCGCGCCTTGATCGCCCATCCGGTCCTCCAGGGAGCCGCCTGGAGCGTCGAGATCGGCGGCTTCGTCGAGACGCGGGAAGAGCGCGAGCGCTCCGACCGCATCACGGTGCGGGTCGAGCGCCTGACCGGTCCGCGGCTCACGGACCAACTCGAGCGCGTGCGGGTATCGGTGCGCAGGGGCACGGCGCCCGCGGTCGGCAGCTTCGTCGAGTTCAAGGCGCGGCTGTCGCCGCCGCTCGAACCGTTGCGCCCCGGCGGCTACGACTTCGCGCGCGACATGTATTTCCAGCGCATCGGCGCCTCCGGCTTCGTGCTCGGCCGCATCCGCACCGCCGAGCCGCCGCGCCCGGGAACGCTGTGGCTGCGCTACGCCGCCGCGATCGATGGCCTGCGCGAGGCGATCGACAAGCGCATCCGCGCGGTGCTGCCCGGCGACACCGGCGCAATCGCCTCGGCCCTGATCACGGGGAAGCGCGACGCCATCACCACGCCGGTGAACGAGGCGATGTACGTCTCCGGCCTTGCCCACGTGCTCTCGATCTCCGGCTATCACATGGCGGTTGTCGCCGGCATCATGTTCTTCGTGCTGCGCGCGCTGTTCGCGCTGATGCCGGCCTTCGCCAGCCGCCATCCGATCAAGAAATGGGCGGCGTTCGCGGCGCTGCTCGCGGCCGCGTTCTACCTGCTGCTGTCGGGGGCGGAGGTGGCGACCCAGCGCTCCTTCATCATGATCGCGATCGTGCTGATCGGCGTGATGGTCGACCGGCCGACGCTCACCTTCCGCACTATCACCGTCGCGGCCTTCGGCGTGCTCATCCTCGCGCCCGAGGCGGTCGTGCATCCGAGCTTCCAGATGTCGTTCGCGGCGACGCTCGCGCTCATCGCCGGCTACCAGCACGGACTGCCCTGGATGAGCAGGGGCGGCGACACGCCGCTCGCCGCCCGCATTGCGCTCGCCGGCGGGCGCGAGGTCGTCGGCCTCCTCGTCTGCTCGCTGCTCGCGGGCACCGCCACCATTCCCTACATCGCCTATCACTTCCACCGCGTCTCGCCCTACGGCGTCGTCGCCAACCTGCTGGCGATGCCGGTGGTGTCGGCCTGGGTGATGCCGTGGGGCATTCTCGGGGTGCTCGCCATGCCGTTCGGCCTCGACGGTCCCTGCTGGCGGCTGATGGGTCCCGGCATCGAGTGGATGAATGCGATCGCGCTCTGGGTCACCGGCTTTCCGGGCGCGCTCGGCCGGCTCGCGGCGTTCGGGACCGGCCCGCTGCTGCTCTGCAGCCTCGGCCTGGTGGTGCTCTGCCTGCTCAGGACCCCGCTGCGCTTGATCGGCGCGCTCCTGATCGGCGCCGCCGTCGTGCTGATGCTGCGCTCGCCCCAGCCCGACGTGCTGGTCGCGGCCGACGGCGGCGCCGTCGCCGTGCGCGGTCGCGACGGCAGGCTCGCGATGGTCAAATCCGGCAGCGATATCTTTGCATGGCGCGAATGGCTTGCCGCCGACGCCGATCCGCGCACGCCCAAGGACGCCTCGCTGGGGCAGGGGATCGCCTGCGACGCGGCTGGCTGCATCGGGCGCTTGCGCGACGGCGCGCTCGTCGCCATCGCCCGCTCGATCGAGGCCTTCGAGGAGGACTGCCGCCGCGCCGCGCTGGTGGTGAGCGCGCGCGCGGCGCCCGCTCCTTGCGCCGCGCTCTTGATCGATCGGCCGGTCACCCGGCGCTCGGGCGCGATCGCGCTGCGGCGTCTCGGCGAGGGCTTCGAGCTCACCGCGACCCGGCCTGCGGGCTACGACCGGCCGTGGGCGCGCGCGGGCGCTCGCACGGGGGAGGGGCCGGAGACGCGCCCGGCGCGGCCGACCTCGGTGCCGCCGCGCGACGCCACCCCGCGCGAGGAGGATTTGGAGGCCGGGGATTGAGACGGCTCAATACCGCCTGAACAGGCCGACCAGCTTGCCCTGGATGCGCACGCGGTTGGGCGGCAGGATGCGCACCTCGTAGCCGGTATTGGCGGGTTCGAGCGCGATCGAGGCGCCGCGCCGGCGGAAGCGCTTGAGCGTCGCCTCCTCCTCGTCGATCAAGGCGACCACGATGTCGCCGGTATCGGCGGCGTCGGTCTTCTTGATCAGCGCGATGTCGCCGTCGAGGATGCCGGCCTCGATCATGCTGTCGCCGCGCACCTCGAGCGCGAAGTGATCGCCGGTCGAGAGCAGGTCGGGCGGCATGTTGATGACGTGGCTCTTGGTCTGGATCGCCTCGATCGGCGTGCCGGCGGCGATGCGACCCATCACCGGCACCGCGACCGGGCGGCCGCTGTCGTCCTCGGAGGCGCTGCGCACCCGGCCGAGATTGCCCTCGATCACGCTCGGCGTGAAGCCGCGCGTGCGCGCGCTGCCGATGCCGTGCGCGACCGATTCCGGCAGCTTGATCACCTCGATGGCGCGCGCCCGGTTGGGCAGGCGGCGGATGAAGCCGCGTTCCTCGAGCGCCGTGATCAGGCGGTGGATACCGGATTTCGAACGCAGGTCGAGCGCGTCCTTCATCTCGTCGAAGGAGGGCGGCACGCCGGCCTCCTTCAGACGCTCATGGATGAAGCGCAGCAGTTCGAACTGTTTTCGTGTCAACATCGTCCCTCGTCCCTCGTCTCGGGATGCGCCCGTCTCGGGCTTTTGCTGCTTCGGCGGCCCCCCCTGGCGACTCGTCCGAAACAAATCATGAACATACCCTATATGTTCGATATGTGTTCCGCAACCCTTTAATTTGACGTGAACAAGTCGACGCGAGCGAAAAAGCCGCGCTTAAGGCTCGGCGATCCCCGTGCGCCTCACGTCTCCAGCCGCTCGTTTTTGCTATGATGGGGCCGGTTCGTGCCGTTCTCGGTTCCGATCGGCTTGGCGACGCCTCTCTGAGTCATCGCTCGCGCATCATCGACGCCTCAGCGGAACCGAGGGAGGAAAAAGGTAGCGACCGATGCGGACGATCACCTTCGGCGCAATCTTGCGATCGTCAAGGTTGGTCGGCGTGCGACGCACGACCGCAGGGCGCGCGCCGCCGGTTGCTTGCGCGGGCCGATCGAGAGCATCATGCGGGCGTGCAGGCGGGCGGCCGGGCGACATCGGGGGATGCGGCCCGCCGCGCAAGCCAACGTGACAACGAAGTCGATCAGAGCTTCGGCGCCATTCCAGGGAGGTCCCGATGTCATTCCGCACTTCGTGCGGCGCCATGACGTGCGCCGTGCTCATTACCCTCGCGCCTGCCGCGCTCGCGCAGGATTGGCCCAACCGCTCGTTGCTGGTCGTCAGCACGGTGAGCGCAGGCAACGCCGGCGACATCATCGCGCGCATCGTGCTCGAGCAGGTATCGAAGCAGATCGGCCAGTCCTTCGTGATCGAGAACCGCACGGGCGCCGGAGGGACGATCGGATCGGCCGCGGTCGCCAACGCCGATGCGGACGGCTACACCATCCTGCTGTTGTCGTCCTCGCAGGGTTCTTACGTCGTTCTGCATAAGACTCTGCCCTACGATCCGCTGCGCGATTTCGTTCCGATCGTCATATTTGGTGCCCAGCCGAGTGTGCTGGTCGCCGCGCCCTCGAAAGGCTGGAAGTCCGTCAGCGACCTGGTGGCCGCCGCCAAGGCGAAGCCGGGCGCGTTGAACTTTGCCTCCGCCGGCCTCGGCTCCGCCTCGCACTGGGCCGCCGAGCGGCTGCGGCTCGCGGTCGGCATCGACGTCCAGCACATTCCGTTCCGCGGTCCGGTCGAGGCCTTCACCGAGGTGATGACCGGACGCGTCGATTTCTACTATCTGCCGATCGCGCCCGCGCTGCCCAACATCAGGGACGGCAAGGTGGTGGCGCTGGCGGTGAGCACGCCGAAACGGGCACCGACGCTGCCGAATGTTCCGACGGTGGTGGAGGCCGGCTATCCCGACGCGCAGTATCTGTTCTGGGGCGGTCTGGCCTTTCCGGAGAAAACCCCGCGCGCCATCGTCGATCGGCTGCACGCCGAAACTCAGAAGGCGCTGGCGGTGCCGGCGGTGCAGGAGAGATTGGCGACATTCGGCGTCGCGCCGATGCCGATGACGGTGGACGAGTTCGGCAAATTCTACCGCGACGACGTCGCGGCGACCGTCAAGCTCGCGAAAGACGTCAACCTCGTGCCGACCAACTGACGCACGCCACTTCCACAGCTGAAGGCATGCGGGGGTGAGCAGGGGCAGGAGCAACATGCCGGGCCTTTCACCGGCCCCCGGGTTAGTTTAGCGAAACCTCGAAGGAATTTGCGGGGACTGGGCGGCGCGACGGCTTGCCGGCGGCCCGAATTGTCGCGTCACGCGACAACAAATCCCTGCGCGATGCGACGGTAGATGTGGCATTCTGAACGGCAAGGCGGGGTCAAGCCGCATGCCAGCGTGTATTGAAGGTCACAACGTCAACCTCACCTTCCGGCCGCCGAACCGCGGGCCGGTGCGCGCGCTTCACGGCTTCGATATCGATGTCCGGGAAAGCGAGTTCCTGTCGATCGTCGGCCCCTCCGGCTGCGGCAAGAGCACCTTTCTCAACGTGGTGCTCGGTCTCCTCAAGCCGGACTCCGGCGATCTGCGCATTCGCGGCAAGCCGATCGCCAGACCGGGCACCGACCGGGCGATGGTCTTCCAGGAGTTCGGGCTCTTGCCGTGGCGCACGGTTCTCAACAACATCGAGCTTGGGCTCGAGCTCAAGGGCGTCCCGGTCGAGACGCGCCGGAGCATCTCCCGCCGCTTCGTCCACATGGTCGGCCTTGCCGGATTCGAAGGGCACTATCCGCACGAGCTGTCGGGTGGCATGAAGCAGCGCGTCGGGCTTGCGCGCGCCCTTGCGACCGACCCTGACGTGCTGTTGATGGACGAGCCGTTCGCCGCGCTGGACGCCCAGACGCGTGACCTGATGCAGGTAGAGCTGCTGCGCATCTGGCAGGAGGCGCGCAAGACGGTGCTGTTCGTCACCCATCAAATCGACGAGGCGATCTATCTCTCCGACCGCGTCATGGTGATGACCAAGCGGCCCGGCCACGCCAAGAAGATGTTCACGATCGGGCTGCCCCGCCCGCGCGACTACGAGATGCGGGTGACGCCGGAATTCAACGATCTCAAGCTGGAGATTTGGCACGCGCTCAAGGACGAGATCACGGTCTAGCCGATGACGGACGACACCGCGCCGCGCCCGAGCTTTTCCGCGCGCTACCGAAACGTGCTGCTCGGCGGCCTCTCGGTTGTGCTGTTCGTTGCCGCCTGGCAGGCGATGTTTCTCGTCGTCCCGTTCGATCCGCTGTTCATCAGCAAGCCAAGCCTCATCGCAAACGGTCTCGTCGACCTGGTGACGAGCGGCGATTTGTTCCACGATCTCGCCGTCAGCGCGGTGCCGTTTCTCTACGGCTTCTCGGCGGCGGTCATCATCGGCGTCCCGCTCGGCGTCGTCATGGGCTGGCGCGTCCGCGTCGGTTACGCGCTCGATCCGCTGATGACGGTGTTCTATGCGAGCCCGCTGGTAGCGCTTGCACCGCTGGTGGTGATCTTTTTCGGCGTCGGTGTCGGCGGCAAGGCACTCATCATTTTCTTCCTCTCGGTCTTCCCCTTCATCTTCAATGCCTGTGCCGGCGTGCGCGCCGTCGATCACCTGCTGATCAACGTGGTTCGGTCGCTGGGCGGAAGCGAGAGGGATCTCTATTTCAAGGTCATTTTTCCAAGCGTGCTGCCGTACATTGTCGCCGGTGCACGCATCGCCGTCGGTCGCGCGCTGATCGGCGTGCTGGTTGGTGAGTTCTTCGCGGCTTCGGAAGGAATCGGCTATGCGATTTCCCGGTTCGGCGATATTTTCGCACTCGATCGAATGTTCGGCTGCATTATCACCATCATGGTCATCGCGGTGGCGCTGACGGAAGGCATTCGGTGGACCGAACGCACCGCGTTCCCGTGGCGAACCGGCCAGTAGGACCATGAGCGAAATCCAAGCCGTCGATGCGAACGTTGCCGCTGGCGCGCCGGCCGACGACCTCGCCGCGCCGACGAAGAGCGTGTGGCAACGCTTCGAGCCGACCATTCTCGGCGTCGGCAGCATCCTGGTCCTGCTGCTGGTCTGGGAGTTCCTGCCGCGCCTGATCACGATGCAGGAGGGAACCAAGCTGTTCTTCACGGTGCCAAGTCAGATCGCCGCCACGCTGTGGGAGATGTTCGCCACCGGAGCGATCTGGGCGCCGCTCGGCGTCAGCGCCTCCGCCTTTGCGATCGGGCTGGCGATCGCGACCGTGGTCGGGCTGCCGCTTGGGGTCCTGCTCGGGCGGTCGGCCGCGCTGAATGCGATGTTCGATCCGTTCATCACCGCCTTCAATGCGACGCCACGGCTGGTGTTCCTGCCGCTGCTCCTGCTGTGGTTCGGGCTCGGCCTGTGGTCGAAGGTCGTGATCGTGTTCATCGGTGCCCTGTTCCCGATCCTGATCAACACCTATGAAGGGGTACGCAACGCCGACCGGGTCCTGATCAATGTCGTACGGTCGTTCGGCGCCACGGAATGGGGCATCGCCCGCCTCGTGGTGGTGCCGAACTCGCTGCCCTATATCGTCGTCGGCTTGCGGCTGGCGATCGGCCGTGCCGTCCTCGGCGTTGTGGTGGCCGAGTTCTTCGGCTCCGAGGACGGTCTCGGCGTGGTCATGGTGCGGGCGGCGAGCCGCTTTGAGGCGGACGTCGTTTTTGCCGGCCTGATCGTGTTCGCGGCGCTGTCCTTGATGATGACCGGACTGGTAAAGCTGCTCGAGGAGCGGCTGAGCCGCTGGCGGCCGGAGCACGCCATTTGACGATGCTCGGAGCGGCGGGAAAGCCCGAGCCATTCGACCCGGGACTTCGTTCGTTCCGCTGCGGCGGCAAGCCAGGCTAGTTCGTCTTCGTCGGGGCTTCGAGCTTGGTCGGAACGTAGCCCATTTCCTTCAGCGTCGGATCGAGCAGACTGCGGGCCAGGAACTGCTCCGGATCCGGCAGCGGCTTGTCCTCCGGCCATTGCCGTGCCGCGATCATCGTCAGGCGACGCGATTCGAAAATCGCGTGGAAAAGATCCTTGGGAACCTCGGCTCCGAATGCGTTGTGCAACTGATCCCAGATGATCCCGGCCTCGGCGTCGGTCTTGATACCGAGATGGTGCTTGAGGACCGCGATCGAGCCCTGCTTGTTGTCCCGGAAGTACATCACGCCCTTGGCAATGGCGCGGATGACCTTCTTCACCGTCTCGGGGTTATTGTCGACGTTGGCTTGCATGCCCCAGAGCGTGCCGCCGGCCCTTGGAATGTAGTCACCGGTCCGCACGAGCACCTTGAGTCCGGCATTGACGGCGGTGGCGGCATGCGGGATCGAGAGTGACGCTCCCTGGATATCGCCATTGATCAGGGCGGCAATTCGCTCCGGCTCACCCTGGAACGAGATCACCTTGTAGTCCTTGCCGACGTTCATGTGAAAGAAACGGTGCAGCACCGCTTCGGCTTCGTCGTAGTCGGCGCCGCCGGCACGACCGTAGCCGACCGTTTTGCCCTTCAGGTCCTCCGGCTTGCTGATCTCGTTGCGGACCGTGATCGTCCATTGCGACTTGAGCGACTCGCCGACGATGTATTTGATCTTCGCTCCGCTTAGCGCCGCCTGCGCTCCGCCCGATGGAATGGGCGCGAAGTCGAGATTGCCGGACAACACCGCGGTGACCTGGGCCTTGCCCTGCAATTCGACGAAGTGAGCATCGAGGCCTTCAGACTTGAAGAAACCCTGGTCCATCGCGACGTAGCTTGGAATGTGAAAGCCGTCACCGCCGATCACCTTGCCGATGGAAATCTTGGTCTGGGCGTGGGCGGCGGCGATGACGACCGGGAGGGCCAACGCAACCGTTGCGGCAGGCACGAGCAGGCATCGGAGCATTCGCATGGGATCCTCCTGTCAAAGGGCCGATCGAAGCGGGAGCGGCTTCAAATGCCGGTCGAAACCTGGCCGATTTGAGCAGGTCGAAGTGTTCCGGCATCGTCGCGGCTTGTCAACCGGACGGCTCGTCACATTGGGGTCGTTGTGATCGCTCGTCTCTCAGCCAATTTTGGGGTGAACAAGTCGAAGCGACCGCAAAAGCGGCGCTTAAGGCTGGCAACGCCCGGGTTCCATAGTCGCCTCAACGGCTCGGCGTTGGCTGCCGCTTTAACTGCCGGGGGCAAACTGCCGGGGGCAGCGATGGTCGACGCGCGTTGCTCAGTCGATCTTCAAAGCAAGCGCTTCGACCACCGGCGTCCAGAAGGCAACATCGGCTTCGAGGCGCTGCCGGAATTTCTCGGGCGTTGTATCGAGACTGGCTTCGAAACCTGAATCGACCAATTTCTGCTCGTAGGCGGGTTCCGCGAGCGCCGTGCGCACGGCCTGCGCGATCTGCTCGATGATCGGCGTCGGCGTCCCCGCGGGAGCGACCGGCCCGATCGTTTGCAGGTTGGTCAGGCCGGGGAAGCCCGCATCCGCCACCGTCGGAAGCTCGGGCGCGGCGATGAGACGCTTGGGGCTCGTCATGGCGAGAATCCGCAGCTTTCCGGACCGGTGAAATCCGAGCGATTGCCCGGTCACGGCCACCACGGCCATGGCAACCTGTCCGCTGATCAGGTCTGCTATCGCCGGCCCGGCGCCCCGGTAGGGCACCTGCACGAGGTCGGGCAACCCCGCGAGCAATTTGAACATCTCGCCGATGAGCTGGGGCGTCGATCCGACGCCGACGTGTGCGTAGGACAGCTTGCCGGCTTGGGTCTTGGCATAAGCGACGAACTCTTTGAGATTTTGCGCCGGGACCGATGGATGGACTGCAAGCGCCAAAGCAACCACCGCCAAGCCCGCAATCGGATCCAGGTCCTTGACCGGATCATAGAGTGGCCGGCTCTTGAGCAGCGCCTCGTTGACGTGCGGGAGAGAGCCGCCGAGCAGAATGGTGTAGCCGTCGGGGCGGGCGCGGGCGACCGCGGCAGCACCCAACGAACTGCCGCCGCCGCCGATGTTTTCGATAATCATCGTGCCGAGCAGTGGTTTGACCTGCTCCACCCATGGACGTGCGAGGGTGTCGAACGCGCCACCCGGCGGAAATGGAACCACGAGCCGGATCGGCCGCGCCGGATAGGTTTCCGCGCCTGCAACGCGCGCGATGGCCGGCAGCGCGGCAGCGCCCACTGCCAGGTGCAGGAAGCGGCGGCGGGGAAATTTCATGGCGTTCCTCCCTCGTCTTCTCCAGGTCGCGTGTGTTACCGGGCCTCTCAGGTCAGAGGCACGAAATCGTACTCGCCGATGCCTTGCAGCACGAGAAACACAACGGAGACATCGCCCGCATTCGAGACGAGGTGCGGACGCCTTGGTGGAACGGAAAAAGTCTGACCCCGGATCAAATGAACTTCTTCCTTTGGCTGCTGAAGAAATATTCGAATTGATCCCTCCACGACATGGAAGGTGTCGTGTACGTTATTGTGATAATGCCAAGGGACCTTTTGTGTAGGACTGATTTTGCAGCTCGGCGATGCGAAACGCCGGACAAACGGCGTGATAGGCACGTCGCTCGACTTCGTATAACGCGCTCGAATCCCTCACTCCTTGCATGGCGGTCCTCGCTTCCGGTTCTAACACATCACGGCGGCAATTGAAGACAGAACGGACCATGTTGGCGGCGGTTTGGCTGCATGGCCGCCTGAAAACGCCTACGTCCCCAGCCGGATGATTCTGCAGGGCTCGCCCGCTTTCGCCGCCGGGGCGTGCGGCGCGCGCACGATGAGGCAGTCGGCTGCCGCCAGCGGCGTGAGCATGGAGCTGTCCTGCAAGGGGGCGGGGGTCGCAATGGGAAGGCCGTCGCGGCCGGCGGCGAGCG
>WNFB01001317.1_pt1 | contig 29611 bp, 22 predicted proteins | sample 5400501 | NCBI WGS metagenome assembly WNFB01 (sample SAMN13153341, study PRJNA577476) | soil metagenome | isolation source: 200 cm saprolite under Douglas fir tree site 2 hole 1 | place: USA:California | collected 2015-04-18
AGCCTTCCGCCCCGTAAACCGTGGTTAAGCCGAGCAGGTGCGGCCCCACGGAGAGAACAAGGATAGCTGTCAGCACCATTGCAACGCGTAACCTGATGCGTGGCCTTGCCTCACGGGAATACGTAGGGGCGGGGGAGGTGTTGGGGGAGGAGGGGACGCTTGCGTCGCCCTGGGGGAGGGGTATATCGCTCACGGGAACAGGACGCGGGCGACGCAAGCGTCCCCTCCCCTCATCCACCCCACCCCCGCCCCTACGGATAACATCGCTTCCTTTCTCGTCCGGTTGTTGCAAATTGGTTCCCACAAAAAGTGTGCCGCGGCGATAACGCAGCAGTGTAGTTAGGCCGAATACTCCTGCTAGAGCTACCGGAGGAGCCAGGGGTAAGAGATAATGGGTGCCCACCACGATATTTAACAGACTAAACATGCCCACCAGGGAGACGAGCCAGATACAGAGAAACGCTATGCTGGCAATTTCTGTGACCTCTAACTTCGAGCTATGGCGGTGGAAGCGGAAAAACTGTATCAACGCAAAGGCCAGAAAGAACAGGGCGGGAGCGGTGACAAAGATGCTGAGCTTGGCGACAAGGATGTACAGCACAGCCCAGTGAGGCACATGCTCTCCATATTGACCTGCAATGAATGTCAGATGCCCGGTGATGGAATGCTGCCATTCAAAGAGCACGCTCTGGCTCAAGAGACTGAATGGAGAACGCCAGATAGCGGGATCGGCGACGAAGAACACCAGCGGCATCAGCACAAGTGCCGCAATCCACCATCGCCACGGCACTGCTGGCCGCTGCTCTGCAGCCAGGCGGGGACGGATAGCCAGAAAATAGTACGTCGTAAACAGCATCATCCCTGGTATGGCCAGGGTCGCCGTATACTTGCTTGCCGCTCCTAGCCCTACGAGCACAGCCGAGAGGAGATATAGGCGCGGCTGCCGTATCGCAGGCCAGAGTAAGAGGTAGGCTATTGTAATCAGGGCCGTCATCGTCATATCAAGGTAGGCAAGCGCACTGAAATACACCAGCCATGGACTTACCGCCAGGCAAAGCGCGGCAAGGAGCGCGATGGCACGCCCAAAAGGAGCTCGTCCCAGCCAATAAATGGCTACTATCAGTAGTGTCCCGCATAGAATGCTGGGGATACGGGCCGCGAGCAAGCTGCCGAGATGTGCGTTGAGAAAGAGAGAAAGACCAATCAGCAGCTTCACAACGGGTGGATGCTCATAGTTAAATGCCCAGGCATCCGATGTGAAGCGCAGGTGCAGCAAAAGGGGGAAGTATGCCTTCCCACCCATGATATAGATGATCTCATCCGTAACCAGGTCGAGTTGCGTTGCGAGTAGAATGCGAGGAATGAGGGCAAGCAGTGCTAACCCAGGCAATAATATCCACTCAACGCTTGTTGCATAAGCTGCATCGTTCGAGTGGGTTTCTGCACATGCTTGCGGATCTCTCCTCTTCTTGTCAGGTGCCAGGCGCGCAATCTTTGGAAGTGGTATCAAGGTTCATGACACTCTCTATTTCAGATAATAGTCTACAGTGGGTACTAGAAATCGTGGCTAGTATACCATAGTGGCTGAGCGATAGTCGATGAAAGTAGGACTGCCGCCAAAAGCAATCTGTCTGGATAATTTTGCTTTGGTATGCCTGGCATACCAAAGCAAAATTATCCAGTAGTCACTGTCTCTTGACACTTCTTGCTGCGCGTCCCTATACTTAGATTTCAGATAATCAATAGCATACTATCCAATCGGGGATATAATGAGCAATGTAAATGTAAGTCCCAATGCCGAGGATCAGAAGCCGGACGATCAAGAAAAGCCCATCACATCTCAAACGAAAAAGCCCATATGGCAATATCTCTTGGATGCACTGATCATCATAAGTATGGGAGTGCTCCTCTATCAGGGAGCCTTAGTGCGCTTCTTAGCAGGTGCAGGAGAGCCAACCAGGTATCGCTGCTATGCTCAAGCTTTCTGGAATGGTGTCAATAGTCTAGGCTCACTGCGCAAAACCGACTGCTCATTTATCATAGCTGATCCTCCAACCTCACTCATTCATCATATGCAGTCCTGGGGCTTGCCAGATTTCCTCATCAAATTTGTACAGCTTCAATCTCCGTTGCAGCCATTTCATGCCTTACCCCGTGAATATCCACTGTTAGCAATTATTCCATTTACGCTCACGTTACTGGCACCCTATCAATGGTTTCTGCTTGAGTTCGCGATCTGGATGGCCCTTGTGGCTGGGGTACTCTATCTCGTCCTGAAATACAACCGGTCGACTGGTACCGCCATCGCCTTTGCTTTCTATCTTGTGGTAGGGAATTGGGCAACGGCCCTTGCTCGCTTTGATCTCATTCCCGTTGGTTTAACCCTGGGGGCCGTGATTCTTGCTGAACGTTCAAGATGGAAATGGGCCTTTGCATTATTGGCCCTGGCAATCCTCTTAAAATTTTATGCTCTAGTGTTGATACCACCACTCTTCATAGCGCAACAACTACAAAATCGTGGCAACAAATGGTACGCGATGCGCCGCTGGGATGGCATGATAACACTTATGGCTGTTTATGCCGTATTAACGGCTATCTCGCTTCTGCTCAATGTTGAGGGTACGCTTCTCCCACTCACATACTTTGGTTCGCGTCCCATTCAAGTGGAATCTCTGGCGGCTGCGCTCCTCTGGTTCGGTAGTTTTCTGGGCTACCAGGTTCACTACGTGTACACCTTTGGCTCGCTCAACGCCATCAGCGGCCTCTCCTCGAAAGTTTCTTTGTTGAGTACGCTGGCCTTCATAGCCGGATTACTGTACACCTACTGGTTGCAGTGGCGCGGCAAATTAGATATTGCCACCGCCAGTCTGTTAGCATTGCTGATCTCAATGATCACCGGCAAAATATTTAGTCCTCAGTATTTAATGTGGGTCGCTCCCTTCGTCGCTTACATTGGGAAGAGCAACTGGAAATGGCTGGTCAGCTGGGGTATCGTCTGTGTAGTGACCACCTGTATTTACCCGTATATCTATACCTATGCTCCCGATTCACTGTCTGTCCCTAAAGTCCCACTGTTTTACCCGCTTGTTCTGCTGCGTGGGGTAATCATCCTGGCGATCATCTTCGCTCTCTTGTATCATGCAACCCGTTCTCGACGTACTGCCGTATTGTCACAACCTGATGTTCAAGGCACAAGCGCAACCATGTGAGCATTTGACACTGTCAAATGCTCACATGGTTGCGCTTGTGCCTTGAACACTTTACTCCGCCAGGAGTTTCTCGATTTTGGCCTCGATAGTTCTGGCCGTTGGATAAAAGGCGATCTCTTCTGGCGCGTTGTAGGGGGCGGGGGGAGTCTGGAGAGCTGAGATGAAAGCCGGAGTTCCATCCAGATCATAGAAGCAGTTTTGCACAATCCATGAATGGATATGGCGTCCAAAGCTGGTCAAGTCAGCCTCTTCTGTTACCACTATCACGCGATTTGCCTCACGGACTGCGGCAGCCACGGCCTCTTCATCAAATGGCGCAAGTGTTCGTAAATCGACAACCTCAATTGCTCCACCATGGCGGTTAACGATGTCGGCTGCGGCGGTGCAGGCCTCCAATACCATTGTGCCCCAACAGATGATGGCGATATTGCTTGCTCCCTCGCCGATGCGCAGGCGGCGTGCCTTGCCCAAGGGCAGCGTATAGTAGCCATCGGGGACGTTCCAGTATTCAGCCATCTCGGCGATGATGTTTCCATCACTATCTTTAGGTGGTTCAGAGCGATAGAGGCGTCCGCGCTCCAGGAATGTGACCGGCGACTGTGATCGCGCTGCTTCGAGCAGAAGCCCTTTGGCATCAAATGGTGTGGCTGGACAGACCGTAATCATACCAGGTATCGATGTGAACCACTGTTCACCACTATTTGAGTGTCCATACGCGCCTCCACCTGCGGTACTGCTTGAGATGGGGCCGCCGCCGCCGCTCCCGGACTTGGTGCGGATCAGTAGCGGAACGGTCCAATCCCCATAGCTCTGGTATAAGACGCGAGCCGCCATACGGATAGTCTGAGCAGCCGATTGATGGTAGTCTACAAATTGAATTTCAGCGCAGCGAGCATTCCCGTCTATCATGCCTGCTCCGGCAGCAATGCCCACAATGAGCTGTTCGTTGAGCGGGCTACTGATGGCACGCTCTGGAAATTTTGTGACAAGCGTAGCCGTTGCGCCAAAAACGCCGCCCTTGGGGCTACCCACGTCCTGTCCATACACGAAGAAGTAAGGGTCACGTTGTGCCAATTCTAGCAGGGCCTCGTTGATGGCACCTAACATGGTCGATTGCCGTTTTGCGCCCCGTGGCGTATTTTCTCGCCACTGTGGCAGCTGGAGTACGTGGTGCGTTACCCGCTCTGCCGTAGGTTCAGGCTCCTGTAATACCTGGTTCTCCGCCTGTTCCAGTTCGGCACGAGCCTCTTTACGCATGCGCTCAAGATCGGCCTCCTGGAGATGCCCTTGCGCAACGAGCCAGCGGCCAAAGATTTTCACCGGGTCTTTGGTGGCCGTTGTGTGCTCAATCTCTTCCTTTGTACGATAGGATCTGATATCGGTGCTGCTAGAATGTGCATCCAGGAGACCCAGGCGCAGGTGCATCAGCACGGGACCCTCTCCTGTGCGAACATGCTCGACGAAACGGGTCGTCGCTTCATAGGTCGCGATGGTATCGGTACCATCGACCTCTTCAGCATAGACGCCGCCTCCCTTTGCCCACTCGACGAGCGATCCACCCCATTGGATGGGAGAAGCGGCTGTAATGGCCCAGCCGTTATCCTCAACGATCATCAGAATTGGTAGTTTGTGGACAGAGGCCTGGCGAAAGAGCACGTTGAAGTCATTTGTCGCTGCACCACCGTCGCCAGTGGTGAATATGATCAGTTCTTTGCTCTGGTGCCGCTGCAAGGAATAGGCCACTCCACCAGCAAAAGGCGCCAGTGCTGCCACTTCGCTGAAGGTGGGTAGGATACGGTAACGTTTACTGCTATAGTGGGAGGGCATATTGCGCCCTGCGCCCATTGGTCCGGTGGTGCGCGAGTACGCCTCTCGCAATGGCCCATAAATATCACCGGTGCGTTGTAACCACGCCGCCAGGTCACGATAATAGAGCGAGAGCCAATCGTGCTCGTCCACGGCTGCTACGACCGCAGCCATACTTTCATGTCCGGCACATCCAATATAGAAAGGGAATTTGCCTTGTGTTTTGCGTATCTTCATGAGGTCATTTGTTGCGCGTGCCATTACCATTGTACGGTAAAGGGCAACAACGTCCAGTGGCTGAGCTGTCGAACTGGCTTCTGTAGCTCGTGTGTTGATGGTCATTCTGCCTCCATGTGTCTTCATTGACGATTCGGGCCCACATCATATATGCTTTTGCGAGTTCATTATAGAATCCGTTGTTACGAAATGCAATGCTACCCACCGGGTGAGATACAAAATTTCCTGTGCTACCCTGGCACCTTTCAGATGCCAGGGCAGCACAGGAATTCTCGAAATTCACCTGTTCCTCTTTGATGTTTGTTGGACGCATCAAAGACGGGGTCGTTAAAATAGAACTGGTCACCGAGCAAGGGGCCTTTGGGGGGCACGTCAAGGAATGCCTCTGGAGCACTATGGTCGATCACATGAAGCAACCTATCGTTGTTGGCCTGCAACAAGGGTGCTTGCCATGGGGAAAAGAACGGTTGCGAGACCACCGACGACGAACGAGATCACTGCTGTGAGAAGGAGCCATTTCTTCATAAATACCTCTGTTATCCTTTCTGCTTGCAAACAAACGCTCTTGCTGGTATCCCCAGCACATTGTACAACATGCGCTTCGTTGCCTGCCTTTATTGTTCTTAAATACAAGAGTACTAGGATTTTGACTCATAAGTGCCTAAACTGGACTTTGCTCTTTCAGGTTGTGTATTATTTTATAGATCAAGGAACGAATCGAATGCGAGAGGAAGAGAAATTGGGAACGATGAATAGCCAGGGTGGACGATCGCTGTGGCGGAGCATCAGTCTGATCGTTGTGATTAACGGTTCCCTGTTGACGTGGCTTATTCTGAAGCCCGGCTCTCTTCACTTTTATGTGAGCGTGGAGACGAGCATCATCGCGGTCTGCCCGTTGCTTATGCTGCCCTACTGTTTTAGTGGTCTCTGGGACACACTCCGGCGTAGTACCAGGCAGGCAGAGGACTCTCCTTCTATATGTCAGCTCAGATGGGTGCCTATTCTGCTGGGCATGGCGATCATCAGCCAATCGATAGGAGAGGCTTTCTTCATCTATTATTACCAATTTTTCAATCAGGCACCTTTCCCATCTCTGGAAGATGCTGCCTATTTGAGCGCGTATCCTGCTCTGCTGCTGGCGGTGTTGCTGCTCACTCGCCGCCGACTTCCAATTGTTGCCCGCTTGCGAATTTTACTGGACGGTCTGATTGTGATGACCGGTGTGTTCACGTTCAGTTGGTACTTTATTCTTGGGCCGACTGTATTGGCAGGAGGCCCAACGTTGTTCGCTCAAATCGTGGGCGATGCATATCCCTTAGGCGACCTCGTACTCATCTGCTGCTTAATCCTGCTCTCTACGCGTTCTCGGGACCTGACTCTTCGACCTGTTGTCATCATTCTCTCGCTAGGGCTAATCGCCAATGTCTTTGCCGATAGCATCTATGATTACCGATTGTTGCAAACGGGTACGTCCTTGGGGGCGGTAACAGATGTAGGGTGGGCGTTGGGTTATATGCTCTATGGCCTGGGAGCTCAAGCGGTACGCCGGGTCACGACCCGGCGGGCGTCTCTAAGCGAAGAAAATGAGGGTCGCGCTCTTGATATGCCACAAGGATGGCTTGTGCTGTTGCCCTATGTGCTCGTCCCAGCCGTTGGGGTACTCTATGTCTACACGCAGTATAGTGAGGGAGATCCTGCCCTCAAGGGGGGAGTTTTGCTTGGGGGGATAGTGTTAATTGGACTGATCTTAGTGTGGCAGTACTTTGCCGTGCGAGAAACGATCTTTTCCAATAAAAAACTGCATAGCATGCAGCAAGAATTGCACGCAAACAATCAGGCACTGGGCGAAGCGAATACGCGATTAGAAGAGCAAGCAGCACAGGTAGCGGCTGCCTATGAACAGCAACGCCACTTAAATGAACTGAAAGATCAATTCCTGCTGAATGTGAATCATGAGTTGCGCACGCCACTGACGGAAATTCAAGGCTACCTCGACTTACTTCGAGAGTATCATGGGCAGCTTGATACTACGACGCAGACCACATTTCTCAATCATGCGGCTCGTGGATGTGAGGAACTGCGGTGCCTGGTCAACAATGTCCTCGATGCCATTCGGGTGGATTTGCTGGGGAGAGTGCCCCAATGCGCAGACCTCTCGGTTGCGACGGTCGCGGGCCAGGTTTTGGATCTCTTTGAGCCGAAGAAACGGCAAGATTATCACATCGAACTGGAGATTCCTGAAACGCTCACTGTCAGTGCCGATGAGCACTATCTGACGCGGATTTTGCTGAACCTGCTCTCTAATGCATTCAAGTACTCGCCACCCCATACGTCTGTAGTGGTGAGTGCGACGTTGAGTGGAGCACTGAGCGGGGCTCCCTTTCGCGAGGCTGATAGTACACCACACGTATGTATCTGTGTGAAAGATGCTGGCCCCGGAATTTCATCGGCAGACATACCGTTTCTCTTTGAGAAATTCGTGCGCCTCAAGCGTGACCTGGTGGGGTCCGTGCGTGGAACTGGCCTGGGACTTTACATCAGCAAACAATTGGTGGAGGCGATGGGAGGTTGTATCTGGATAGAAAGTTCGGGTGTACCAGGAGAGGGAAGCCGCTTTTGCTTTACACTTCCCTCTTCCCCTCCTGGTATTTAAGGGTTTTTGGAAAAAGTCCCCTGTCCTCTCTCCTGGTCCCCGATCTGTTGCCTACGCTTCAATCTAAAGCTATAATAGCAATGGAGTCATACCGTTGAGTCAAGAAACCATTGTCAGGCGAGGTACCTTGGAGATTGAAGGGCCCTGGTGAAGAATAGTTGGAGATAAGCACCCCTTCCCTGTCATCTACGTTTGTACGAGACCTCTATGCCCGTATGCTTTTAACGCGCATGGTCGATCAATGTGCCTGTCGGCTGCATGAAGAGGGACAAAATGATTTTATTGCAACCTGTCGGGGCCATGAAGCGGCCCAGGTAGGCAGCGCGGTCTGCATAGAGGTCGGCAAAGACTTCACTCTGCCCTATTATCGCGACCTTGGTGTCGTCCTGACAATAGGCATGACCCCATATGAGGTGTTACGCACCTACACCCAGGCTCTCCATCGCGCGCAAACAGGCGAAGAGCATACATCTGAACACCATAAGGATGCTCATTTCAAAAACAACCCAGCGATACACCACTGGGGCTACCATAAACACAATATAGTAACAGGCCCGGCCCCCGTCGCCACGCAGGTGCTGCACGCGGCGGGTATTGCTTTTGCCTGTAAACTACGCAAGGCTCCAGTCGTAACGGTCGCGTACTGCGGCGATGGGGCGGCAGGCGAGCCAGATTTCCTCGAAGGCATAACCTTTGCCGCCCACCACCAACTTCCCGCGATATTTGTCTATGAACAGGACGACGAAACTTCTTCATCCCTACAAACATTGCCACTTCCCAATGGTCTTGAGCATCACTGTATCGATGGAACGGACGTAATCACGGTCTACGCTAGAAATAAATGTACATCACCTTACGCCCGGTGCCCCACCTGAGGATCAAGCATACCAGGATGACCCACTACTTATTTGTCAACGGCACTTGGAGGAGCTAGGAGTGTGGGATGTAGAATGGGCTACTCAACTCAAAAAGCGTTTTAGCAATGAAATTGAGCAAGCTATGCAGGATGCTTTACGAGACTAATTCTCGGAAAGCTATCTCGCTTGTTACTATCACCTACCAGAAACGTCCTAGACACAGAAATAAGAACTAATGAAGCTATATGAGGATAAATCAAGCATGGACTCTTTAGGCACACGAGAAACCTCCACATCCGAAAACCCGCCCGGTGCAACTCTAGCAATACATGAGGCTGAAGAGCACGCCGAGCAGCTAACGTCTACTCATACCGGGCAGGCGGCCCCAATAGAGGATAAACGTGCCCGTGTGAAGGCTGCAAGAGCAAAATGGATCAGTGCCCTCAAGCAGGTCTGGCCAATCTACTTTTCGGTACATCTCGCGTTTATTGTCATCACCTGCCTTGCCGTTTTATTTGTCATCCCGGACTTTTCATGGAAGGCCCTGCCAATCGACACCTTGTGGCAATCCTGGAACCGCTGGGACTCCATACACTATGCTTACCTGGCGACCAATGGCTACACCGATTGGTGGAGAACCGTCTTCTTTCCTCTTTTCCCTTTGCTTGAACGAGGGCTGTCATTGTTTACGCATGACCCTTTCATTGCTGGCCTGATTATCTCTAACCTAGCAGGTCTCGCCATGCTTGTTGTACTCTACAGGCTGGTAGAGGAAGATTTTGACTCGGAGCGAGCATCTCGCACTGTACTCTATCTTTCCCTGTTCCCGGTCGCCTTTTTCTTTGCCGCGGCCTATACCGAATCGCTCTTCCTCTTGCTAGCTCTGCTCAGCTTTTACAACATGCGCCGCGGTCACTGGTGGCTTGCTGGCGTGTTCGGCTTTTTCGCAACTTTCACACGTTTGACCGGCCTTTTACTGCTTCTGCCTTTCTGTTACGAATATATACGCCAGCACCAGTTCAAACTCAAAACTATCCGTTTCGATGTTTTCGGTGGCACATTGTTCGCGGCGGCACTGGTCGTCTTTACCGCGTATTGCTACTATCGGTTTCATATGCTCTTTCCGTTTTCCAGGGCGGAACATTACATGTGGAGCCGTAACCTGCATAGCCCCTGGTTTATCATCAGAAATGAGATTGCGGGCCTTGCCCAGAGCAACGGCTTCCTCAGCTTCCACGCGCTGCGCAACCTCATTGATATAGGGCAGATCCTCTTAATATTGGCAATGCTCATTCTCAGTATCGTTGGCCCGTGGCGGTTCCCCAGCAGCCTCTGGTCCTATTCCCTCTATCTGCTTCTCTGCTTCGTTGTCCTACAACTTAACCCGGTCAATGTCAATCCCTTAAGGGGGCCATTTCCCTTACAGTCCTTTCCTCGCTATATGTTGGAAGTATTTCCGGCCTTCATCGTGCTGGCTGGCGTCGGCAGCAGATTTCGCACCATTCATTTGAGCTACCTCATGGTCTCTGGTGTCATACTCTTCGTCCTACTTTCCCTCTTCCTGACCGGACATTGGGTGGTATAAAATTAGACATGCAACAACCATTATGGCTTGAATTTTGCCTGGGGTACAGGGTACCATAGAAATAGCAGCACGCGATGTAATAGTACTGTTAGAAAAGTAAGGATATTTGGAATAGCGATTACAGAGCGAGGATACCTCTATGACAGAATTATACGTTGCTACAGGAGACGGAGTTGCGCACATCACACAGCATGGTGAGACCTGGACCGTCGAGACACAATTGAAAGATAGTGAAGTGCAGTGCCTTGTGCTTGACCCGCATCATCCCGGCACAATCTACGCCGGTTCGCAGGGGAAGGGTGTGCTGAAAAGCAGCGACGGTGGTATACATTGGCAGGATACGCACCTGCCGCAGCAGGATGTTTTCTCACTGGCCGTCAGCCCGGTCGATGGAACTGTCTATGCTGGCTGCGAGCCAAGTATGCTCTTTCGTAGTACCGATGGTGGACAGAGCTGGCAAGAACTGGCGGCACTGCGCAGTATACCCTCGGCCCCGACATGGAGCTTTCCGCCTCGTCCATGGACCTCGCATGTGCGTTGGATTGCCCCCAATCCCCATGATGCCGCACTTCTGATTGTTGGGATTGAGCTTGGCGGCCTGATGTACAGCAGTGATGGTGGGCAGACCTGGACTGATCACCGGCCCAATGCCCAGCGTGATGTCCACGCTCTTGCCTGGCATCCCACTGCGCAGGGAAGAGCCTACGAAGCGGGTGGAGGTGGTTCGGCCTGGAGCCGCGATGGGGGCAAGACCTGGCAGCGTCTCGATACTGGCCGAGACCGGCACTATACCTGGGGCCTGGCGGTGAACCATGATGACCCCGATTGCTGGTACATCTCCGCCTGCCCCGGACCTCGCGAGGCCCATAATCCTCATGGTAATGCCCAGGCCTATATCTACCGCTGGCGAGGTAACGGCCCCTGGCAAGCACTCAACGGAGGTTTACCCCAGCCGCTCAAGAGTTTCCCCTACGCACTGGCAAGCACACCTGGCCAGCTTTATGCGGGCCTGGGCGACGGCAGCCTCTATGTTAGCCATGATGCAGGTGATAGCTGGCAGCAAATGACGCTCGGCGGTGATCCGGTATCGCGTATATTGGCGATAGCTTGCGTCTCATAGCCCTTGATCCTCTTCCGAACTGGTTCGCTGTGCTCGCAGTACCGCCCTTTCCTGATGGAGCACAGCATCCTCTACCCTCTGGCGATGTTTGGGTAGAGTATTGGCAGGCAGGTTGTCAGGAGCAAAATAGCGGCACTCGCGAGTCTCTTCCGTCGCGGAGGGAACGCCGCCCGTCACATGACAGCGAAATGTAAAGACAACCTCCTGCTTTTGCGGCTTGGAATAGACGCCCACCAGTTGCTCAATCTCAACCTCCAACCCCGTCTCTTCAAAGACTTCGCGATGCAAGGCCTCATCAACTGTTTCGCCAACCTCCATGCCCCCGCCAGGAAGATTCCACCAGTCGATATCACGGCGGTGCGCCAGCAGTATACGCCCCTCATCAAAAATCAGTGCTGAAACAGCAATGCGAAAACTTGCGGAGCTTCCCGATGAGTCTGAGTTATCCGACAATAGCGTTTCTGCCTTTCTTGACTCCTCACCGCCTACAGTCGCACTAAATTATAATTTATAGACGGCATAGGCTGTGTCGTGTAAAATCTGTAGTGCAAGATCGTAAGCCTGCTCCTCATTTATCTCATCGGCATCGATCATCTCATCGAGCACCTGCCCAATCACGCTGCGCCCGCGCAATGCACCAACCCAATGCATTTCGGGTAGATGAATGCCGTCTGTACTGTACATGAGTTTGCTGGCCGGAGCCACACTCAAAGCCTGGCGCGTAAAGGCCAGCATCTCCAGCTTATCAACAAAAGGGATGGTATATGAAAGGTCTAAGTAGACATGTGGATAGATGGCGGCGAGATAGGCCCCAAGCTGGCTGTAGGGATAGCTCTCATGGAGCAGTACGATCGGCATGGCCTGGTAGTCCTTCCGCTCCAGCACATCGCGCAGCTGTAGAGGATTGCCCAATCGCATGTCGGTATCGCTATCGCCATACCCTGTATGAAATTGGAGCGGCAGTTGCTGTTCGGCTGCGTGCCGAAAAGCGATGTGCAGCAGATAATCTATCAGGGGCTTGTGCGCGATGCGCAATTGCCCGTGCTCAACCGCCTTGGTGCGTGCCTCTACGAAAGAAGTAATCGCCTCGTCCTTGCTCCATTCCGCGATATTCAACCCTGTGCGGTAGGCCACGATACTTTTAAGTGCGCAGAAGCCGTGTTCATGCGCGCGACTCACCTCTGCGGAGAAGTGGTCTACCACCTCATCGAAGTCAGCATATGTCAGGATAAGCTGCTGCATCAGCGTTTCCAGGCGCAGCATTTTCACTGTGCGGCAGTGTCCAAGTTGCCCCATGCGTTCAGGCGTGTAGCATTCGGAACTGAGAGGATAGGCCGGGTCAAGTACGAGCGTATCAATATTCGCGGCCCGTAAGAGGTGTTCTAGCAATGCATCAGACCCAAGCTGGTTTCGTGCTGCCAGGATGTCTTCTTCATTTTGTGCGCACCCATAAAATATCGCCATTTGACGCAAGAGCCAGAGGTAGTAGACCGTATTGGGAACATGCCTCTCCGCGAAACTCGCATCAGTGGCTTCGGTACAGTAACCCCGGAAACGCAAAGCATCCATATGCTGATTGAGCAGGACGGGATGGCAGTGATTGTCTACTACAGGAATGGCAGTTAGATCGAGCATACCCCCTCCTATTTATTTAATGGTCGCCGTGGACTTTGCTCGTCCATGGTAGGGGTACCCCTTGCGGGTACCCTGGACTAGTACATTTATTGTGCCTTAGTCGGTAACTCTATAGTAAATGCACTTCCTTTTCCAGGAACGCCCTCGCTTTTTATAGTCATGCGGCCGCCGTGCAAGGTCACTAATGAATGTACAAGATAGAGTCCTAAACCCAGACCCTGTGTATTGCTTTCTACTGCATTCTCAGCACGATAAAAACGTTCTGTCAGTCGAGCCTGTTCCTTGATAGGTATGCCAATGCCCTGATCTTCTACAGAAAGTTCTACGTATTCACCGGCAGTTCGCACGGACAACGTAATTGGCCCCCCATCTGGACTATATTTGATAGCGTTGCCGACCAGGTTTGATAATACCTGTTCCAATCGTAGTTCGTCGCCCTGAATGATTATGGAAGAGGTTGACGTTGTATTCTCGGCAAGAATTGGCTGAGGTTCTCTATTCACAACCAGGCGAAGATCGTGCCTTGGCGCAAGTGGAATGTGTTCTTTGAGTGTTCGCTGGGCTAGTTGCACCAGGTCGATGTCTTGCAGGGAAATATTTACACGACCCAGGTCTGCCCGGCTGACCTCCAATAGCGTGTTAATCATGTGTGCGATTCTATATGTTTGATGCTCGATACTCTCCGCGCCGCTCATCAAATCATTCGTTTGTTGAAGCGTACCTGTTTGTGCCTGCATCAGCTTTTTGAGGCGGCGTTGCAGTATCTGCGCCTGGCCCCGAATAGCGGTGAGCGGGTTTTTGAGTTCATGAGCGGTGAGCAGGAGAAATTCATCTTTCTGCTTAAGCTGCGCCTGTGATATTTCTATAGCATTTTGCACGCCCTTTAAGGATGAAAGAAGGTCTGCTTTTTCTAGTGACATACTGGCAACTCGTGCCAGGGCTGTGAGTAGATCAACGCTCCAATGGGGAAAGTAAGCAATTGCTTTTCCAGGCGGACGATGTCTCTCCGCACCGAGCAGGCCTATTACACGTCCATTAAATAATGCCGGGGCGTAGATTGCAGCAAGCAGATTCCGTGTATTACTATGCTGTGCATCCGATGTAAAATCAACCATAAAAGTTCGCGCAAGGCGAATGGCATGAATGTATGCAGGAGCTGGCTGCTGGATGACCTTTTCAGTGCTAAGTTCTAAGGCAGTTAATTCAGAATACCATGCGTCGTAGCTTTGCTGATCTGAGTCATAAAATGCTAAGGGGGTAAGTTTTCCTGTCTCGTTATCCAGGCGAAAGGCAAAACTCTTATCGACAGCTTCTAGTTGTGGAAGGAGTGCGGCGACACGACGCAGCACTTCATCTGGGTCTTCAAGGCGATGGGTATCGAGGATGGCTTCTGACAGCACATTTAACGCTATGTGTGCCTGATGTTCCGTGAGCATATGCTCACTCACGTCCTGCGAAAAAACCATTATGCCGCTGATTACATTCGTTTTTGAAAATAAAGGGAGTGAGTTGACGAGCAGGGTCTGGTTGTCTTCCAGGTGAACGAGTTCGTGATAGACATATTCACCTACCAGTGCTCGCGCTACAGGTGACTGAGAGGTGAGTTTGTTGGTTTGTGACCGTTCTATTTGCCAGTGTATACCTGCTGCCTGGTTAGAATACAGCAATTCTCCTTGTGCATCGAGATAACACACCCCTTCAAAATGGAAGTTCAGTACATGTTTGAAATCGGATTCATGAAACTCTACCACTATATATATCTCCTCGCCAAAAGCGTCTGTACTTTGTATCGTGATTATATGCTATTTATACGAAACAACGGAAGAATGTAGAGATATTGTGCTGAGTGATGCTATACTTGGTACAAGCGTTCGTTTGTCTGAACAAGAATGGCGGGTACGATGCTTGTTGCCTATGGTCCCGATGGCAGAACGATTGTGGCTGAAGAGACACCTCTGGAACAGTTACAACGCTGGTCTCACGAACGTGCTTTGTACTGCCCCAATTGTCGTGGCATCGTGCATGTGCGCGGCGGTCCAGAGAAACGTACCCAGCTTCACTTTGCGCATCAAACAGGTGAGTGTGCCTGGAGTACCGAGACTGAGTCGATACGCCATGCTCGCGGGAAAATGGTGCTGGCTCACTGGCTGCGCGAGCAATTTCCTCAAGCTGCCATTACCCTGGAAGAGCGTCTTCCTGAACCCAATCGTATAGCTGATATCTTTGTATCTCATCCCAACGGAGATCGTTGGGCAGTTGAGTTTCAGTGTGCCCCGCTTGACATAGGCGCATGGCGACATCGACATCATGCATATCGCAACGCCAACATTCTCGATATCTGGATTATCGGCAATAACCGCATAGAGAAGCAGGAGGCATTTATAGAAGCCATTATCGCCTCTGCCCGCGAAATTCTGTTTCTTGATCCCCTGGTCACACCGCCGCATACCTGGCTGCGTTGGCCCGTTTCTCGTGACACGCTACAAACGTGGCAGCACGGAAGCGTATGGACTTCTGTGCTTGAGGGATGGGTTGGGCGTTTGGGATATGGAGCATCACTTGTTGGTCAATTGCAAAGCGTGCGCCTGGGAGAAAGAGGTACCCTGGTGCATCCCGCACGTTCTATGCTGGCAACACGAACGCAACATTTCCATGCCATGGATGAGGCTACCTCTGTGGATGAAGCTTCCCTGGTCACATACCTCCGGCAGCAGGTGAGTGAAGATACTCTCCATCTGGTAATAGTACCTCTTGTGCGTGCCTATCTGCGTGATCCCGACTTACTGCGCCGCTATAACTACGGTCGGGGGTATGGGGATCAGCCTCTGACAGAAGAGGATCGGCTTCGCGTTCAAAGGGCAGGGCAATGGCTTCACAGTTTAGAACAGAAGGGTTTTACTCTAACAAGCTTGCAGGAATTGGTCAAAGAGATTCCATTTGCCGGTCCCTATGCAGCCTTTGCAAGGTATTTCGAGATGTTACTGATTTTATGGTAATATTCGGCAACTTGAAACGTATTGTTTCGCTTAGACGTGTCATCATAAGTAATGGTAATAAGAAAAGTTCAGCAAATGTGGAACACCCTGACGTGGTGGGGACTGTTCGTCCATGGTAGGGGTGCCCCTTGCGGGTACCCTGCTGAACTGACAGAGATAGGAAAGGAAGTTGAAGCATGAATAGTTTTGTCAAAGGTGTACTGGTTGGAGTAGGCATTGGCCTGGTTATTGCTCCCATGCGTGGCGACGAGATGCGCCGTCTTCTAAGCGAACGCTTCCAGGAGTGGCGTGGCTATTTGCCAGAGAACGAGCAGATGAATCAATATGTCCAGCAGGTTACAGACCGTGTCTCGCAGGCCAGTAGTGACCTCGCGGGCTATGCACAGCAGGCAGCCAGTAAAGTCAAAGACACCAGTAGCAGCCTTGGTGATCTGGCCCAACAAGCTACGGCTAAGGTGAAAGATACTGGTAGTACTCTTGGTGATCTGGCCCAGCAGGCCACCTCGAAGGTGAAGCAAACTGGCCAGGATGTAGCCGACACGACAAAGCAGACCGCCACATCAGTGAAGCTGAACGCACAATCCAATCCGTAGACCACTTTTGGTAACTACACTGAATATTCTGGCGGCATTGCAGTAATTGGAAGCCAGAAAGCTAGAAATTGCCCAGGGCAATTTCTAGCTTTCTGGCTTCCAATTACTTTAGCATACATTCATTGGCAAATAACCGTACCGAATCCAGGTCTTTCGAGTCCTGCATAAACACAATAATTTCTTGTGCTCCGGCCTCTTCGATTTCCGCGAGACGACGTCGAATCGCATCAGGTGTACCGACAAGTGCCTGTTCGCGCATCCGACCTGACGGGATATTGCGTGCGTATGGACCAGTTTTAGCCATAGCCGCCTCATCTGTCTCGGCAATTGCACAGTTATACAATACCGTGCGCTTGATACTATTGTAGTCTCGTCCAACCTCATCACAATGCTTCTTAAGAACTGAAAATTTGTGTCGCAGCCCATCTGTGTCAAGGTGGCCAACATTGCAGGCATCCCCATACTGCGCAACAAGCTTAAGTGTTACCTTTTCGCCGCCCCCACCAATGAGCAAAGGAATGTGAGGTTTCTGTATACCTTTGGGCTGATTAATGGCACCGTTGACGTGATAATATTTCCCCTCAAATACAGCTTGCTCCTCAGTCCACATTTTTAGTATGATCTGCACTGCATCGCGCAACTGGCGGAGGCGAGTAGGCCCATCTGGATAATCGTATCCATACGCTTTAAATTCCTGCTCATGCCAGCCAGCACCTATACCAAAATCAAGCCTTCCATGACTTAATACGTCAACTGTACTTGCCATCTTAGCCAGAAGTGCTGGATTTCGATAACCGTTACAAGTAACCATTTGTCCAATACGCACGCGCTTTGTATCCCGTGCAAGTGCTGCCGTGCTTGTCCAACATTCAAAAGTAACTTCCTGTGTTGGTGTAGGAACTGTATGAAAGTGGTCAAATAGCCAGATCGAATCAAATCCCAGTGCCTCAGCTTCCTGGGCCACACGGGTCATCGTCTCGTATGCCTCAACGTGATCGGTTACGCCAACCAGGTCCATGCGCCAGCCCTGCGGGACAAGCAATCCAAATTGTAAAGCCATGCGTGAACTCGCTTTCTGTGAGGTGAATAGAGGAAGTATATTGTAAACTCCTTCGCATTCTACATGCTCTTCGTCCTCTTGTTGAATATTACCACTATGTTACGGCTTTGTGTCTACGATGGTCATTAAGTCATCCCTGAGGTTTAGAGAGCAGACAGCTATCTTTAGGCGTTGTATTGGCTTATTGTGACATTGCTCTGCTATAAATCGTAGTAAAGAGTACAAGTCAATATTTTCTAACGAAGACGTTCAATTATTTTTTCTTGTCCGCCCGGAAGGAGTCGTTCCGTGCTCCGCAAAGATCGGATACTTGAAGCATTACGATCATTGTGCGCACAGCGACCAGCACAAAGTGGTGCGTTGCGTCGTCATGCTGGCTTCAGCGCAGAAGATGTAGCAGATTTCGCTGGTGTCGATCGAACCAATGCAAGCCGTGACCTCAACCTATTGGCCCAGGAGGGCAAAATCGAGCGTATCCCCGGACGCCCGGTCTTGTTTGCTGTCAAGACACCTTCTACAGAACCGTTACACGAACATAGGGAAAATGGAAATCGCTATGTTGCCTCACCAGACTACTCTCCAATAGAAGTAGCCTACCCGCAAGAGGCACCTGTTCAGGTGACGCAGGAGCCTGGCAAGCCGCCCGCAGTTGTGGCCTCCGTGCATGTGGGGGCCGTCGTTACTAGCTTTGAGACGCTGATCGGCGGTGGCGAAGGATTGAAAGTGGCAATTCAACAGGCCAAAGCCGCCATGCTCTATCCTCCACGCGGGCTGCACACCTTGCTATGTGGCGCAAGTGGTGTTGGGAAAACCACCTTTGCCCGTCTGATGCACGCTTTTGCCCTGGAACTGCACGCGCTCCCTGCCGATGCACCCTTCATAAGCTTCAACTGCGCCGATTATGCTGGCAACCCACAACTACTGATGGCGCACCTCTTTGGCGTGGTGCGAGGTGCCTATACCGGCGCGGACCATGACCGGGAAGGGTTGGTGGAGCAGGCGCATCGCGGCATCCTCTTTTTAGATGAGGTGCATCGTTTGCCGCCAGAGGGCCAGGAGATGCTCTTCTACCTGATGGATCGCGAGCGTTTTCGCCGTTTAGGCGATGTCAGGGAACAGCACTCCTCGCTTCTCTTGCTGGCCGCCACCACAGAAGATCCCCATACAGCCTTACTTCCGACCTTTCGGCGACGTATCCCGATGACCATCGGTCTGCCAGATCTCCATGAGCGCACGAGGATGGAGCGCTACGAACTACTGCGAGCCTTTTTTACCACCGAGTGCAGCAGCATAGGGGCGCATATCCATGTCGTACCGCAGGCATTGCGTGCCCTGCTGCTCTACGAGTGCCCTGGCAATATCGGACAGCTGCGTTCCGATGTGCAACTGGCCTGCGCACGGGCTTACCTCGAATATCGTACCAACAACCTGGCTGAATTGACTGTCCATATGGGTGTTCTGCCCGATCATGTTCGTCGGGGTCTGTTGCGTACTGTTGAGTTAAACCGCTCGCTTGAGCCGCTATTACACCTGCTGGAAGCGACGCACATCTTTACTCCCACCGGTCTGAGCCTGGATAGCTTGCCGGAGTCCGCGCAAGACCTCTATGATACCATCAGCAGTGATTTGAGTATGTTGCGCAGGAGTGGCCTGGAGGAAAACGAAATCAACCGGCTCCTCCACCTGGATATTCAACACTATTTTCAACGCTTTGTCGACGAAGTTACTCAGGGAAAACAGGGATCGGCCTCGAACCTCATTGATGAGCGCATTGCCGTAGTCAGTCGCCGCATGGTGCAGTACGCCGAAGAACAATTGGCCCGCACCTTCCCTGAAAAACTGGCATTAGTGCTTGCCATGCATCTGACCAGTACCCTGGAACACCTTGCGCATGGTCGGCAAGCCGGCGAGCCTGCTATTCAGTCCGTCCGCTTCACCTATCCAATTGAATACGAGGTGGCGCGTATGGCCCTGGTGCAGTTCCGTTCGGCCCTGGGAGTGTCTCTCCCTGAAAGCGAAACAGATGTGCTGGCGGTGCTGTTAGCCAACGCCGATGCCCTGTTGAGCAGCGAACAATCAACTGTAGGGATTGTGGTAGCGGCCCACGGGCGAGGCATCGCCGCGGGACTGGCGGAACTGGCGAATACGCTGGTAGGAGTTAATTCTGTTCGTTGGGTAGAACTCACCCTGGAACAATTGCCAGAGGAACTGCTTGGCCGCGTAGCGCGTTGGGTACGAGAGGCAGATCAAGGGAGTGGAGTATTATTGTTGGTGGATTTTACCTCGCTCCTCTCATTAGGTGAGTTGCTGATGCGACAGGTGGGCGTGCAGGTACATACCGTATCAGGGGTCAGTGCGCCTCTGGTGGTTGAGGCAGTGCGGAGGGCGCAGCGTTCCAAACATGTGACCTTAGAACAATTGGCGGCTAGCCTTACACTTTTCCGACCGGTGGATGAAGCAGCCAGGACTACCACTCTTTCATTTGCCAAAGACGGTATGCTTGAGGACGAACAGAGCGGGAAAGATACCCGCTTCACCTCTTCCCAGGTGGCTCGTGTCATTCTTTCGGTGTGTTTAACCGGATTTGGGAGCGCGACAAAGATCGCGGAGTTAATTGAAGAACACCTTCCCGACCTGCGCCAGCAAGGAGTAGAGATTATCTGTATGGATATCAACCTGTCTGGTAAGGCTGAGGCTGATGTCCAACGCCTGGTGGGAAATCGACAGGTCGTTGCAGTGGTTGGTACCATTAATCCACACCTGGAGAGCTATCCCTTTATCGCCCTTACCGATTTTCTTTTCGGCGATGGTATTGCTCGCCTGCGCACGCTGCTGGGTGGAACTTTGATTGATCCCGCTCTACTGCAACCTTCCTCCTCTGACCAGGACTCACTCGCTTCATCCGCATATGTGCCCGGCTTTAGTTCTACGCCAGTTTTGACTCAGCGTAGTGATCTTGTGCGTGAGATTTCACATACGCTCAGTCAGCAACTCATTTTTCTCAACCCTGCACGAGCCATGCCCTTGATCGACCATATGATAGAACTGATTGAGGTTGAGGTGGGAGAGACATTTGATATTGAAGTGCTGGCCGGCTTAATGCTCCACCTGGCCTGCATCCTGGAACGAGGTATACAACATAAAGGGTTGCTCGTCAGCGAAACAGTGCGCATCCAGGTAGAGCAGCAATTCCCGCGAGAACTGAGTATCTGTCGAGCCGCTCTACAAGTCCTGAGCGCACAGATAGCTCGTCCATTGCCTGATGAGGAGGCGTATAATATAGTTGGTATCCTTAGACAGGTGGATATCTTTATCGCCAGCGACCTGTAATTTTCCATAACTATTCACGCTTTCTCGTCGCCTGCGGCGACTCAATCTTGTTTTGTGGCTGTAGGCTTTGCTGCCAACGGCAGTAAAGCCTACAGCCACCCTACAGCCACAAAACAACAATCTTAGTGTGCTATGTGTGTAGCACACATTTTGGCATGATTGCTGCTGTATATAAAGAGTGTACCCGAGAGTGAGAAATTGACCAGGTAGTGTGTAACGTCCAATGTAGGACGCGAGACTACGTGCGGAATGCTCAAAACTCGTGGGGGGAGTTTTCATGATACGGGTATTGATTGTTTGTAGTTGGGGCATGTCTACAAGTCTGCTGGTGGACAGTATGCTCGCAGCCGCGAAGGCGCGAAAGTGCGAATTAACCGTCGAGGCCTTGAGTGCCGGTGAATATGCAGAGAAGGTTGAAGCATGTGATGTTGTACTCATCGCACCACAGATTCGCCATTTACGCAAGAGTATTGAGAAGCTGGCGGCGTCAGTGGGGAAACCTGTAGCTTTGATTGAGCCGTTTCACTATGCTACCATGAATGGGCAGGCGGTACTGGAGCAGGTGCTTCGTTTGTTGTAGGGGCCCGATTTATCGCGCCCGCGCAGGAAGGAAAGGCGACAACGTGAGCAGCATGATTGAGCGAAGTAGCGATTGGTTTGAACGCTATCTCGTTCCTCCGCTCAGCACGCTCGCAAGTAGTATCTATTTGCAGGCTGTGCGCGATGCCTTCATTATTTTTACGCTGCCACTGATTATCGCGGGGAGCCTGTTTCTCATCATAGCGAATCCGCCTATACCGGCGCTGGCTGATCTCGTGAAATCGTATCAGGTTGCTATCCTGGTACCGTTCCAGCTTTCGTTTGGCCTGATGGCAATTTTTCTCACTTTTGGGGTAGCGTATAGCCTGGCACAGTATCGCCGCACAGAGCCGGTGCAGCCGGCAATACTGGCAATGGTCCTGTTCCTGGTCGCCAGTATGCCTGTGACAGACCTGACCGCATTGAAACTTGGTGATGTTCTGCCGTACCTGGGTGGGCAAGGGTTACTCGTTGGTATCCTGATTGGTATTATGACCACGGAAGTCATGCGCTGGTTTCGCGGTTCCCGTTTCACCATCCGGCTGCCAAAGAGCGTACCAAGGAATGTGACACGCGCATTTGAAGCTCTTGTACCTACGCTCTTATTGTTGACACTGGTCTGGGGACTTGAGTGGTTTGTCAGTTCACATATAGTGATTATTGATGGCAAAAGTCAGCAAATGACCTTGCCGGTCCTGGTCATGGAGGTATTTAATCCTCTAGTAGCCGTCCAGGATAGCTACCCTGCGGCGTTGGCTGAAATAGTCTTAATGATGTTGCTCTGGTCCGTCGGTATCCATGGAATGAACGTTGTGACAGCGATTGCAGCCCCATTCTGGTTTACCACCTTAGCTGGCAATGCAAGCGGGGGTCACGGTATCGTCACTGAACCATTCTTCCATATCTTTGCACACCTGGGTGGTTCAGGGGCAACATGGCCGCTGGTGATCTTTATGCTGCGTTCGCGTTCCGCACAGCTGCGGACTGTCGGGAAGGTCGCTCTGGGACCGGCGATCTTCAACATCAATGAACCGGTGACGTTCGGTGTTCCAATGGCACTGAACCCGCTGATGATGATTCCCTTTGTACTTGTACCGGTTACCATTGTCACGATTAACTATTTCGTATTTTTCGTTGGCCTGGTACATGTGCCGATTGTGATACAACCTTTTACTGTTCCCATCGGAGTCAGTGGCTTTATTGCAACTGGAGGCGATATCAAGGGTAGCCTTCTCCAGTTCTTTGATCTGGCTGTCTCCGCTCTTCTATACTATCCGTTTTTCAGAGCCTGGGAACGCGTCCTGGTAGCACGGGAGGAGGACGCCAGTCAGCTTGAGGTCGTTCAATTGCCAGCTCCTGCAAAGGTAGGCTAGTGACCTATCTTGGGAAACGTGGTCATCGCGTAGGGGCGGGGGTGGAGAGGACGTGGAGTGGGGGCCCTTGCGGGTGTCCTGGTGGGGGGCCCGTGGGGGTGGGTGATGCAACAGGAAAGGAGGCGATATATCTCACAGAAAACGAAGTAATCGGTTTGTCATTTATTGGTAACGCAGTTCTCATGAAGTGTATACTTCTGAGTTGTTAAGTCTCGTGCAAAGATTAGCACAGAGTGGAAGGACAAATTCGCAATGAAACTATTTGATCGAAAGCGCAGGTCGTTTAGCACAGCGTTTGGTATGATCTTACTCACGCTTTTGCTGGTTGCCTGTGGTAACAGCGGTACGACCACCACTACTACCACGGCTGCCCCTGTGAATGGCAAAGGGTGTACGAAGGTCGGCATTCTCCTCCCAGAGACTGCCTCCTCGTTCCGCTGGGACGGCGTTGACAGACCTGACCTGATCAAGGACATCTCCGCGGCACTACCTGCAGGTTCCCCTGCCCCGGACTACAATAACGCCGGTGGCAGCGCATCTGTACAGCAGTCTCAGGCCCAGGCAGATTTGACCAAGGGCGACTGTATCCTGGTGGTGGGCGCATATGACGGCGCAGCTGCTGCAGCAATTGTTTCGGCAGCGAAGGCGAAGAATGTGCCTGTGATCGCGTATGATCGCCTGATCCAATCCAAGGATCTGGCCTACTACGTGTCCTTTGACAACGTCAAGGTAGGCCAACTGCAGGGACAATATATCGCCGATCACTACCAATCCTATGTATCGTCAGGCAAAAACAACACAGTGATGATAGATGGTGCCCAGACTGACAACAACGCCTTGCTGTTCAAACAGGGTGCTCATAGCGCCCTCGATCCATTGTTCTCCGCTGGTACGCTCAAAAAAGTCTATGAGACATTCACCCCTAACTGGGACAATAATACGGCCCAAATCGAGATGAATGGTGCTCTGACCGCGAGCCAGAACAATATCTCGGTCGCGTATGTTGCCAATGATGGTATGGCAAATACAGTGATTGCCGCCCTCAAAGCCAAGAAGCTCAACGGCCATGTGCTGGTGACAGGACAGGATGCCTCGGTTGCAGGTATCCAGCACATCCTCGCGGGTGACCAGGCCATGACCGTCTACAAGGCTATCCCGAAACAGGCCCAGGCAACTGCTGACCTCGTGAAAGCCCTGAACGCTGGCTCAGATACGTCTTCCCTGACCAATGGCGCGACTACCAAGACCTCCGACGGTACAGCTATTCCTTCGGTCCTGGAGACGCCTGTGACGGTAGATAAGACAAACATCCAATCCACGGTGATTGCCGATGGTTTCGTGACACTTGCCGACGCCTGCAAGGGTCTGCCTTCAGGCACTGGCGGTATCTGTCCGTAGCTCTGTATAAGGGCATCTCAGCCGCATTCGGGGAATGATGAAGACCTCGGGTGCCCTGGGGAGCCGTAGGGGACCTTTTGCTGGTGCCCTGGGACGCTTTTTCCTGGCGGAACACGGGCACCGGCAAGAGGTCTCCTACGGCTTGTAGTATGAGAGTGAGGATGGTATACTTTCTGTATTCTTTCCTCATTCTCTTTGCAGGATTGCTGCCAACTTAGTACATCATTGGAGGGCCATATGGCTGATAGTACGACTCCTTATGTTGGTGGAGAGCCATCGTCCGCTCCGGAACCACCATCAAAGGGTGAACCTCTTCTTCGCTTGCAACATATCAATAAAAGCTTTGGCGCTGTAAGAGCACTAACGAATGTCGATTTTGAGGTCTACGCGAATGAAGTCGTCGGTCTTGTCGGCGACAATGGTGCCGGGAAATCGACACTTATTAAAGCTATTGCTGGTGTCGCGCCTGCTGATGACGGTGAGATTTTCGTCGAGGGGCAGCCGGTGAATATCACCAGTCCACAGATTGCCACTCGTTTAGGTATTGAGACTGTTTACCAGGACCTCGCCCTTTGCGATAACCTGGATGTTGTCAGTAATCTCTATTTGGGGCGTGAAGAACGAACCCCAATACTCTCTTTATCCGAGATTGAAATGGAACGCCGCGGACTGGGAGTACTCCATACTTTAGAAGTGAAACTTCCCTCTGTACGGGCGAAAGTTGCCCAACTCTCTGGTGGTCAACGTCAATCCATCGCCGTGGCAAAAACCATTTTACGCAACGCCAAAGTTGTCCTGCTTGATGAGCCGACTGCCGCGCTCGGCGTGGCGCAAACGCGCCAGGTGCTCAACTTAATTCGCAGACTGCGAGAACAGGGGCTGGCTGTCGTCGTTATTTCACATAATCTGGCCGATGTCTTCGAGGTTGCTGATCGCGTGATTGTGCTACGGCTCGGTAAGCGAGTTGGCACGTTCGAGATTAAATCCACTACAGCAGAACGCATCGTGGCTGCCATTACGGGAGCCGAGTTTGGCGAAATCTTGCAAACCACCACAACCGATGGCAACGGTAATGGTACGTCGGGAGGAAATGAATTATGAGTATTGAGCAGAATACATCACCTACTGAGAACCAGGCGGTTTCGGCAGCCTCCGTAGAGATACCATCTTACACACAAAAGCAGACGGTAGGGCAGTTACTGCGTGGTGATCTCGGTTTTCTTCCTGTTTTACTGACACTTATCGTGGTTGCTGTCTATTTCACGGCTACCACGGGTGGACTTTTTCTCAGCCCGACTAATCTCTCTAATCTGCTGCAAGAGATTATCACCATTGGTATAGATGGACTTGGTGTCACCCTCGTTCTACTGCTTGGTGAGATCGATCTCTCAGTCGCTGCGGTTGGCACATTTGGCGCGGTGGTGATGGGCGTACTCATAAACTATCATGGCTTTCCTGCCTGGGAAGCCATCCTACTGGGCATTCTGGCTGGTGCCGTGGCTGGCGCTATTAACGGCTTCTTCATAGCAGTACTGCGTATCCCTTCGTTTATCGTGACCCTTGCTGCCTCCATTTTTTACGCGGGGCTGTTGCTTAATCTGCTGAACGGACAGGCTACGCTGATCATTCAAGATCCTGTTGTCCTAGGTATCGCCGGTAGTTCCACGAGTTTCTTGCCCGATTATCTTGGTGTCGGACTGCCAACACTGATCCTGGTGCTCTATGCTGTGGGCCTTATTGTTGATCAAATCGCCCGCCAGCGGGCAGGCCTGAGAGCCAAGTCGCTCCTCCAACTTATTGTTCAGATCGGTATAGTTGTTGTGATCGTTGAGGGCACAGTGGCGGTGCTTGAAAACACTCCAAGCGCGACTCCTGGGATATACCTGGGTGTTCCTAATGCAGCCGCAATTCTTTTTGGCTTGATCCTGATTTTTTGGCTTGTCTTGACAAAGACCACCTTTGGGCGTCACATCTATGCTGTCGGTGGTAACATGGAAGCCGCCCGTCGTGCCGGTATAAATGTAGTGTTTATACGGGTCGCTGTCTTTACTCTCTGTTCAGCACTCGCCTCGGTGGGAGGTATTCTCGCTGCCTCATATGCAAACTCTGTGGCAACGCAGATCAACCCATCGCTTCTGCTTCAATCCATTGCGGCGGCCGTAATTGGTGGGACAAGTCTCTTTGGTGGTACCGGTTCTGTCTGGAATATCGTCCTGGGAGCACTCATTATTGGCAGCCTGGAAAATGGTCTCGACCTGAAGAGCCAGGCATCTGACGTGAAACAGATTGTCGAAGGTGTCGTGCTGGTGCTCGCAGTGACAATCGATGCCCTTGTGCGCCGTGCCCAGAGACGTTCTGGCCGTTAACAGACTTATCCATTTTTGAAAGGGGAAAGCCGCAATTTGGACGTCTAGCTCAGCTAGACGTCCAAATTGCGGCTTTCCCCTTTCAAAAATGGAGAGCGGTATCAATTTTTGAACTCACTCTCACCTCTATTGCTCTAAACGTCATTTACACGTAAAATAGCTTTGGGAATGAGTATGAAATAGATTGGTGGATAAATATCTGTGATTAAAAGCCTCTTGTATCGCATGTTAAAGAGAGCGGTGAGCGTCTGCTTTAACCTCCTCAACCTTCTGCTGGCCGGAAACCTGCCCCCATTTGGCTGTGTGTGCGTCATTGTCGAAGATGGAGATAAATATCTTGTTGTTCAACGTCCCGAAGGCGGATACGTCTTTCCTGGCGGCTTTATGCGCTGGCGAGAGCATCCCATTCAAACGGCACAACGCGAGTGTGAAGAAGAGACTGGACTACGTTTGAAAGTGAATAACCTGATCGGCTGTAGCTCTACTATTAGCAACAATGTTGCTCGCATGAGTACGCTAACCGTGATTTATCAAGCCGAGGTTGTGGGTGGAGAACTGAGAAACAGTATCGAAGGGCGACCGTGTTGGCAGGATAAAACAAATCTACAGAAACTCATTCATCCATTACAGAAGGGCACGCTTGAACATTTTCTCCAGTATCGCGAACAGAGTGAAAATGGAAGAAAATTTCACGTTGAGAACTGACGGAAGAAATTCCAGATAACTGTGTTGGCGTCGATTACAGTTGTCCTATAGCCTAGCGTGGAGATGATCCCACCGCCAGGCCAGGTATGACCACCATCACTGACCATGTAATGAACAACAATTGTGCCACTAGCGCAATGTTTCCATTCTATGCCTGTCACATCCCCTTGCTGGAAAATCGCCTGGGATGAGCCACTGCAGTGATCGTGATTGAGCCACTCATCCAGATAGGTAGATACCGCCGCCATCATCAAGGGGGGATTGCCATCGTAGGGAGCATCCTTGTCTGCCTGCCCATGAATTTCCAGGACGGGGACGGGACGTGAAGGCTGGCAGCCTCCAGGAAAGTGGTAGAAAGCTCCAGCAACAGTGGCGACCGCGGCAATCTGGTCGCTCAAGGTGCAGGCAATGCGATAGGCCATACCGCCCCCCAGCGAGAAACCAGTGACATAAACTCGCTGTGTGTCAACGCAGTATTTTGTCTCAAGATAATAGAGCATGTCGCGTGTAAACTGGACATCATCGGTGTCAGCCGTCGGTCCATACGCTCCAATTCCAGCATTCCACGAAGGTGGATCATCGACTCCCTGCGGAAAAACCAGGATAAAGCCCGCTTTGTCCGCCTCCGTCGCCATGTTGGAGTAGTGTTCCATCTTTGCGGCAGTAAAATTATACCCGTGGTAGTTAATCACCAGTGGCTGTGGTTGTGTCCCGTAGGAGGGTGCCAGGTGAACAATGAATGTACGTTTCAAGCCAACAGAGTTGATTGAAACAGTACTGTCACCTGCATTATGCGGTAGTGTCCGGCAACTTAGTCCCAGTTGGGGGCTACTGATAGTAGGTGTGGCAGGGATTATTGATGACGTAGAGCGAGTGGCTGTAGCACTGGCAATCCGTTGCGCAGGTTTTGGCTGCAAAGTGGAAACATCAATTGCAGAGCTCAGGATAACAATCAGCGAAAGAATCATACTGCCTGTAACAATGAATTGTACTATCCTTTTTGAACGTTGCCCGAAGAAATCAGGGTGATGCATCTACACCGCTCTCATACAGATTTTCATTTTATTAGCACATCACGAGTATAGCACACCTGGTAGTGTAGCACAAGCAGAGCCAACCTATTTGCAGAATTTCGACATAGGGTCGCCAATACTTCACGTCAGTAAAGCGTTTGCCATACTCTTCGCGTGACGCAAAATGTGGTATCTGCATATTGTGTGAACTCCCTTCATAACTTGTCCATAGTAGCAAAACCATGGAGGGCTGGCAATGGTCGCATGGCTGAGGCAAGCGCAGCCACTACTATATACGCGCACGACGGGCACTAACGTATATATAGTAGTGGCTGCGCTTGCCTCAGCCACGCACGCCTGGGCTGGCAACAAATCGTTGTAGATTTCTTGCCAACCATGCTATACTCATGCAATATTCATCCAATCAGAAACTCCTATAAGGACACATAATTCTCATGTCATATATCCATTCAGAAGTTGTACACATTGATGCAGTTCATCCTGAGATGGCAATCATCGAGCGGGCGGCTGCTTTGATACGGGCTGGCGAGGTGGTAGTTTTCCCTACTGAAACAGTCTATGGCCTGGGGGCAGATGCATTGCAAACGCAGGCTGTAGAGCGCATATTTGCCGCGAAGGGCCGCCCCTTTAGCGACCCATTGATCGTACATATTGCCGGTGAACGTGCTTTACAAGACCTGGTTTCGACCATTCCAGCACAGGTGGAGCAATTGATCGAGACGTTCTGGCCTGGACCGTTGACGCTGATCTTGCCTCGCAGCCCGCTCGTACCCACGCTGGTTACGGCTGGCCTGGACACGGTCGCGGTACGCATGCCGTGCCATCCCGTCGCCCTGGCACTGATTCGCGCTGCCGGCACCCCGATTGCCGCTCCCAGTGCCAACCGCTTTATGCACATCAGCCCCACCACGGCCCAACATGCCCTCGCTGACCTGGATGGACGAGTACCTCTGATTCTCGATGGCGGACCATGCCTGGTCGGCGTGGAATCCACCGTACTCGACCTGTGTTCGGCAGAGCCACGGATTTTGCGCCCCGGTGGTGTCAGCCTGGAAGCATTGCGCACCGTGCTGCC
>WNFB01000757.1_pt1 | contig 29605 bp, 21 predicted proteins | sample 5400501 | NCBI WGS metagenome assembly WNFB01 (sample SAMN13153341, study PRJNA577476) | soil metagenome | isolation source: 200 cm saprolite under Douglas fir tree site 2 hole 1 | place: USA:California | collected 2015-04-18
GCGGCCGCGGCCGGCCAACTCCTGCCTTTTCTAAAAAGCATCGTCGTACATCTATTGTCCGCCCTGAATTATTTCCGGCAGGGAACCGTGCTGGTGTTCGGGCTGCTGCTGCTGCTGGTGCCGCTAAGCGATGCGAAGCAGCCGGTAGAAGACCGGGCGTTATCGGCCTGGGCTATTTCAGTGATTATATTTCACTTGTCGTTCGGCCACTTCGGCTGGTTCGCGCGCTATGAGATTTATGTCATGGCATCCAGCTTGAGCATGATTATCTATCTCTACCGGAGACAGATTCACGTGCTGCTTGCGCCTATGGGCGCTCTCATGTTTGTTATTTTTGTTTCCGCCGCGGTAATTTTTATCGGCTATCCTTACCTGTATTTCACCATCAAGACTCCCCTGGCGGCTAATAATATTTATGAGCAGCAGTACCAAATGCATCGCTTCGTGCAGCAGTATTACCCCGGGCCGGCGGCGGTGAACGACTTGGGATGGGTGTCTTACCGCAATAATAATTACGTTCTTGATTTTTGGGGCTTGGGCTCACTCGATGCGCTCCGCGCCAGAAAAGCCGGACAGGGCGGGGAATGGATGGACCGGCTTGCAAAAAAATACGGCGTGGGCCTGGCGATGATTTACGATCCCTGGTTCCCGCAAAAGCCGGCTTCATGGGTCCCGCTGGGACAATTGCGGCTGGGCAAAAAGAAAATCACCCCGGCGGAAGATACGGTAACGTTTTACGCGCTGAATGCGGAAAGCGCGGGCGCGATCAGGTCGGCGCTGGTGGAATTTCAGAAACAGTTGCCGCCGGGGGCCGCCTTTGTTTTCTTCAAATAACGGCCGAACGCGCGCTAACTGAAGCGGGCAAAAGGATTTGCGCAGGACTGCGTTTGCGGATCGTAGTAGCGGAGATAGCGCACCACGCGCGTTTCGTCCGCCTGGTGTAGAAAAAAATCGCTCGACATCAGGTAGGACTCGACAATATTATCTTTCAGGTCGGCGAGCTGGCGTTGCTTGCCGGCCAGGTCAAATATGTCCAGATGAGCGAAGAGCGCGGCGCGCTTCAGAGCGGCGTACGTTGGGCGCGCGGCTACGAAGTCGCGCGCGAATGCGCGCACGCCCGGCGGATCCAGCCTCAAGAAAGGAAGTTCTGAAACAACGACATGGGCGATTGAGTCCAGCGCGCCGCTATCCGGCGAGGCCACCAGACCGTGCGCGACCACCAGCACTGATGATGCCGTCAATCCGAGAAATGCCCGCCGCGTCAGCTTCAACCGAATCGCTCCTTTTTCATTTGAGCAAATGGTGCGCCGACCATAGCGACAGGGCGGCTATCGTCAGGGTCGGATTGGCCGGCGCCGAGGTCGGGAACGCGCCGCCCCCCAGCACGACCAAATTACGCACCTTATGGTGCCGGCAGTAGCGATCGATCACGCTGTGCCCGGGATTGTCGCCCATCACCGTCGTGCCCAATATGTGCCCCTCGGTGGTACTGCGCTCGGAGACGCTAAACTTTTCCGTGGGCAGCGCCTGCATGAGGGGGGCGATGATATCCGGCAGTGCGTCGATGCCGCGCTGCGTGTGCAACGAGGGGCCCAGGTAAATCACCTCCGGGCGGCCGCTGTCGGCGTCGATCCCGACGTAATTATCGGGGCGCCGCAGGTCCTCAAAAACGCACTTCAGCACCAGGCGTTGCCGCCACTTGCCACGCTCGATCCGCAGGTCGGGAATATTGTAGCTTTCAACCAAAACCGCGGGGCGCCGCGCGCGGTGCGGGCCGTCATACAGCATGTATCCGTGCCCGGTGATGCTGGTGCTGCCTTGGAAGTTGTCGACGCCGGCGAGATCGACTTGAACATAGATGGCGACCTGTTCGTTCAAGCCGCGGCCGAGTTCCGGGCCGTCAAACCCAGAGCGCTGCAATAGGTATGGATTGAAAATGGCGTTTGCGCCGAGCACGATCAAATCTCCGCGCGCCCGCTTCATCGCGCCGCCTTTCTGGTACACGACGGCGCGCGCCACACCCGCTTCGACCTCGACCTGGCGCACGTCCGCCCCGAGCGCCAAGGTGATGCGCGGGTCGCGATAGAGATCTCCCAGGTCGTTGGCGATGGTGAACTTGGCGTTGATCGGACAGATTTCGCAGACCCCGCTCGCACAGCACGCCGGGCGCTTTGCCGTCGCGATACGCGCCCGTGCCGTGGGCTGTTGGAAAAACTTATCCGGGTACGCCGTTTTCAGAAGCCGGTCTGGATCGGAAAACCGGTGCGGAGGCTGCGGGTAAGGCCGGCTGCGCGGAAACGGCGCGTCGGCCGGGCCGGATACCGACATGACCGCTTCCGCTTCGCTGTAGAAAGGCTCGAGTTCATCATATGTCATCGGCCAATCTTCGCCGTTGCCATATGCCGAGTGCAGCCGGAAATCATTGGGCAGCATCCGCGGCGTGCATGCCCACCAGCAGTTCGACCCGCCGCCGAAACCGAGTGAAAAGGTCCACTCTTTGCGCGGATTACGGTTCACAAACGTCTCCGTCTCCTCGATGCTCGATGTGCGCCCCTGCTGCACCTGCCAGTTATGGCTATCCACCCGCCCGCGCTCGAGCACCAGGACGCGGCGCCGCGGCGGCATTCGTTCGAGCCAAGTTTTGAGAAAAAAAGATGACGCGAAACCTGTTCCGACAACAATAAGATCGTAGCTATTTTTCATAGGAACCGCCCCATCGCACCGCAACACCCAACGGTCATTCCCGCCCCCGATCGAGTCGAGGGCAGGCTCCAGCGGGAATCCAGTATTGACGCGGGGTATCTGGATTCCCGCTTGCGCGGGAATGACGATCTATTCGAGAAATCCAGCCTCAGCTTTACGCCATCCTTCCAGACTTGGCGGCCGGTGTAATATCCGGCGAAAGGCGGATATTTGCGATGGCCTTTTCGAAACGGGCGGAAGGCCGACGCATATTTAAGACTCAATCCGCGCCCCGGTTGGCAATATCGGTTCACTTTTGCCGATAACCCTGGCCGGCCGCACGCCGTAAAGCATAACTGCCGCTAGCAACCAAAAAACCATCACACCGTAGAATTTTAAAGGGCGAGCCAATATTGCTAATAATCCCTCGCCTAAGGAAGGAAAAACGGCCGGGGTATCCCATGCCAGCAAAATGGCCGCGGGCACGGTAAAAATGCTTAGGACGTAAATCCGGCCGGCCTTAAGCAGGCGGTACATGATGATAATGACGGCGGGAAGCACGAATACCAGGTGATGCTCCCAGGATAGTGGAGAAATCAAGAACATCATGAGCAGGGTGATGGAAAATTCCAAGTCCAGAGAGTCGTTCGCGCGGCGTGTGCGGGCGGTAAGATAAGAGAGCAATAGAGTCGTACCTGCGATTACTGCCGATAAAGTATAAGGCAGCCATTTTTCTAACAGCTTGCCGGGCAGCGGCAAATATTCCAATTCGTTGTCGAAAAATAGACGCAAGGTAAAGCCATTGATACTTTGATTATATGCGGTTGAAGACAAAGATAGACCGGACGGGATGCCGCCATAGCCGCCGGATGGCAGAATGTCGGCAATCCAATCGCGCCACACCGCTTGCGGCAATATCGCATAGGCCGAGACAGAAATCGCGGCGACCAGGCCTATGGTCCATCCCAGTGCGCGATACTTTTTTTTAAATAACAACAATGGCAAAAATAACAATGGATAGGTTTTAAGCAAAATAGCGACCGCAAGCGGAATCGCCACATAGGCTTCGCTCGCCTGGTTTTTAAGCGCATACCAGCTAAGGCAAAGCAAACTCAGGACAACCAGGTTTATCTGTCCATGATTTAATGTAAGCACCACGGGATAGAATAACAGCAGGTAGAGGAACCAAAAAAAGAAGATAGCCATCCCAGGCAGAGTTTTTAAATCCAGCTCTAATATTTTGATGAGAAATAAATAGGCGAAAAAAATCAATAGCAGATGATTGATGCCCAACATAATGACCCTGGCGGTTTCGTAGTCAGTGAGCGTGAACGGGTAAAACAGGAGCAAACTGGGCGGTGGATAGAGGTAAGGAAAGACTTCTTGTTTTAGTAGTAGCTCCGCGTTGTTAAAAACCCCGGGTCCATAAGGCGAGACCCCGGAATCAAAAACAACCTTGGCTCCCCAATAAAACGACGGAAAGTCCACGTTTTGAATATGTAGGTAGGACATTCCATAATCAAACAGGAAAGGGAGGTACAGAAAGAAACAGGTGAATAGGAGAGGAAGGGTGTTCGGCTTGTTTGAAGCTATCTCTGAATCAATGGCGGCCGGCTTGTTTTTCACGCTCACTCCTGTGGAAAAAAATCTACTCGGTTAATCTCGGTTTGCGCTCCTTACAGTACCGATGGCTGGGGTGCCAAGCATGACCACGCTGCCTAATACCACCGCGAACCAGAGCGTGGTGACACGACAAATTACGGTTGCCGCAATCGCCGAACCATGACTCGCCCCGATCAATACAAGCAGTATTACCATCACCGCTTCCGTGCTTCCCAGGCCCGCGGGCAAAAAAGACAGGGCCCCCAGCAATAGGCTGATGGAGTAAATGCTTATCGCCATCCAAACCGGGGAGTCGATATCCAGGAAGCGCAAAATGCAATAAAAGGCGAGGCCTTCGGCGCCCCAGGCAATAATCCCAAGCGCGAGCCCGATAAAAAGCATTTTGACTCTTAGCAACCGGGCGGCGGATATAACCAGCAAAAACAGCTGATCGATGATTTTGCTTATGCCCGTACCGGTCCATTTTGTCAGGGTTGTTTGCAGTCTTGTAAGCACCGGCGCCTGCTGTATAACAAGCAGAAATAACAGTGTGGCGGGCACAACTACGCTGACCGGGATTCTATATTGGGGGAATTGAAAGGCGACTAAACATGACAGCAATAGCATCGCGATGACATCAGAAAGTCTTTCCGCAAAAAAAGCCGAGAGACTCTGGGCATAGGGTATGCCATGCCTCTTCAGATAAATCGATCTTACCGCCTCGCCGGCTTTGCCGGGGGTAACAGTGAAGGTGAACCCGGCCAGGTAATATTGCAGGCCCGCGGGGATGGGGACCTGGTAACCTAAGTGAGTTAAATACCACTGCCAGCGCCCAAAACGGATCAAGTAATTCGCTAACGATAAACCTAGAACCAATATCACGCCCGGGGGGCTGATTTTGGTCATCGCAATAAAGATATCCGCTCTGTCCTCCCAGCCAAGGAAAATCAAATAACCTAAACAGACCGCCGCCAGTAATAGGACGCCTATTTTAGATTTATTCATAATCATTTTTTTAGCTGATACCGGCCGGCTTTAATGCCCTGGCGCTTACCCGCAAAGACGCCTGCGGCGGCGGTAGATGGGGAACGAACTCCCTATTTGTGGTTGCAAACGAATACGCCGAGGTGATGACGAGCGCGACCGCGACGAGCATGTAGTGCGCTACAAAGAAACGATCCAAGATCGCCGGGAACAGCGCATAACGCAGCAAAACGCTCAATCCTAAAATCAACGTGAGGTGGGGGTAAATGTTTTGCACGAGGATCTTCTTCCGGGCCGATAAGTAATAAGCCAGGAGACCGAAGAATAGAAATATCACCATCGATCCCCCGACAAGCAGGCTGAGGCCGGAGCGGAGCGCCTTTAGATAAGCCGGTAAAGAAATAGTAAAGCTGTGTTCCGCCGGATCATTAATAAATTGCACTAAGGTATGGTGGAAGACCGTGGACCAGCCGTAATTTCCGGCAGCGAGATTGATCGTGAGGTAGCTTAAGACGGCGGCAGCAACAAATAGAGTAAATCCAGGCAAGGATAAAGCAAGCCGGTGTTTGCCAAACAGGACCAGGTAGCTAAATAAGATTAAGGCGTAAATAATATTGTCGGTTCTGACGAATATGCTGAGCAGCATCAGCAGGCCGAACCCGATAAGCCAACGCTTTTCCGCCAATACATAGATCGCCGTGACCAGCATGGCGGCGGATAACGCATCCGGCGTGGTCAGTCTGGCTGTCATCAGCATCGGTGGACTTAAAATCAGAAGAAGAGGCAGGCCGACGCCGCACACCCCGTCGATGTATTTCGTAATCCACAGCAAAAGAATTACCGCCATCAGAAAATAGGATAAGGCGGATATTACCGCTGCCGCTTGCGCCAAATTAATGCCGAGTTTGTGCAGCAGATAGAGGCATGCGACATATAGCGGCCGTATGCTGTAGAACGGGATTTGTTGGGCGAAGTGCGCGTGGTTGGCGTACATATCCTGGCGATAAGAACCCTGAGTAGTGAGCTCCCGGTAGGTTTCTTCCGGCATGGCCATTTGCGCGAATGCATAGACGTTGTCATGGATCTGTTTTTTATCGGTCTGTTCCCAGGACAAAGCGGCGGCCATATAACCCAGCACATCCCAATCGTAGCTGGGTTTTAACGCTCCCCAGGCGGTTACCACCGCCGCTATCAGCAGATAAATTGCTATGGCCGGTAATTTCATGTTGGTTCGTTCCTTGCGGGAGAAAGTTACAGCGCCAATCGGCAAAAAATCCGTTCCGGCACCGCCTTGATCAACGCCATAACGCCGCGCCAAAACCAAGGCAAGTAAACCACATTCTTTTTCCGCGCGATGGCCTTATGGATACCTTTGGCAATTGATTCCGGCCCGACCCACAGCAACCCTTTTTTGAACTCGCTGGTCATCGGCGTATCGACAAATCCCGGTTTGATCGTAAGCACGTGCACGCCGGATTTATGCAGGCGGTTGCGCAGGCCCTGCAGAAAAATAGTCAGCGCGCCTTTCGCGGTGCCGTAAATGTAATTGCTTTGCCGGCCACGGTCGCCGGCAACGGAAGAAATCACCGCGATGCATCCAAATCCCTGCCGTTCAAAACGATTAGCGATGGGCGTGAGCAACGAAACCACGCTTAAAAAATTGGTGTTAAATTCCTGTGCGGCCGGCAAAAAATCCTGTTCGCAGCGCTTCTGATCGGATAGCGTGCCGTGGGCGATCAGCACGGTGTCCAGGCCGGACAGCGATACAGCGGCGCGCTGTATTAAATCTTTGTGCACCTCAACGTCATTAACATCGGCTACTTGATAACCTATCTTTTGGCCGCTGCGGACCGTTAAATCTTGCGCGACGGCGGCCAGCTTTTCCTGGTTGCGTGCAGCCAAAAAGAGCCGGTCGCCGTCAGCGGCAAACAGCCTGGCGGTCGCCTGCGCGATCGCCGAGGTGGCGCCGATGATCAGGATTTTTCTCATATTCCTCCTTTGCGCTGGGTTTGGTAACTCGCTGCCAAAAACTGGATGAAAATTTAGGGTCGACATATTCGGCAAACCGGCGCCACTCTGGATAATAAGTTTGGAAGCTCCAGGCTCCCATGCGCGCATCTTTCGCCGGGTAGACCGCGCCGCCGTTTGCGCGCGTGACGTCATCCAGGCGATCCAATAGTCGCAGTGTTTTCCCGCCCCGGCAGGGAAAATCAAGCGCAAGCGTCACCCCTTTCCGGGGAAACGAGAGCATGCCGGGCGCAGGCAAATCGCCGAAGGTTTTAAGTACCGACAGAAACGAGCCCATGCCCGATTGGGAGATAATGCCCAGTATCGATTTAATCGCGCTGCCGCCGTCGTCATAGGGCACCACGCATTGGTATTGCAGGAATCCGCGCTTACCATAGATCCGGTTCCAATGGCCGAGCGCATCTAACGGATAAAAGAACCGCAGGTAATGAATGAGCGCCTGTTTTCGTATGGGCCTATAAAAGTAACAGGCATTAAATCCACGCACTATCAGCCGGTTTAGCAGAAAACCCGGGGCTGCGAATGGCATATTCACCTGCCTGCCCGGAGGCGTTTTCAATAACGCCTGGTTGAATTGCGCCGGTGCGTGGTTGCCGCGTATAAACAACCCTCGGCCGAGCGCGGCGCCGCGCGCCAGGCAGTCGATCCAGGCCACGGTATATTCGTAATCATTTTCTGAACGCGCCGCGATATCAAAAAACGCGTCCAGGTTGGGAAACCGCAGCGTTTCCGCTTGAATAAAAGCGTTCATAATCGGCTTAAGCTGAATCTCGGCCCATAACATAAGTCCGGTCAGTCCCAATCCACCGATAGTCGCCTTAAACCAGTGTTCGTTTTCGTCAGCGGAGCATAACAGGCGTTGCCCATTTGATCGGAGCAGCTCGAATTTAAGCACATGGCGGCCAAACGTTCCGGCGCAATGGTGATTTTTGCCGTGCACGTCGTTGGCGATCGCGCCACCCAGCGAGACAAAACGCGTGCCCGGCGTTACCGGTAAAAACCAGCCTTGAGGCACGATAAGTTTAATGATTTCATCAAGCGTGATCCCCGCCTCGCAGCGTAGTACCCCGGTGGCGCGGTCGAATTCGATGAAATGATTCAAGCGCGCAGTGGCGAGCAACAGGCCGCCATCGTTCAGGCAACTGTCGCCATAACTGCGGCCTTGACCGAAGGGCAGCAGGCTTTTGCCGTCCTCGCCGAGATTGAGGTTGTCCGTGCGCCATGACATCGTTCGAACCGTATGCCGTGCTCGCGGATATCTTCCCCAAGATTGATAGTTAACCATCCTCACGCCGCCGCTACCATCACAACCCCCGCCAAGGCCCCGAGCAGATAGCTCACTTTATCCTTCAGGGCGAACACAATCGGATCCTGATGCATGCCGCCGCGGTGGGCCAGTAACCATACCCGGCTGATCCAATATAAAAGCAACAGGCAGATCAACCACAGCGCTTCCGGGTGGCGATAAAGCGCCGCCACATCGTAGCTATGGATATACAAAGCCAGCACCAGGACCGAAATATAGCCGCTGGCCGCACCCAGGCTCGAGAGCTGCTCCAGATCGTTGGCGAGATACCCGCGTCCCTTGGCCGCTTCCTTGTTCGCAAGGCGCAGACTGCGCAATTCGGAGTAGCGCTTCACAAACGCCAGGCTTAAGAATAAAAACAGGGAAAATGCGAACAGCCATGGTGATACCGTAACCGCCACCGCCGCCGCGCCGGCGATGAGGCGCGCGGTATAAAGCAGGGCCAGCAGCAATACGTCCACCAGTACAACTTGTTTTAAATAAAGCGAATAGGCCAGGGTAAGGCTAAAATAAGCCATCAACGCGTACAGAAAACCAGGCGGCAGTAAAACAGAAATAGCGGTGCTGGCTAAAAGAAAAACAGGGACTAGAAAAATTCCGGTTAATAACGGTAAGTCCCCGGACGCGAACGGCCGCTGCCGTTTAGTGGGATGCAGGCGATCGGCCTCTAAATCCAGCAGATCATTGAGCAGATACACACTCGATGAACATAAACTAAAGGCAATAAAGGCATAGAAGGCATTTACCAAAAGAGCAGGCTCGGCGAGTTTATGGGCGGTCAACAGGGGCACAAAGATCAGAATATTTTTCACCCACTGATGCACCCGAATGGCTTTTAAAAATACCCGGAGGCGACTTTTGGCATCCTGTTCGCGCGGGAAGATTTTGCTGAGGGAAGCGGTTTGGCCAGCCTTTTTTACCACCCGGGCCGGCGCATTGACAACGATAGACGCGTTGGCATTTTGCCAGATTGGGAGATCGATAGCGGCGTTGCCGGCGTAGTCGAACGCTTTACCGCCGAATTTCTCTCGCAGCATCTGCAATTTTTTCGCGCCGGATAGATTGGTTTTTCCATCGCTTGCAAGCACTCCGGTGAAGATTCCTAAATGTTGAGAAATTTGCCGGGCAAGTTTCACGTCACACGCCGTTGTTAAGATTAATGGCCGTCCGTTTTGATACTCCTCGGTGAGGAATTTCAAAAACTCCAGGTTATAAGGCAGGCAAGCGACGTCAAGCGTTACCCGCCGCGCGATTTGCTGCTTTAGGTAGGCCTTGCCTTTGAGCAGCCAAATCGGTAATAGAAACAAGAAAAATGGATTGGTCTTAAGCAATGCAAATGCCGCTTCCAGCAGCATATCTGTTTTAAGCAGCGTGCCATCCAAGTCGACACATAATGGCGGGGGAATATTGTCGTGAGGCGTAATTGTTGCCGGAGCAAAAGATTCCCCTTCCTTTGCTTGCAGCTTTGTTTGCGGAAAGGCCTCATTCACTTGCGGACATCCTTGTCGAAGAACGATTCCAAAAGACAGAATACTATTTTCTTTACCGATGCTGCCGTATCGGACCAACGGGTTGAGCGCTGTACACGAACACGGGGCTTTATCGGGATTAGGGGCCTTCGGCCAATACAATCAGGTTACCGATTTTTGTGCTTTGATGGACGAATCCCGGCGACGACAATCGGCGGACTAACGCTTCATCCAGATAAGTATTTGAGAATATTGAGTCTATATTCTTTGTTACTATCTCCGTCCCATATCCGTACCATCACCCACATTTATACCTGAGGCCGATCGTAGGCTATTTCAAAACACAGGTTATCCGACAAAAGTCTTAGCGAGCCTAACAAAATAAAAGAAAGCAATGCTTTCCCTCATCCCAAGCTTCCTGCCGGGGCGAGAATCGTGTGCGCCCCTCGCCTCACCTCCCGGAGCGAGAATGGAGTTGCAACCCCTCTCCCTCACCCGGCCCTTCGGGCCACCCTCTCCCGGTGGGAGAGGGAAAGTAGGAAAAAACCCCTCACACCGATTTTGTTTGCCGATCCCAGTATCCGGTTTTAAGCAGCGCGCCGTCAGCCACTTCCAAATCCTCGATATGGATTAAAATAAATCCCAAGCCCACAAAAGAATAAGCCAGATCAAGCAGTGTTTCGCAAACGCGAGGCCTAAGAACAAAAACAACGAGAAGGCCAGTAACCATGGCGAGATGGTAATTTGCGCCGCCAAGGCGCCGGCAATAACGCAGGTGAGATCAAGCAACGCCTCAACCCATATGTTTTGTTTTAAATAAAATGAATAAGCTAAGTTGAGGATAAAATATGTCGCCAACACCAACAGAGAACCTAAGGGCAGGAACAGCGAAAGGACTATGCTCCCTGATAGCAGTAGTAATACTGAAAAAACCCCGGTCAGAATCGGCACATCCCACTCTAAAGCCGCCAAGTCATTCAGCAAATAAACGCTGGAAGCACACAAGCTCAAGGCGAGAAACGCCAGTCCCACACTAAATAAAAAAGAGGATGGGGTAAGAGTAGATGACAGGAGTAAAGGCGCAAACACCAAGAGGTTCTTCGTCCACTGATGCAGTCGGATCGCTTTAAAGAACATCCAGATCCCGCTTTTGATATTCGGCTCTCCAGGAAAACCTTCCTCGATTGAGATAGGGAGCTGATCGGCTGCGAGCGGCGTGTCTGTTTTGAGGAGGGTGCCCATCTCGATAGACAACGGCGAAACAATATTATTCTTGGATTTGGTATTGCGCATCGCCACGGAGCTGCCGCCTTCTTCCGTGCTTGCCTTTAACACAGAGACTTCTTTCATTGATGGACGTTCCTTGTCTACGCTTGAGTCCGATCCTATTCTATTTCGTAAAGGCGCGTTTATCCGACTAAAGTCTTAGTAAAAAATTTTTGTATCGGCGCCGGCAAAACCGCGCTGCTTTCGGGAAGAGTAGGAAATAAGCTGGCCAGGTTTTCGCGTGCGGTAGGCTGTCGATATACGTCTTAAGCGAGCCGACCAAGTTCGCTTTGCGCCCCTGTTTCCGGCATATAAAACTGGGACAATTCCAAGCGGCTTGCACCTATGCCCAACAGCGATAGGGGCGAGAACGACCCCCTGTTTCCGTAAAACAAATTCAGCGAAAAAATTCTTAAATATCTCACGTTAAAAATGGCTACAAAACCATAGCGAATGTGGGCTCGCAAAGAATTTACATTGATGGGGTCGACCGAACTAAAGAACCTCGTATCATCAGGGTATAGACCGGTGATAGATTTGAGGAGATTTGGGAACACCCCTTTTAAGCGGTATTTTTCTGCAATGAAGCCATTACCGAAAAAGGCCTCGTTGTCTTTCAGAACCAGGGTAATCAACGGTCTTTCACTGCGGTCGAAGCTAAGAACATAATTGCCTTTAAACACCCAACAATAAGCGACAATCTTGCCGTCTTTGCGTGCTACGTAACAGTGGTGGCCTTGCTTAAAGAACCGTTCAAAAACCGCGCGCGGAGTGTCGATGGTTGTCCCCTGACAGGCCAAAAGGTCATCGATTAAGGACGCGTCCGCCCTGGCAAATTCATAACCCACCAAGGCATGTTTTAAACAACGTTGATTAGTTTTCGCAAGCGCGAGGACGTGCTTGCTGGATAAAAACAGGACGAGCTTCGGTAAATAGCCATAGGCCGAAAGGCGGTATAAGGCCTCATAGACTCCGTCTTTTTTATAATAGGACCACAGCCGTTTGATTCTGCCGAGTTCCACTCGCTTTCATCTCTTGCTAACAAAAATGCGGGTGCCTGCCGGAGGCTTCGACATATCCGCTAGAAGTCCGGCAGAGTTTGTTACGGCCTGCCGGGCCTGCCATCCGACCAAGGACGGAGTTCGCCGTGCTAAGGAACCTCTGACTAAGTCAGAGGTTCCTGCGGCATAAGGATGTGCCGCCATTTTTCAATTACATTAAGTAATTGAAAAATGAAGAAAAACGAAAATCACACTTTTCGTTTTTCGTCTCTGAAAATGTCAGGGATGACTTTTTCAGAGTTTCCTTAAGCAGCGCCGGTACTCCTCAACGGCGGCAGGCGCAGGGGGGGCGGTGGTGCGTGGGCTGCGGCGGCGCTGCGTTCCGCCGCCTGTTCGAGCCAGGCTTGGAACATGAGTACCGCCCACAACTGATTTTGCCAGTCATGCGCGCCGCTCAGGTGTTCCTGCCATTTCTGCCGTATCGGCGCGGTTTCGAAAAATCCGTCCGCGCGCAGGCGGGTCTCGTCGAGCAGTGCCTCCGCCCAATCGCGCAGCGGCCCCCGCAGCCAGCGATCGATCGGCAGCGCGAAACCCATCTTCGGCCGATCGACCAGCTTACGGGGCACGTAGCGGTAAAGTACCTCCCGCAACAGGCATTTCGTCTCACGCCCCTGTAGTTTGAAGCGGAACGGAAGCCTGGCCGCGAACTCCACGACCCGGTGATCGAGCAAAGGCGCGCGGGTCTCCAGCCCCACCGCCATCGCCGCCCGGTCGACCTTCACCAGGATGTCATCGGGCAGGTAACTGATGGTGTCGAGATAGGCCAGGTGTTGGCGAAAATCACAGCCCTGGACGCGGATGGACGAATCCGTGTGCACGGTCCACGCGTCGTTTGTCCCGATAACGACGCTCCCGGGGTCTTTCCAGTGACACACCAGGCGAAAATGGAAGTCGTTCCTGTCCCTGGCCTGCAGCAGGTGCACCAGGGTCGCGAGCCGGTTCCGGGCAGGCGAGCCGACGGCCGATCCGGCATTGGTGAGCGTTGCGCTTATCGCGGCCGCAAGCCGGCGGCGGAGGGCGGAGGGTAGCCACGCGATTCGCCGCCAGAGCTTCGGCGTAACCCGATAACGCGAATAGCCGCCGAATAACTCATCACCGCCGTCGCCGGACAGCGCGACGGTAACTTTGCTGCGCGCGAGGCGCGCGACCAGGAAGGTGGGAATTTGCGAAGAGTCGGCGAACGGCTCATCGTAAATGCGCGGCAGGTCCGGCACAACCGCGAGCGCCTCGCGCGCGGTGACGTAAAACTCCGTATGCGCGGTGTGAAGATAGCGTGCGACGGCGCTTGCGTACGGCGCTTCATCGAAGCCGGTTTCGTGAAAGCCGATTGAGTAGGTGTTGATCGGCCGGTTGCTTTGCGCCTGCATCAGCGCTACGACGGTCGTGGAGTCGATGCCGCCCGATAGAAATGCGCCAATCGGAACGTCGGCGATCATACGCATCGCCGTAGCCTCGCGCAGGAGTGCGTCCAGGTGCGTGCCTGCCGCGGCCGCGTTGCCGCGGAAGGGTGCGGTCGCCTTGCTCTCAATCGCGGCCTTTAGCGACCAATACCGCCGCGGAGCGGGGAGCGAATCGGAAGCGGGTGAAAACCGCAGGAGCGCGCCGGGCGGCAGCTTGAAAATCCCGGTGTAAATCGAGTGCGGCGCGGGAATGCAGCAGAAGCGCATGAGCAGCGCGATAGCGTCCCGGTTGATTTCGGGCGCAAACCCCGGGTACGCATAGAACGCCTTCAACTCCGAAGCGAAGAAAAATGTCCGCCCCGTGAGGCCGTAGTACAGCGGCTTCTCGCCCAACCGATCGCGCGCCAGATACAAAGCCCGGTCCGCCCGATCCCAGAGCGCGAAGGCAAACATGCCGTTGAATTTCGCGATGGCGGATTCTATGCCCCACTGCTCGAAGGCCGCGAGCATGACCTCTGTGTCCGAGTGACCCCGAAACGCATACCCCCGCGCCTCGAGCTCCAGGCGTAACGATTTGAAATTATAGACCTCGCCGTTGAAAACGATGACGAAGCGGCCTGAAGGAGAATGCATCGGCTGCCGGCCCTCCGGCGATAAATCCAAAATCGCGAGGCGGCGGTGTCCGAGCGCAATGCCTCGTGCCTCATCCACCCAGGCATCGCCATCGTCCGGACCCCGGTGGGCGAGCTGATCGGCCATGCATTGCGCTATCGAACGCAGCTCATCGCGCGGTCGTAGGGCCGGATCGATGAATCCAGCGAATCCACACATATTGCGCTCCGTGTCCGCCCCACCGGTGGGAATAGTTTTGCGCGCGCCTTGGCACGCCGTTAATACATCAGGTCGGGAGCACGGCAACGTGCGACCGGGAATTACGGTCGTTCACTTCTTGTCGGAGCCAGGCAACCGCATAGCGAACAGTACCGTTGTCCAAGGAGGGGGAATATCCGGCTAAAGTCGCAATCAGTCGTGATTCAGATCAACGTGATCGGCGAGGGTGTCTTTCGATAAACCGCGGTGGTTCTTTAAGCTAACGTAACACCCAAGAACACCGGAACCGCGAGTGCCGCGCCGTGCACCGCGGCGTTGTAGTACCGGGTTGCAAAAGGCTTGCTGCGGGCCGCGTCCTCGCGAAACCGCGACGCGCTGCCGTTCTTGCGCGCCAGCGTCGCGCTCCACCAGCCGGACGGATAGGTGCACTGTGGGAAGTTGAGCGTTGTGACGTCGCGGAAGCCGGCGGCTTTGAGCGCGTCATGCATCGACCGGATGAGCCGCGCATGAAACAACGGTGATTCGCTTTGACCGACAACCGCTCCGTTATGGGTCAAGGCCTTGAGGCAGTTGCGGTAGAAGTCCTCGGAGAACAGGCCGGCGGCGGGTCCCACGGGGTCGGTGGAATCGACGATAATGACGTCGTAGCTTTCCGGCTTTGCGTCCGCGGCCCACTGGATGCCGTCGGCGAAGTGCAGTTTGGCGCGGGCGTCATTATTGGATTCGCACAGGTCGGGAAAGAATTTTTCCGTCACCCGCGTCACGCGCTCATCCAGTTCTACCTGTTCCACCAGTTCGACCTCGGGGTGTTTCAACACCTCGCGCAAGCTGCCGCAGTCGCCGCCGCCGATGATCAGCACGCGCTTGGGGGAAGGGTGGGTAAACAAGGCGGGATGCGTCATCATTTCATGGTAGATAAAGTTATCGCGGTCCGTGACCATCACCAGCCCATCTAAAGTCATGAGCGTGCCGAAGGTCTCGGTTTCGTAGATCTCGATGCGCTGGTAGGGACTCTGCTCGTCGTGCACTTTCTGTTTGATTTTAAGCGAAATCGCCGAGCCTTCGCCGGCCCATTCCTCGGTGTACCAGCCTTTTTTATTCATGACCGTTTATTCAGCGTCCCACAAAACCACCGCTGCGAACACGGCGCCGATTTTTTCCACTTTATGGTCGATGGCTAAAGATTTAATTTCGCGGATGTCCCAACCGCGTTTTTTCATGCCTTCCTCGGCCATACGCCGCACGACGGATTCCGCGTCTTCGCGGTGACCATGCGCATGGTATTCCATGATGAGGCCCGGTTTAGTCGCATCTTTCGGCCAGGCGGCCGCCACGGCGGCGCAAATCATGGAGCCGGGAATGTCGGATTCCATCGCGGCGTAAGCGATCGGCACCAGCGCGCCAGGCGGCAGTTTTAATTTTGCAACCGGAATCTCCCGGCTCCCGGGCGGGATGATCGAGGACATTTTCACCAAGTTGGTGTTCCCGACGCCGGCGGCGAGCAATGCCCCATCAAACGCATTCAGGGGGGTATAGCCTTCGCTGCTGCCTATGGCAAATGTATGGGTGGTCGGTGTTTTGATGATCATGCGCGGCTGGCTTTTTTTACTTTTACGAGCTTCATGGGTTTGCCCATATTTGCCGCATGGCCGACGCGTTCGCGCACCTGCATCAAGTCGACCTGGCCGCGGTGGATTTCCATGGTCGATACGTGGCTCGATTTCAACGCCCCGCGCAGATGGTTAAAGCCGGTCTCGGCGGAAACGCTGTCGCCGCAAGTAAACAGATCGACCGCGGCATAGCCGTATTCCGGCCAAGTATGTATCGCCAAGTGGCTCTCGGCGATAATTACCGCGCCGGAGACGCCGTGCGGAGAAAAATGGTGGAAGGTCTCGGTGACGATAGTGGCGCCTGATTTTATGGCGGCCTCTAACATGTTATTTCGAATGTAATCGACGTCGTTCAGCAACTCTTTGTCACAAGAGTAGAACTCCGCCACAATCTGGTGTCCAAGTGAGCGCATGGGCAAGCCCTCCAAGTTTTACCTGATGAACTCTGAGACCCTCGTCTGCAGCAGTTCTGGTTGAAGTAGCTCCCGTGCACCCCCGGTCAGCGCTCGTTGGAACAGTGGGCGGCCGCCTTCGGTGCCGTGGATCGCGCGAATGATAGGCAGGTTTTTCCAGCAATGCAATTTTTATTTTAAATTTTTTTGAAAAATTTTTTCGGAGAAGACGGCGATGGGCAATTCAAAGGAGAGATAGCGTCAGCTTTCTAACCCGCACCGGGGGCCTTTTTCAATTTCAGGCGCAGCGCTTTAATCCCAAGCTGGTTCAGTTGTTTAGTAGGGGCTTCCAGATCTTCCAATTTGGCGTAGGGCCCAAGCCGCACACGATAAAAATCCCCTTTTCCCTCGATCGTAATTTTCTCAATGTGGGCTTCGAGCCCGGCAAGCGCGAGCTTGGCTTTGAGCTGATCGGCATCATCGAAATTCGCCAATGAGGCGGCCTGGAGCGCATAGCGCACCGCTTCATCCGATTTAGCGGCGGCTGCGCGCGGCCTCGAAGGCTCTTTCTCCGGCAACACGCTCTCTATTTCCGGCAGAATAGTATAAAAATCAAAGCGCGGTTTGGCGGATTTGCCGGCTGGGGCTTGGTTGGGCTTTTTGCCGCTTAGTTCCGTCGCTTGCCGGAAAGAGGAGCCGCCCTGGCCGCTGTTGAAAATGTCGCCCGCGTATAAATGGAATAGCCAGGCGCTGATTACACCCAGCGCGAGCCCCAGCAAAACCAGCGCCCAAGCCGGCGGTTTTTTCCCGGAACGGCGGATAGTGGAGCGTCTGCGAGCCATAGTTGGACTTTACATGCTTTCGGGGGCCGATACAGCTAAAAGCCGTAAGCCGTTCGCGAGCACCTGGCGGGTGGCGGCGATCAACGCCAGGCGTGCGTTACGCAAGCCGGTGTCCGCCAGGATAAACGGATGGGCGTTGTAATAGGTATGCAAATCGTTGGCAAGGTCACGCAAATAGTAGGCGATCTGGTGCGGCTCATAGTTTTTCGCCGCCTCTCCCAGCATTTCCGGGTAACGCGCCAGCGTATTGATAAGATTCGTCTCGTGAACCTCGCGCAGCAACCCGAGGTCGATGTCGGGTAGATCTTGTTCGCTCCATTCCAGTCCTTTCTCTTTTAATTGGCGGAATACACTGCAAATGCGCGCATGCGCATACTGGATATAAAACACCGGATTGTCGTTGGATTGGGATTTAGCCAGCTCGAGGTCGAAGTCCATGTGTTGCTCGCTTTTGCGCAGCACATAAAAGAAACGCGCGGCGTCGTTGCCGACTTCCTCGCGCAACTCGCGCAGAGTGACGAATTGGCCGCTGCGCGTGGACATCTGCACCCGTTCGCGCCCGCGATACAGGATGGCGAATTGCACCAGCAGCACCGTGAGCGCCTGCGGGTCGTGGCCGCAGGCGGCTAAGGCCGCGCGCACGCGCGGCGCATAGCCGTGATGGTCGGCGCCCCAAATATCGATGCTGCGCTTAAAGCCACGCTCGATTTTATTGAGATGATAGGCGATATCCGAGGCGAAATAAGTCGTGACGCCGTTCTCACGCACTACCACCCGGTCTTTTTCATCCCCCAGGCTACTTGCGCGAAACCACCAGGCGCCGTCTTTTTCATAGACGCGGTCGTTTTGCTTAAGCAAGGCGATCGCCCTTGCCACCGCGCCCTTGGCGATCAGCGCTTGCTCTGAGAACCACTGGTCGTATTGCACGCCGAACTCGCGCAAATCCTGCCGGATATTATCCAGCATGGCGTTAAGCCCGAGGCTGTGGATTAAACGGTAAGCCTCCGGTCCCAGCAGGAATTTGGCGCGTTCGATCAAGGCATCGATATACGCTTCCTTGTCTCCCGCGCCGTCGCTGGTTTCGTCTTGCGGGAGCCCACGAAATACGGCTTGGGCGGCCTGGTGTAAGCGCCTGCCTTGTTGGCGGTATAGCGTATGCGCAATGTCGCGCACGTAATCGCCCTGGTAGGCGTTGACCGGAAATGTCACCGTCTCGCCGCCTAATTCCAGGTAGCGCAGCCAGACGCTCACCGCCAGAATGTCCATCTGGCGCCCGGCATCGTTGATGTAATATTCCTTGTGCACGCGGTAACCCGCCACCGCCAATAGCCGGGCGAGCGAGTCGCCATAAGCGGCGCCGCGGCCATGGCCGACATGCAAGGGGCCATTAGGGTTGGCAGAGACAAATTCGATGATGATAGGCTCGCCCTTGCCCAGGTTGATTTCGCCGTAGTGATCTTTGGCTTTAAGTATTGCCGGGATCACCGCGTGCAGCCCGGCCGGATTCAGGAAAAAGTTAATAAAACCCGGCCCCGCAATCTCGACCTTGACGATTTGTTTGGACGGCGGCAGCGCCCGCGCGATCTTCTGCGCCAGCGCGCGCGGTTTAAGGCCGGCGGCTTTTGCTAACGCCAGGGCGATGTTGCTGGCGAAGTCGCCATGTTCCTGCTGGCGTGTGCGTTCAACCTCGAAGCTAATGTCCAGTGTGGCCGGCAACACGCCCTGGGATTGCAGCTGGATTACAGCTTGCTGAAGGATCGCGATAAGTTCTTGTTTCAAGAATCTTTCCTATAAAGAGGAGAATGACGATGTAAGTCTCACGCGATTCTACAAGGCCTGTGCGGGGGCGCAAACAGCGGCTTTAGGCATTAGCACGGCGCCGCGCACCATAATGCGCATCCACGGCCGCGATCAACGGCGCCAAAGCGCAGCCGACACCAAGCGTCGCAAACGCGCAACCCCAGGCGAACCGATTGCTGTTGCCGCCGGCGACATCGAGCACCGCGCCAAACACGAGCGGCGACACAAACCCGGCGCCGAAGCCGAGTATGGAATGCACCGCCATTGTCGCTCCGCGCCGGCCCGGTTCCGCCGCGCCGATCGCCCCGGCCGTGAGGGCGGCGGAATCGGCCATGATGGCGATGAAGTAGACGCCCATCATCACGGCGGCCAACCAGCCGGAAAAACCGGCGGTGAAACCGACGAGATAGGCGCTTGCGGAAATCAGCATGGTGACCAGCACCACGCGCCGCCGGCCGAAGCGGGTGGCGAGTTCATTTCCGGCGATGCTCGCCGGCGTTCCAAGCAGATTGACGCCGGCCGCGAGGGTTGCGGCCGGGAGCGATAAGCTCGCGGTCCGGTCCAAGGTGGCGCTGAACGCAAGAAATGCAACCATCCACGAACGCATGCCGAAGAGTTCCCAGCAATGGACCGTATAACCGAGGATGTAGCCGAGAGCAGGGCGGTTGCGAAACACCGGGCGGAAATCGAGCAGCGGGGCCTTCGCCGGCGGCGGCGAAGGTCGGTGTGGCGGCAGGCCGCCGATGACCAGGGCGCCGGCGACCGCCGGTCCCGCCGCAACCAAGGCAAATGTCCAGCGCCAGCCGAACGCGGCGCCGATCATGCCGGCAATGAGCAGGGACAGGGTCGCGCCCAGACCGAAGCTCGCCGTGTAAAACGAAACCGAGCGGCTTTGGCGCGGCCCCTGTACGTGATCCGATAGCACTTTGAGCCCCGGCATGTAGGTGCCGGCTAACCCGGCGCCGGCGCAGGCCTGCCATAACAGCGCCGGCGCCAGTCCGTCGGCGAACAACGCAAAGCCGAGCGCCGCGAACGTGGACAAGGCCGCGGCAAACGCGTACACCTGGCGCGCGTCCACCCGATCCGTCAGGCTGACCAGCACCGGCGTTGCCAGCATGTAGCCGCCGAAAAACATGCCGCTGATCAAGCCGGCTTGCGAATTGGTTAGGCCCCAGGTCTGCTGCAGCGCGGGCAGCAGCGCTGGATAGGTGGCAAAGCCGGTCATGCTGAGGATCTCGGCGCCGCACAATAAGGCGACAATCCGTGCCGGGCCGGAGCGCGCGAGGCTCACGAACGACCGCCGGACAGGAATGGGCGGTGCGGGGCGCGGCGAGTCAGCATTGGCGCATTATAAACAATGTCCAGGTCAAGGAGGAATTTACTGCGCGAACAGACGACCTGTCAGTTAAACACTAAATTTCTTATGGGGAGACTGCGCCGCCTTTACGGCGCGTGGCTTTACAGCGTTGCGCATAGTAGTTGCTGACCGGGTCCTGGGTTGTTTCGTACAGGCGCTGGAAGACGTCGCGCGCTTTGCCCAGCAGCCCGGCACGGAAAAGCTCATAGGCGCGGGCAAAGTCGGGCAGCCAGTTCATATGCGGGTACTGCCAGGGCAGCATCAGCTCGTAAATCCGCACTATTTCTTGCCGGCCTTTTACTTGGGTGAAGTCGATTTCACGAATATGCGGGAATTCGTCCCGCACCTGCCGGTAAGTGAATTCGCTCATAAGAATATGGGTCCCGTAAGTTTTATTCAGGCTTTCAATGCGCGATCCCAGGTTGACCGCATCGCCGATGACGGTGTAGTCGAAGCGGCTTTTCGAGCCCATATTGCCGACCACCATCGCGCCGGTATTAATGCCGATGCCGATATCCACGCTGGGAAAGCCGCTCTTTTTCCACTCATCCTGGAGCGATTGCATCGCCTGCATCATTTCCAACGCCGTGCGGCAGGCGAGCTTGGCATGCTCCGGGTGGTGGATCGGCGCGCCGTACACCGCCATGATGGCGTCGCCGATATATTTATCCAATAGGCCGTTATGCTTAAATACCTTGTCGGTCATTTGGGTGAGATAGACGTTAAGCAGCTTGACCAATTCTTCCGGGCCCAGCGTCTCCGCGATCGTAGTGAATCCGCGTATATCGGAAAACAATACGGTAAGTTCGCGTTTTTCCCCGCCCAAACTCAGGTTATCGATGTTCTCCATAATCTGCTCCACGACCTGGGTCGGCACATAATGCTGAAACGCGCTTTTGATTTGGCGTTTTTCGGCCTCGGCAGTGAAGTATTTGAATATGGTCGATGACATGAACAAAACCAGTATGAGCAGCGATGGATAAACCATATTCAACCAAATATGCTGGCCGCGGAATAAACCAAACGCGAGGCCCACGTAAGTAACCCAAAGAATTAAGGTAAGCCATATGGCGTTGCGCACGCCGATGCGCGCCAACACCATAACAAGCAAGCCGCCCAGGCCGAGAATGATCGCCAGGTCGAAGATAAACATCCAGCCGGGGCGATGGATGAAATCGTTTTCTATCAGGTTTTGAATGGTGTTAGCGCGGATCTCCACCCCTGGATAGCCTGCGCCATAAGGGGTCAGGCGGATATCGCCCACGCCTACGGCGGTGACGCCGATCAGGACAATCTTGTTTTTGATCCGATCTGGGCTAATCTTTCCAGAGTAAATATCGGAAACAGAAAAGGTGGGGAAGGTTTTTTCCGGACCGTGATAATGGATCAAGGCGCGGCCGCTTTCGTCGGTAGCGACAAAGTGATCCCCGATTTCAACGCCGGTGATGCCGTAACTGGTCGTGCGTAACGCCAGGCGCGGCATGTCTTTATAAAGACGCACGGCTTGCACGTCGGCGGAAGGAAAAAACAGTCCGTTGTATTTAATGACCAGCGGCGACCAGCGCACCGAGCCGTCGGGATCGGGAATGGTGTTAATGTGACCGGTGAATTTGGCGTTCGCGGTTAGCTCCGGCAGGTTGACCACCACGCCCGCCGGGTTTGGCAGGGGAAAATTTAAATGCCCGTCACCGCTGTCTTTAATCAATTGGATCGCCTGGCTCTGCACGCCGGCAACCGCGCGCGCCGTGTCCGCCTGCGATTGGTGGCGCGCCTCTTCCTTGGACATCAGAAACACCATCGCCAACACCACTTTTCCGCTTTGTTTGACAGCGCGGCTAAATATGTCGTCGGTCGCCAAGGCTTGTTTCAGCCGGCGATAGGGGCTCGCTTCCGCGCCGATGCCCTGTTCGGTTTCAAGCTGCCCGATTTGCTCCAGGATCCGGCGGTTTTCCGCTTCTGCGAAGAAGACGTCAAAGACGATGACGCGCGCGCCAAGCCGGTCGAGCTCGCGCACCAAATTCGCCATGATGCTGCGGCTCCACGGCCAGCGTCCCATCGCCGCCAGGCTTTTTTCATCGATCGCGGCGATGGCCACGTCGCCGGCGGGCGCACGTGTGCCCCCGGCGGTTAAGCGCATGTCATAGGTCTTCAGCTCCAAGGCGTCTAGCAAATGATTGCCTGCGAGGTACATAATGAGCATAAAGCCGGTAAGAGCAGCGCCGATTTTTCTAACCGAGAATTTCCCACGAATAATTCTTGTAATTGAGAATGAGCGCGGCATGAATCAGCAGTTCAAAACATTTTTGTGCGGGGCATAATATGAATTCTAGTGTCAAAACCACATGCTGTCGAAGCTCCTCTTCGCTATCTGGCCTTATGGTGGCGGCTTCCCTGTTTTTCGCTTCCAGCCTGGCTGTATCCGCCGCCGAACCCGAGATCAAGTTATCCCGCATCGTGACCGCAGCCGCCAAAGACGGGCAAAAGTTTGAAGAAATCACCGGGCTCTATGCCGAACGGGATGGCAGCATCCGCTTGGGCGATAGCGGCGCCGGAACCTTGGTCACCATCGGCGCTTCCGCGATGGAGTCCGCCATTATTGCCAGCAAACAAGGGTTGTTCGGCTCGCGCCGGCTCGGCGGCGTGGCGCGCATCAACGCCGATTTGCTGGCGGTGGTTAAGGGCGGCGAGAACATGATCGCCGTGGTCGATAATAAAGGCGCGTTACGCTATCTCATCGGCGAAAGCGGCGGTGACCAAGGCCAGCTAAAAGATCCGGGCGAAATCGTTTACTCCCCGCGCGACCGGCTTTATGTCGCCGATCGCGGCAACCATCGTGTATCGGTATTCAGCGGCGACGGCGTGTTCTTATTTAGTTTCGGCGCAGGCCCCGTCCCCGAGGGTTTGGACAAACCGACTCACGTCGCGGTTGACGCGCAGGAACAGGTTTACGTATTGGATTCCGGCGGTGCGCGTGTTTCGGTATACGCCTATAACGGCAGGCTATTAAAGCAAATCAGTGTAGAGAAACTTAACTACGCGGAATCCCCGCCGAAACTGAGCGCCCTCGCCGTCGACCGCCAAGGCCAGGTATTTCTTGCCGACCGCGCCAACGGCAAGATTCTCCAGCTCGATTGGCAGGCGGCCAAGCCGCTGCGGTCTTTCGGCAGCAAGGGCAGCGGCCGCGGGCAATTTTCCCATGTGACCAGTATGACCATCAGCGACGACCGGAAACTCATGCTCGGCGACAGCGGCAATCACAAGCTGGAGATCTATCAGTTGCCGGAAACCGTCGGGGATTCTTTGACAGCGGATGAATTGCGGTTACCGTCGGTGCAACAAGGCGTCGCCTACAAGGCAGACTGTAGCGCTGCCTACCATTTAGCGGAAGCGGATTTGCTGTGTCTTAACCGTTCTCAGAAGACAGTCGCGCGGGTGAGCGCGAGCGGCAAGATCACGCCTTTTGCGGAAAAGTTCACTGAACCGGTCGCCGCCGCAATCGACAATCGCGATATAGCGATTGTCGACCGCGACCGGCTGAAGATCTTTTCTCTCGACGGGGGCTTGCGTTTTTCCATCGGCCGCGGTGGCTCGCGTGACGGTGAATTTGATAATCCCGCAAGCGTCTATTTGGCGGACAAAATTTATGTCGCCGATACCGGCAACAGCCGCGTACAAATGTTTTCGCGCGACGGTATTTTTCTTGACAAGATCGCCAACCGCAAAGACCGGCCGGAAACCTTCCGTAAACCTACCGCAGTGGTGGTGGACTCGCAAAACAATATTTACGTCGCCGATAACGGCTATAACAAAGTACGCGTGTTTTCAGACAAGAAAGAGCTGCTGTTCGAGATCGGCGCGGAGGAAAAGTCGCCCCAGCGGTTCGTGAGGATTCACGATCTCGCTATCGACAAAGACGATAATCTCTATGTTCTGGCCTCGCTCGCGGCGAATAAACAGCTTGTGCAAGTTTATAACGGCCCCAAAATAAGCTTTACCTTCGGTTCTTATGCGGAGCGCAACGCCGGCCTCACCCGGGCCACGTCGTTGTCGCTGGTATCTTCCGAGAAAACCACGCTTGCCGCTTACGATATGGAACGCAAGCGGCTGCAAACCTTTTATTATCGCCAGGTGCCGAGCCGTGTCGGCGGGCTGGTGGTAACTGGGGGCCTGCGTCACACCCAGTTGCGCTGGCAGAAGGCGCCCGGCAGCTTTGTTAGCAAGTATTACGTCTACGCCGCTAAAACCGACGGGGATTACCAGAAAATCCTGGAGACCGGGGAGAATACCGCGGCGATTCCGCGCGCTGGCGAACGCCATTACGCCGCTTATCGCGTAAGCGCGGTCAGCGGGTTTAATGTCGAGGGAGTGGCTTCGCAGCCGCGGCAGGATCTATTTCAGGTGGGTTACGCGCTGTATCAGGATAAAAAATTTTCCGAGGCCACCGACGTTTTCGCGCGCGCCTATAAAGAGGATGCCGGCCATGGCGAGGCGCTGGAGTATCTCGGCCGCAGTCTTGCCGAGCAATCTAAAACCGACGATGCCCTGCGGCATTTCCAAGATCTCGCCAAGATCCCCGGCTTTGAAATTACCGGGATAAATCTGCAAGCGGAGACGTTGTTACAGGCAAAACAATTTTTGGTGGCGCGCGCCTTGCTCAATCAAACGATCGCGGCCAAACGCACCAATGCCGATACTTATCTATTGTGCGGCCAGATCGCCTTGCAGTTGGGGGACGCGGTCGGGGCGGTCGATTGTCTGGAAAACTCGCTTAAGCTGGAAGGGAAAAACGCATCCGCGCATTTTCAGCTAGGGCAGGTATACGTAAAGATGGGCGTGGTTAATAAGGGCCTGGCTGAATTTGACACCGCCGTCAATCTGGCGCCGCAAAATGTCCTGATTTGGCAGCAAAGCGGTGAGGCCTATCAGGCGCTCAATAAACACAAAGAGGCGCTGGAGCGGTTTAACAAGGCGCTGGCGCTGGACAGTCTCAATGCCGGTGCGCGGCTCGGCGCCGCCCGCAGCTATATCGTTCTTAAGGAGTACGACAAGGCGCGTTCGATCGCGCTGTCGATGTCCGGTGACCCGGCGCAGGAGGCCGCAGGGCAATATCTTTTAGGAATTATCGCCCTGGCCAATAACAACGCGCAGGAGGCGGTGTTGTCCCTGGCCAAGGCGGGTAATAAGGATCCGCGCAACGCCGCCATCTGGTTGGCGTTAGCGGACGCGCAGGCAAATCTCAAGGACGATGCCAAGACCAAAGAGGCTTTGCGTCAGGCGACAGTGGCCGATGCCAATGTATTCGACGGTCATTTTCGGTTAGGCATGCTGGAATACGAAGGCAAAAACTTCGCCGCCGCCGCCGACAGCCTGGCTAAAGCGGTAGCCTTGCAACCCGGGCACTATGAAGCGCGCTACACGTATGCGCGTGCTTTATTTACTTTGGAGCGCTACAAAGAAACTTCCGACCAGGCCAGAGAGGCGATGAAATTGGAGCCCAAACGCACCGAACCGCTGGCGTTGTTGGCGGACAGCGCGCGCCTGCAAGGCAAGTACGGTGACGCCATCGAATATTTAAAAAAGGCGGTCGCCCTGACCCCGGCCTCGGCCCAGCTGCATGTCAAACTTGGCCAGATATATCTGGAAAATAATGTTTATGACTCCGCCCAGGTGCATTTAGAGAAAGCCGCGTTGCTGGATGCAAAGAACGCCGTGCCGCATGACCTGCTTGGGCAAATGTATTTGGAGACGCGCTTGTTCGATGCCGCGATCAAGGCCTTCAGCAAGGCGGTTGCGCTTAATCCCAGCCCGGAGATCAAGCTGCATTTGAATACCGCCTATGCCGAGAAAAAGCGGTCGTTGGAATTCAAGCAAAATGCCCCGCGCCTGGTATTGCAGGACCTGCGCCTGGACCGGGTGTTTTCTTCGGCCTATAAGCAATATGCCCATCGGCCGGTCGGCGCGGTTAAGGTGAAGAATGCCAGCGGTACTGAATACAAAAATCTCAAACTTTCGTTTAATATCAAGGGCTATATGGATTTTGCCAGCTCCCGGCAAATTCCGCTGTTGCAGGCAAATGAAATCCAGGAATTTCCCCTGCTGGCGTCATTCAGCAACAAGATCCTGAATATCGACGAAGACACCGGCGTGCAGGTGGAGGTAAAGCTGTCGTTCTTCCAGGACGGGCAGGAGAGTTCAACCGAAATCACCCGCCCCATGACTATTTACGGCAAGAACGCGATCCAATGGGCCAATTTCAATATGATCGGCTCATTCGTCACGCCCAAGGACGATGTGCTGAATGACTTTGTGCGGCAAACCGCGGCGCGATACACAGTATCGGGCGGCTCGCTGAATAAGAACCTGCTCACGGCGATGACCTTGTTTGATGTGTTGTCGGCGCACGGCATCAAATATCTGGTTGACCCGAATAGTCCCTACTCGCAAATCAATGCCGAGCAGGTGGACACGGTGCAATTCCCGCGCGAGACCTTGAAAGTAAAAAGCGGCGACTGTGATGACCTCTCGGTTTTATTGAGCGCCGGCCTGGAAAACCTCGGCATCGAGACGGCGATGATTGATGTCCCCGGCCATCTATTTATGATGTTCAATACCACCGTAGCGGAGAAGAATAAGGACGCTATCAGCCTTCAGGACGATCTTTTAATCGTACGCAATCATGAAGTTTGGATTCCGCTAGAGGCGACGATGATTGCGGCCTCCTTCTCTGAAAGCTGGACCGAAGGCGCGAGAAGGTACCGCGAGGCGGAAAAGGCCAAGACGCTGAAGGTAGTGGAGCTAAAACAGGCATGGGGCCAATATGTGCCGGTAACGCTGGCGCCGGCCGGCTATACCATCGACCGGCCCGCCGCCGAGAGGGTTACGCCCATCATCGAGCGCGAGCGCCGGATATTGGTGACGAAAAATTTGGACCGTTTAATCATGCCTTACCGGGCCATGCTCGCGCACAATCCGGCCGATCAAACCGCGCAATCGCAAATCGCTATTATTTATGCCCAGAACGGGCTGCATGACCTGGCTTTAAAGGAGCTTGACCGTTTGTTGGAGATTAACCCGCGCAGCAGCGAGGCGCACAATAACCGCGGAAATATCTACTATACTTTAGGCGATTATGACCGGGCGCTGGAAGCCTATGCCTATGCCGAGCAACTAGACCCGACCGATGGCGGCATTAAATTGAATCTGGCATTGACCCACTATCAGCGCGGGCGCGTTAAGGAAGCGGCGGAAAGATACCGCGAGGCGGTCGCCTTAAGCAAAGGCATCGGTGAACAGTACAAATCATTTGAGAAACTTCTTAATTAATATCAAGGAGGAGGCGCTATATGAAATCTATCTTATTGTCGGCAGTTCTATTCCTGATACCCACCCTTGCCGGGGCGGCGGAAGACGTCAACAAATCGAAGGCCCAGGTCGAGGTAAAAAAGGTTGAAGAGCAAAGCGGCTTCAGGAGCTTGCTCGATCAAACCTGGGCGAAACTGCGCCGCTACGGCCCGCCCAGCGCGCGTGACGATACCAGCAAGCAAGTGACCCTGGTGGCGGGGGTGAGAGGGGCGGAAACCACCAACAGTACGCTCAAACCGTACTGGAAAGGCGATAAAACCAACGACCCCGCCTATCTTAACGAAGTGAATGCCTTTAATAAGGCGCAAGGCTTCGCCGACGGCGGCGATTTTAAGCAGGCGGCAACGGCATTTGACGCTTTTCTCACGACTTATCGTGACAGCAGCCTCAAGCCGAATGCGCAATTTGCCCTCGGTCTGGCCTATGCCGGGGTCGCTGACAAAACCAAGGGAGTATCGGTTCTACAAACCTTCGTGCAAGGCTATCCCAAACATCCGTTGGCGAGCGATGCGAATCGGGTAATCGCTGAATTACAGAAATTGTAGTGGTTAGCGCAGAGGCCGATGGCACTAGCTTAAGCGCAGACTCCGTGGCGACTCAAGTTTGTAGCCCGGATGGAGCGGAGCGGAATCCGGGGATGGACGGTGCCGTCGGCGGGCTCCCCCCGCATTTCGCTGTCGCTTCATGCGGGCTACTCGTTGCTCCTTAGCCCCCCGGCGCCGTATCCTCGATCAAAGGTGCTTAAGGTAGTGCCATAGAACGCAGAGGCTTGGTTAGCCAAGCCTCTTTGCCAGCGCGTGTTACCAAGCCAATCCTTCCCCTCTGTTTCTAGTACTCAGGCCGGATATAACCGCCGGCTTTAGTACTTAGAACGAAAGTTTCTTTTTCGCCGGCAGCCTTCCTGATATATTCCGTTTTACCGATATATCTAATGAGGAGAGGTTTATGGCGCTAAGAATAGGTGATATTGCCCCCGATTTCACCCAGGAGTCGACTGAGGGCACGATCCATTTTCATGACTGGGTCGGCGATAAGTGGGCCGTGTTGTTTTCTCATCCTGCGGATTTCACTCCGGTTTGCACCACCGAGCTCGGTGTTACCGCCAAGCTAAAGGCCGAGTTCGACAAGCGCGGCGTTAAGGCCATCGCGGTCAGCGTCGATCCGGTGGAATCCCATAAAAAGTGGATCAATGATATCAACGAGACGCAGAACACGAGGGTTAATTTTCCCCTCCTGGGCGATAAAGACCGCAAGGTCTCCAACCTGTATGACATGATTCATCCAAATGCCAACAATAACTTAACGGTGAGATCGGTATTTATCATCGACCCGCAGAAAAAGATCCGGGCTACGCTCACTTATCCGGCCAGCACCGGACGGAATTTCGATGAAATCCTGCGCGTCATTGATTCCTTGCAGTTGACCGATAAATATAGCGTGGCGACGCCGGTGAACTGGAAGGATGGAGACGACTGCGTGATCCTGCCGTCGATCACCGATCCGGAGGTGATCAAAGCCAAGTTCCCCAAAGGGCATAAACAGCTTAAGCCGTATTTGCGCATGACGCCGCAGCCGAATCGTTGATTGGGTTGTGACGAAAGGAGCAAGACATG
>WNFB01000600.1_pt1 | contig 29595 bp, 25 predicted proteins | sample 5400501 | NCBI WGS metagenome assembly WNFB01 (sample SAMN13153341, study PRJNA577476) | soil metagenome | isolation source: 200 cm saprolite under Douglas fir tree site 2 hole 1 | place: USA:California | collected 2015-04-18
GGTGAGATCGCGCCTAGGAGGTAGAACCATGTCACGGCATGGTACATTGTGAAGACGAGAGCTACGAGGCTGAATCCTACGATTGCCGGATTCTTTAGGAAGTTGAGAAAGTTGGCGCGGGACCCGGTCGCCCAGAGCGAGAGTCCATAGATGAAGATCAGGCTGTAGACGGCGACGAATAAGCTGGTCCATTCGCGGACCATGTACATTGCATAGCGCCGGTTGGCTGTCCACCATCCGGGTGATAGTTTTCTCCTCAGTTCTGGATATCGATTGGTGTCTCCCATTCTATCGTCCGCCTCGTGGCATCAGGAGGGACTTTATCGCGTTCGTGGCGCCTAGAATCTTTGTTTTCTGGATGGCGAGCATTGGGTCGACGCCTTTCGGGCACACGACGCTGCATTCGCCTACGAGTGTGCATTCCCACACGCCTTCCATTTCGTGGACGATTGGGAATCGCACGTCTTTTCCTTGGTCTCTTGAATCCTCAATGTACCGGTAGGCGAGAGCCGTTGCGGCTGGTCCGAGGAATTTCTCGTTGAGCCCGTAGATGGGGCATGCTGCGTAGCAGAGCATGCAGTTGATGCAGGATGAGAACTGGCTGTAGCGTTCTAGTTCCTGCGCCGATTGCTTGTACTCGCCCTGTTCGGGGGGTGTCTCTTTCTCGCGAATTATCCACGGTTTGATTTTGACAAGTTTCTCCATGAAATCTTCCATGTCAACGACTAGGTCTTTGATTACTGGGAAGTTGGCCATGGGCTCGACGGTTATTGTTCGACCTTTGAAATCGTGGAGGAAGCTGGCGCAGGTCAGCTTGGGCTCTCCGTCGATGTTTGCTCCGCAGCTGCCGCAGACTCCCATTCGGCACGACCATCGGTAAGTGAGGCTTCCGTCGATCTCAGCCTTGATGTGGTTCAAGGCGTCGAGCACGACCATGTCCTGCCTGTATGGGACCCTGTACTCTTGGAAGTAGGGCTTCAAGTCCTTCTCGGGGCGATACCGGGTGACTCGTATTGTGGCTATGTCTTGGCTCATTTGTTAATACACACGCTCCTCTGGTTTCCATCTGGTTATCGTTACAGGACTGTAATCGATCCTCGGGGGCCCATTGGTCTTGTACGCCATAGAGTGCTTGAGAAATTTAGCATCGTCCCGTTTCGTATAGTCCGTCCTGTAGTGAGCCCCTCTCGATTCTCGTCTCTGTAGTGCAGAGTAGGGTATCGACTCTGCAACGTCTAGCATAAAGTCGAGTTCTAGTGCGGCAACGAGTTCCGTGTTGTAGACATGGTCTTTGTCTTCGACAATGGCGTTCTTCAGTCGCGTCTTGAGGTCGCCAATTATTCTGCAGCCGTCTTTGAGGCTGGCCTCGTCTCGATAGATTCCTACATGCTTCTCCATCCCGCTTTGCATCTCTGTCCTGATGCTGGATATTCTTTCGCCTTGTTCATGCTTGAGTAGCTGGTCGAAGATCCTCTTCTCCTCCATCATCGCCTCCCCCTGGACGGGGTTTCCGAAACTGGGATTGTCCAATTTCATCGCGTACCCGGCTGCGGCTCTGCCTGCGGCCGCGCCGAAGACTAGGCATTCAGTCAGGGAGTTGCTTCCTAGCCTGTTGGCGCCGTTCATGCTGACACATGCTGCTTCGCCTGCCGCATATAGTCCCGGCATTCCAGTGAATCCGTGAATATCTGTGTGCACGCCGCCCATCATGTAGTGCTGGCCGGGTCGTACGGGGATTGGCTCGTGCTCAGGGTCTATTCCGAGGTATTTCTCAGCGAGCTCCTTTACGAAGGGTAGCTTGTCCTCGATGGTTATCTTGCCTAAGTGTGTGAGGTCGAGGTTCACGTACCTGCCGTAGGGTCCCTCGAATCCCCTGCCTGCATTGATCTCGCTCATCTCTGCCCTTGAGAGTATATCGCGGGGACCGAGTTCCATCTTGTTTGGGACGTACCTTTTGAGGAAGCGTTCTCCATCCTTGTTTACAAGATGACCTCCTTCTCCCCGAGCAGCTTCGGTGATGAGAATGCCTGTATTCGGGAGCAGGGTTGGGTGGTACTGGACCATTTCCATGTCTTTGAGTGGGACCCCCGCCCGGTAGGCTAATGCCATGCCATCGCCGGTCTTTATCCATCCGTTCGTCGTGAACTGGAAAATACGCCCGCATCCTCCCGTCGCGATGATTACAGCCTTGCCGAGGATTGTTACCAGTTCGCCTGTCCGCATCTCTATGGCGGTTACGCCCTCGACCCGGCCGCTGTCGACCAGCAGGGAGGTTACGAACCATTCATCGTAGCGACGGATGTTCTCATACTTCAGCGAAGTCTGGAAGAGGGTGTGAAGCAGGTGGAAGCCGATCTTGTCCGTTGCGAAGAGGGTCCTCTTGACGCTCATTCCACCGAAGGCTCGCGAGCTTATTCGTCCGTCCGGGTCCCGACTGAACGGACATCCCCAGTTCTCAAGCTGGTAAGACTCACGTGGAGCCTCCTTCACGAAAAACTCAACTGAGTCTTGGTCCGCGAGAAAATCGCTCCCCTTTATCGTATCATAAGCGTGCGAGTCAAAACTGTCGTAATCACGTGTGACGGCCGCCATTCCTCCCTCGGCTGAGACGGTGTGGCTGCGCATCGGGTAGACTTTCGAGACTATCGCAACATTCAGGTTGGGCTCAAGTTCGACAGCGGCTATCGCCGCGCGTAGGCCCGCCGCTCCGCCGCCTACTATGACAATGTCGTGATTATGATGCTCCAAGCCCGCATATTCCTGTTGAATCTTGTCGGGTTAATCAATTGGACCGTACTTTAAATGATCTAATTAGAAGGCTGATTCTTCTGCCAATTCAGTCAGCAAGCACGAACGCTGCTGAGGCAGCTAGTTTACCGGGACCTTTACGGCTTTGAGTCCTTGGTTATCCAGTCTCAGCTGAAGCGCAAACGCTCCGTGGAGCGCACCCAAGAATCTGGACTCCATAGTGTTGATGTTGGCCAAGAATAGGGCCGTAGCGTTTGGGACGCTGAGTAGGTCAATCAGCTGTTTGATTCCGGAATAGACTTGTTCCCAACGTTCACCCCTGATCAGTTCGGTAATACTATCGAACACGAAGCTTGCTCCCGAGTTCTTGCTGTTATCTATAAAATCGGATAATACGGCTGCAACGAGTCCAAGCTCCTTGTCTGGAATTTGCATTTCACCGTCAGGTAATTCGTCGGGGACAGAAATCAATGAGGACGCGGCGATGATCTTGATCATTCTCTTCCCCTTGATTGCTCTGTAGAGTTTGCTGGACTTGGTGGTGAATAGGACGCATAGTTCGGCGTTGCTGATTCCCTCGACGAGGAACTTGTCGACCGCTCCCTCGTAGTCGGAGTTCGTATCATACTCTAGCAGGATGATCGATCCTCGTATCTTCTGATGGTCAAGGTCGACAATGGATGAGAATGGGTCTGTAGATTCAGAGAGATTGAGAAGCTCAATGCCGCCGTTGCGACGTAGGAATTCGGTGAGTTGTGGTCTAGGTGCCTTACTGCTTTCCAGTAGAAAGAGCTCGGCAGGCTCCTGATGCTTCTCCCCTGTCGCGTTATCGAGAGGCAATACTATGCCTTCAAGATTCTCTTGGCCCAATTCGTTGACGAAAACTGTTGACGTGGGGCCGAAGCTTAGCCGGTCCGACAATCCTTCACGGGGGAGGTCACGCCCAACCCAATTCTCCGAAACGACGACTCTACCGTTTTGCTTCCACTCAGTAAAGCGAGACTCGTGTTCGGATAGGTTGCCTACCAGCCATCCATTATTCGAGGCGTTGATGATGACTCTTGCACCAGAATCGATCAGCCCTTTGAGTGTCGACGAGAGGAACGAGATTGCTCTCTTGCCCGAGTCGTGGAGAATCAAGTAGCGATGTCCTGGCTTGACGATCGTTTCAGGGATAAGTTGTCCAGATGAGAATCTGACCGCGCTCAGAGTGAATGCGTCGGTAGTGGACATCACGAAGAACAACACTGAACCGGTGATGAACGCTATCTCCCAACCATACGGGACGGATACTGGAAGGATGGGTGGCTGTGCTCCAAGTGCGAAAAGGAGTGTGCCAACTGTTACGAAGAGGGCCCAGGTGACGGATAGCATTGCCATCGAATTCTTGACGTGTGATGGTTTCGCGCGCTTGCGAGCCGAGAGGAACAGGCCTGTTGGGTAGACGGTTGCTACTGAGAGCAAGACTAGTGTGAAGGGAAGGAACAAGGCTACTGGAAAAGCTAGGTTGAGCCCTACCCAGGCGAAAACGATTCCCTCATAGATGAGAAAAGATTTGCGTGATTTCAGTCGCGACCATGCTTCTCTAAGCGTATTGGACTCCGGGGTGAAGTACAGGCTTGCGGCCGTTAGCCCGATTACGGCGAAGACCAAACCGGAGCTAACTTGGCTGCCGTAGGCTGCCCATGTGTAGCCCAGGTTACGAAATATGTCGAAGATGATTGATGATAGAAAGTAGATGTTGAGTCGTACGAGGTTTCCAGCTCGAACTCCGGTGATGGATGCTTTGTGATGGAGAAGACGCCAGAGTGCGATTGATGGAAGAACTAGTGCCGCACCGTCAAGGTAGACTTCTGTATACGTCGGGCACTACGCTCCATATTTCGGATTGTATTCTCAGGGACGCCTTCCTGGCGGTTTCAATCTGGCGTAACTGTCAGAGCTTGTTGAACGGTACTGTTCAACGAAGGAGATCATCTACTTGTTGTCTTTGAGATGAGATTGGATCTGCTTCACAATGCCCTCGTACTCTTCTCTCGTCAGCCTCTTCCTACGTCTGGACCCTGTCCAGATTGGTCGTCCCCACATCGGGTCTGTCTTGTAGCGTGGGACTAGGTGCCAGTGAAGATGAGGCATACCATTACCGAGCAGTTCGTAGTTCATCTTGTCAGGATTGAAAGTCTTGGCGAGAGCCGTTGCGACGCGGGACATGTCTTCGAGAAAGCTTCTCCGATTCTTGTCTGATAATTGGTAGAGCTCTTCATAATGCCATTTGAGGGTGACGAAAGAGTAGCCTTGAAAGAACTGGTCCGGGTTGAGCTTTCCAACGGAAGTGCGTGACTCAAAAAAGACCAGATGAGCCGGTTCATGAAGACTCCTGCAAATCCAACAGTCGGTTTTTAGCTCATCCAAGGGACGACAAGTATGGTTCCCAACGGGTGCATAAATGTGCACGCCACCGTAAGACCTGGGCCAGAGATCGATGGCGTACTGACCTTAAGGTTCACGGGGCAAACCTGTTAGCTAAACGACAGGTTTGTAGCAGTGCGTCTATGTATTGCTGCTCTATGTCTCATGAATAGGTAGACCAACGCTCCCCCGAGCGCCGTGAGAGAAATCACCGCTGTTATTGGGAGGAATCCGAGAAGATCCGCTCCAGGCGCTTGTTGAACGTTCGAGGCGACATATGTCACTGTCATGGAGTGCGATAGTGATCCGCTTGTACCGATCACGCTGATGTGAAAAGTTCCCTCTACCGGAAAATTGCACGAGAGTGTTGCATTGCCGGTGGTGGCCTCGATTGGCGAGATGTCGCAATAGGTGTTGTTGGTGGTCATAGTTACGGTTCTCGGAAAGTGATTGATTGATGAAATCTGAATACCCGATGCTCTCGCCTGATTCACATTAACATCAAATGTTGTCGAGCTCGATATTATGGTGAAGTCTTGAACTTGAGCTGTCAGTTTCAGCAAGTGAGTTATTGTGGCGCTGACTGCGGTCACGTTGGCAGTATAATTGCCTGCTATTGCAGAACTGAGAGTTAGCGTCGAGGTCCCGATACCCCCGGCAATGCTTGAAGGTGATACGGTGGCTGTGAGTCCAGTTGAAGCCGCGACGTGGATTGAGACAGTCCCGCTGAAACTCTCCAAGGGTACAACCATGATCGTAGATGTGCCCATGCCTCCTGCGTCCATTGCTAGGGTGGTCTGGCTAGCGGTGACGTTGAAGCCCTGGACCGTGTAAGATATGCTTGCGGAACGCGATGTAACTCCACTAGTTCCAAAAACTGTCACAGTATAGATGCCCGCGTTGCCCCTGCACGAGAGTGTCGCGGTTCCGCTCGCGCCTAACGTGATGCTTGCTGAGCTAATTGTACAGTTGAGACCCTGCGAGTTTGACTCGGACAGGTTCACAATACCGGTGAACCCGTTTATCGATTGAACGGAGATTGTGGAGTTTCCTGCCTGGCCAGCGAGCAGAGTTTCAGAGTTGAGGCCAGAGGCAACTAGGTAGTCCGGCACTGCGACATCGAATGTCACAATAGCCGAGTGGACTAGAGAACCATTCGTAGCAGTCACAGTGACAACGAATTGACCCGAAGATGCGAAGGTACATGACAAGGTCGACATTCCGAGACTTATCACCGTAGTTGGGCTGACAAAGCACATTGTACTGTTGCCCGCCAGACTGACGGTTCCATCAAAATGGTTGATAGCTCCAATGGTTATTGCGGACGTTGCGACTGTATTGATTTGAGCAGGAGCTACACTCGGGTCTGCGGTAATCGTAAAGTCTCCCGCTTCGACCCTCACGTTCAGGGAGAGGGTTAGCGAGGCGCTCGTACCGGTTACCGTGGCGGTGTAGTTTTCAGCGTTGGCTGCAATAACCGTCAATGTAGCAGCTCCTGAGGTGCCGCTAACGGTTCCTGGGCTGATCGTTGTTTGAAGCCCACTGGTGCCTGAAGTGGACAGACTGACCGTTCCGGTGAAGCCGAACAACAGGTTAACCGCGATGGTTGCTGTCCCCATTGTTCTGACGCTGGTCGCGAGTGAAGCCGGAGATACAGACATGGAAAAGTTTGGTTGGATCACGCGGATCGTTCCGTACATGGAAGATGGGTGGTACTGGCACTTGTAGGTCCAGTTGCCGGCCGAAGGAATGTTCTGCCCTATGATCGGGGTGAATGTGAAAAGGAGCGCTTTGGGGCTCGGCGAAAAAACTGGAGAACTTATTTCATTGGGATCGGGTTGGGAGTTGTTGTTAATATCAATGTACCAATTGTGGCTCAGAAAGTCTGTTGCGTTGAGGTGGAGGTTGACAGTGACTCCGCTCACTACAGTCATTGTTGGTCCTGGGCTCGTGTCGTTCCAGCCTGGATGTGTTCCGACAGCGTCACCGTTCAGCCAGATTGTCACATCTTTGCTAGAGGCAGGAGAGGCTGACGGCGGTGTTGTTTTGAAGTCGAGCGCGAGACTGACTGTCCCTATAACAGAAGCCAGAATAGCCAATAAGAGGAGACTGGCCAAGGGGCAAGTGTCGAAACGAAGGCGACCAGAATTCATCTGTTTTATCGAGGCAAATTGCATTTAAGAACCTATCGCTGTAGTGAGTAAGGGACGTGTTATCAAGAGGTCCCGTTCAAGAAACTCTGCCTACTTGTTGACTCTGCAACGTGCAGGCGCAATACGGGCTATTATTCTCGCGGTTGCAAGGATATCCCCATGTGAAAAGCATGTCCCTCTATCTGCCAGTCTTCTTCGAGTCTTGCCCCAGGCTTTGTCTGGTCTGGCCTTAGGAGAAGAAGAGTCTTGGCTCGTACCTCTTCCATCATGTAGTCTTTCTCGTCTTCCAGCCATTCGAGCCGTTCTGGGTCGGCGACTGAGATGAATGCGTCCACGAAGGCATCAACGGGGAGATCCAGTCGTTTTCTCATCTCTTGAAGTCGTCGTGTTATCTCTCGCACAAACCCTTCTCTCACAAGTTCGCCTGGAATAGTTAGGTCGACGTAGACCCGTCCTTCGTCGAATCTTCCCGCTGCATGATTCTCAGGGATCTCTTCTCTCAAAGAGACCATTTCACTCGTAATCTTGGATTCCTTCTCATCCAGCTTGAGGGAGTACTGCCCTTCTTGTTTGAAGGCTCGCATTAGTTGGCGACCGTCTAGTGAGCGAAGTTTCTCCGCGACCCGATTCGCTTCTCCTCGAAATGCTGGGCCGAGAGCCTTGAAATTCGGCTCAACAATCAGTTTCTTCAACCGTTTTTCCTCAGACAAACTAACTAGTCTTACTTCCTTCGCGTTCGTCTGTTGTAGAAGAAGCTCGCGCAGTGTCCTGAGCGTGCGTTTCACTATCGGCTTGTCAGCAACGACAAGAATTGTGGAGACGGGTTGTCGAAGCTTGATCCTCTTCGATTGCCGTGCTGAGGCAGCGGCGTCAGCAATGTGTTGGACGACGCGCATCTCCTCTTCCAGAGTCTTGTTGATCCGATTCCTGACTGGGCTGGGCCATTTGGTCATGTGGATGCTTTCCGGATTCAGACGTTCAGTGGTTCGGAAAGCTTCTCGGTAGATTGTCTCTGTGAGAAATGGCGTTGCTGGAGCAGCGAGTCCGAGCCAGGCCCTGAGGGCGTGGTAGAGAACTGCGTAGGCAGCGAGTTTGTCTGGACTCGTTTTCTCTAGCCAGAACCGTCGCCTTACGAGTCGAATGTACCAGTGACTGAGATCTTCTATGACGAACTCTCTGAGAGCTCGAATCGCCAAATGAATTTCGAGATGTTCCATGTGTTCTGTAACGTCTCTCACCAACGTCTCAGTCCTTGAGAGCAGCCACTTGTCTTCGGGGTGGAGCGATTTCGCCAGTTTTCCTGTCGTCCGTATGTTGGGTGTGAACTTGTCGAGATTCATGTAGAGGGTTGCGAATGAGAAAACATTCCAGACAATCTGGAGGTCTCTGGCGGCTGTCTCCACTGCGTTCCAGGAGAAGCGGAAGTCGTCCCAGACTGTTGTCTGGAGAGTGTAGAATCGTAGAGCATCTCTCCCATGTTTTCCGATCACATTTTCTGGACTGACAAAATTGCCCTTGGATTTGCTCATCTTCTCTCCGTCTGGGTCCAGGGTGTGTCCGTGCATCAGCACCGTCCTGTATGGTGTCTTGTTGAAGACAAGGACGCTGGAGCCTAGCTGATTGTAGAACCAGCCTCTGGTCTGGTCGTGGGCTTCAACGATCGCGTCAGATGGCCACCATGCTTTGAACTCCTTCGCGTTTGGCGGATAGTCAAGTCCTGCCCATGAGGCTACACCTGAATCTAGCCAGCCATCGAGGACATCTGGCTCTCTTCTTGCCGTGCCGCCGCACTTGCATCTTGTTTCTATTTGGTCTACGCCGTTTCTATGGAGCTCGAAATTTCTTGGATGTTCGATGGCTATTTTCTCCAGTTCAGATCTGGAGCCTACTACTGTGTGTTCTCCGCATTCTTGACAAGTCCAGACTGGGAGAGGGGTTCCCCAGTAGCGCTGGCGGCTGATGACCCAATCCCTGGCGCCAACTAGCCACGTGTGGAACCGTTTGGACCCTGCCCATTCCGGGGTCCATCGGACTCCCTTGTTCTCTTGGATCATTTTCTGTTTGAACTTGGTGACTTTGATGAACCACTGGTCCGTCGCTCGCAGTATGAGGGGGGTCTTGCAGCGCCAGCAGTGGGGATACGAGTGTTCGATCATCTCCTCTCTAAACAGCAATCCTTTGCCTTCGAGGTCTTTGACAATCACCGGGTTTGCCTCTCTGACTTGGAGTCCGGCGTACTTTCCGGCTTCAGGGGTGAAGCGTCCCGACCCGTCTACAGGAGAGAGTACTGGTAGGCCGTTTCGCTGGCCCACCTCAAAGTCTTCTTCACCGTGCCCTGGAGCCATGTGGACCAAGCCGGTCCCGTCAGTCATCGTGACGTACTCCGAGCTCAGGAATACTCTGTGAAGTTTGCCGCCTGTCTTTTGATGGGTCTCTTCGAGCAAGGGTGGAATGTATGCAATTCCTTCGAGGTCCTGTCCTTTCACTTCCTCTAGGATCTTGAACGGTTTTTCTCCGAGGACCGGCGATAGTCTCTCTTTAGCGATTGTCAGCTTCTCTCCATCGACCTCTACCTTCGTATAGATCATGCTAGGGTGAACCATGACGCCTTCGTTTGCCGGTAGTGTCCAGGGTGTAGTGGTCCAAATTAGGAGAAATTCTCCGGGTTTGTCAAGGATAGGAAGTTTCACGTAGATGGAGTAATCTTTGATCGTGCGATATTCGTCGGTGACCTCGTATCCTGCTAGAGCTGTCTCGTCGTGGGGGCACCAGTGGACAACTCTCAATCCCTTGTAGAGTAGTTTCTTCTGTTGGGCCTGTTTGACTGTCCACCAGACTGACTCGATGTATCTGTCGTGATAGGTGATGTATGGATGGTCCCAGTCCATCCATATGCCGAGATCTTTGAAGACTCGGGTTTGAGTATCTATGTTGACATCAGAATACTTCTTGCATTCGGCGATGAACCGGTCGATGCCAATTACGTTCTCAATGTCTTTCTTTGAATTTAGATTGAGGCTCTTCTCAACCATTAGTTCTACCGGTAATCCGTGACAATCATAGCCTGGCTGGTCATGGACATTGTGGCCTTTCATCCTCTGGAACCGTATGACTACGTCCTTCAGCGTCTTATTCCAGCCCGTCCCAACATGTGGCGGGTTGGTTACAAATGGCGGACCGTCTAGAAAGTAGAACTTTGGCTTCTTCAGAAGTTTTCTTTTTGTCTTCTCGTAAGCCCGGCTAGTCTTCCACCAGTGGAGAATCTCTTCTTCGGATTTTGACGGTTTGTACTCTCGGCTGATCTTCCCTACCGTCTTTGTTGTCAATGGGTTTCCTCCTCTGGGAGGGAGTTTTTGGAATCGAAGATCTCCGGCCTCGTTCTCGGCCGACTATTTGCGTTCCCTAAAAAAGTTAGGGGAAGAGCTCAATCGAGTGCGCCAGAAATTATTCAGCTTATTACCTTGTTAAGAACGTGCAAAATCGCAGCCGTTGATTTCGCTAACGCTTCTCAAATCCAGTGGTGAGGGCTCACCGGCTCAGACCGTGACCGGCTTTCCTGATCAAGTTCACGAAGGTGAAATGCTCTGGGTCGACGCTGAGAGTCCGACAAGCCAGGAGCTTGCTGATCTGAAGAGCAGATTTGGGCTAGACGACTATGCCATCGAGGATGTTGTTCATAGGAATCAGAGGCCGAAGCTGGAGGAGTATGGAAAGAGTGTCTTTGGAGTAATCCATGTGCCTGATGTAAAGAATCGTAAGAGTGGGATAATCGAACTCTTCGTCTTCTTCCAGAAAAACTGGATCATAACCATACATTCAGATGATTCAGAATTGATCCATTCGGTAGATTCTAGGATTAGAGCTAGGGGTCTTGCTCCACTCACAACCACCCCCTCGCCTGACCTGTTCTTCTACATCTTTCTTGACTTCGCAGTTGACGCCTATTATCCGATACTGGACGAGGTGGAGGAACGACTTGAGGAGCTTGACAAAAAGGCAATTACTACTTTCAGGACGCGAGTGAAGAGAATGGAGAACGTAGTCTCTATCATAACGACGATTGGTGGAGTGCGAAGAAAGCTGATGACTCTTCGACGTTCTCTTACCCCGACACGAGACATGCTCGGAATGGTGATGCGTGGAGCGGTCCCATTCGTAGCTGACTCAAGTCTCAGAAGCTTCAGAGATGTCTACGACCATTCTTTCCAGCTTTTGGAGACGATCGACAACGACAGAGATAGAACTAGCGATGTTCGAGACCTCTACATCAGCCTACATTCAGCCTCAACAGACAACACGATCAAGGTGCTCACACTTGTCGCCACGATATTCCTTCCGCTCACTCTTCTCGCTGGAATTTACGGGATGAACTTCAGTCCAGGTTTCTTCCAGCCTGGAAGCGGTGATCCACGCGGATTCTACGTCATGATTCTAGCGATGATCATCATATCATTGGGGCTCGTCTACTGGTCCAAAAGAAGCGGCTGGATCTAAAACGGTGAACAGGCCACAGATTCTGGTCCACACTCGAATTAGTAGGCTGGGCAATCGCGATCCTTCCAATGTCAGTTGAATTCACTGATCTTTCGTTGGAAGTATGCTTTCTGGAGAAGGGCTGAGTTCTCAATCCAGCCGCGCTTTGGTATCTCAAATATTGTGCTCACGCGGTTCATCGCGGCGTCCATGGAGTCGAATTGTTCGAATTTTGTCTTGAAGAGCGCCCGAAGGCTCTCTCTAACGTTCCAGACTCCAACCGGCATGATGTAGCCCGGATGAATCTCTCTCAACACTATTGCACCGGCTTGTCTTCTGATCGTGTCGAGATATTCAGAGACTGCCAGTCTCGCCGAGTAATAGCAGCCTCCCGGCTTCGCGTAGGTCTTTCTGTTGTGAAAGCCTTCCGAGTCTCCTAGCATTACCGGTCGATGTCCGTCCGCTGAGACGTAGCTGGTGCTCTCGACATCTGTGGCCATGTTTACGTCGGGGAAGCTGGTTGCGAGTAGCTCGGGTTCGAACCAGGCCTCTATCCATTCGAACCTCCAGCTCTCAGGCGTAAGAATTCCCACGTAGATGTTGTCCAAGTAGGTGTACTTGTAGACCCGGTACTCATCGATGAGTGGGTGCTGCCGGACCCGCGCCATTAGTCTGAGGCTCAGACTGCTATCCACCGCGGTGATGCTCCATCGTGTCGGGACGAGTTTCCGTCTCTTGTTCTCGCCGAACATGCCTAGGCTGAACGCTCTCTGAATCCGAGTTACTAGGACACCGTTTCGGTAGAGTTGTAGAACGGCGTCGTCTGCCGGAAGATCTCCGTCATAGAATGCTTTCTGGATTCTATTGTCAGCGGTAGAACTGCCTGTCTGAAATGAAGCTAGAGGTGCGATGGGGCCAAATGGCTGAGAGTCTTCTCGTAGGTCTAGTATTTTTCGGGGCGGTCGAACCAGAATAAGTTCTGCGTCAACTGGTCTCGTCATCATTGCAACGTCTTGCAAGGTCTCAATCAATCTGCCTCCCTTGTGAGCATCAAAGACGTTAGCCTTGATGCAGGCTCGAAGTAGACTATACCGAAAGTCGACGATCTCGTCGAATCCCTTGCCCATCCACCATTCTGGAGTGTCCAGTATCTCGGTGTCGCCTGAGACTGGTGGGACCATTGGCCCAACGAAGACCTTGGGATAGCCGAACCTGCCCACGAAGACTCCAGGGGGGCTGGACCCGGAGATTTGTTTACTGTCAAACTCTTTGTGATGTGCCGCCAGAGTCGCTGCTTTGACGTGTATCGCACACCTTTCCTCACCAGAGAGTCGTTGGACTCTTATGCACATTGGGCAAAGTCTCTCGGGAGTCGAGACGATACCCTCCCGCCGTGACTTTGGGGTACCCCGCGCACTGAGCAAATTCGTCAACGAGCTTGACATCTGCTGTCAGAGCTCCAGATCCTGCAGAGCATCCTCTCAATTAATCCAACGGACCCGCTCTTAATCTTAAGGAGAGATCTGAGAGAATTTAGCCCTCATTTTACCGTGCGAGGAATCATGGTGAACCCATATTAGTTTCGATCCGGAATGCATTTTCGTGAGCATGAGTTTGTCCTATCCGCGGCCGACCAAACCCAGCTCGCCTCGCTATCTCCTTGCCACGCTCGGCTCTTTAGTGACCATAGTGGGCTATGCTTTGATTCAGCCCTCGTGCCGGTTTCTCCTCATAGGGTCTTGCGACATCTCGGGATCAAACTTTGCCTTGGGGCTAGTTGTAATGTGTTTGGGTTTGTTATTGTTAGCTGGGGTTTGGATTAACCGGGTCTACATGTGGCGGAGGGCCGGCCCGACGAGGTAGGAATTTGCGCAATGCGAGGTAGCGCGATAATACGGGAACGTCTTCCGTGAATTTGAGGCACTAAACTTGATTGTTGTTTCTTAGGAAAGGGAGTTTTTGGTGCTTGGTCGTGGCGTCCACAATTTCTTTTTCAGAGAATCTTCGTGAGGACAAAAGCCAAGGCGAATCCTGTTAGCGGTGAGATTATCCAACTTGATACGATGAGGAAGACATTTCTAGCATTCATCATTCGCATCCGTCGCGCGAGTCCGGATCCAATGATTCCAGAGGATACGGTCTCTGTTATTGATAGGGGTACTCCGAGCTGGTTCGCTAATTCCACCGTGGCAGATCCTATTAGCTGAGAGAAGAAGGCGTTCGGATAGCGGAGGCTGAAGATGCCTTCCGTAAGTCTTCGCAACGCGCCTCGTCCGAGAACGAATGTGCCCAAGACAGCGCCCGTGCCCACGGCCACCGTTGCGTAGAGTGTTTGGTTGTAGACGACACCAGCGATAAGCCCCAGAGTATTGCTACCAAGAACATACGCAGAGAGGAATGAGACCACTAATAGGCCGGTTTTAAGCAACGATAGTTTCAGCCAGAGGCTCCGCGGGCTCAGGCGGTCGTCTAGTCCTACCAGCAGAATCCCTAGCGCGGTTGCGATAAGTGGGACCAAAAACCAGAACGCTAGAATCAGGCTGAGATATCCTGAGCTATTGAAGGTTCCAAGGGCTATGCTGACTCCGAGGATAGCTCCCGTTAGCGCTTTGGAGAGAGATAGTGGGATCTGTGATAGTTCGCCGCCCAGGAAGACTATGAGTGAGGCAAGGAGTATTGAGAATGTTCCGGTCGCGGTATCGATGGGAAGGAATATTTCTCTGACTCGAAAGAGCTTCGGTCCTTCCAGTGCGAGGCCGAGGAGATAGCCCGTGATCGCCAGTAGGATGCCGGTGCGTCTGTTGACCATTCCGCTTCCGATGAGGGGTCCACAGCAGGCGGAGAGGTTGTTTCCTCCCACTGCCATGCCTAGTAGGCATGCTAGTATCAGGGACACGATGTCTAGGGTCGGGATCATTGGCTGATTAGGCGCCTAGGGCTTTCATAACTGCGATGACCAGATCAGATGCGTCCTCGCAGAGGTCCAGAATATCGTCCGCTTCAATCGTCGTTTCTAGGTAGTTGTGGAAGGAGGCATAGTCCAACTTCTCCCAGGACCCGTAGAGCTCGTCAAGCATTGCATCCTTCACATCATCTCCCTCCTCTTCCAGTTGTTCGATTTCTCGTGCAAGTTCGATCGATTCGTTGCGGTTCGTCCCGGCAATCGTCAACAGCCTCCTGAAGGCTCTAAGCTGGGCTAGACCGATCTCGATCAGATGGATCATCTCTTTACGATTCGCGGCGTCAAATTCTTTCGCTTCACGCAGTGGCCGCCGCGTAACCCGTCGTAACTGTCGGGACAGGGCGTGTGCCCGGTCCAGGATACTGTCTACATTATCTGCCAGTCGACCGAAGTCGTATTCGATCGAGGCGGTTATTGACCCGCGTCCTAGCAACTCTTCGAAAGACTGGGTAATCTTGTCTCCCATCTTCTCCAGAATATTGATCCTCTCAGTACAGATCTCAATGTCATGCAGGCCATTGTGGGAGCCATTACTCGTGCCATTACCAGAGCTGGAAAGAATCTTCACTAACAGCTCCAGCGATTCCTCGCCCAAGCCCGCTAGCTCTTGGATCCTGAGAAACGCATCTTTCTCTCCTGGGACGAAGAAGCCCTTGACTCGACGGAACAGATCGCTCAAACCGGTTTCTCATACCCGCTAGAAATTGATAGGGAGAGTCCAGTCTCCAGAATCTGATAGAAAAGAATACTGTCCCTTGGGAGGCAAGCAGTTTGATGCAGGCTCCGTCAAAGTATATACCTCTCACGCATCATTTCTCGTGGTGACGATTAATGGCGCAAGCTCAGGTTGACTTGACGAAGGCTGATGCAGTGGAGTTTTCGATGAAGGATGAGCCGTGGGTGAAGTACAAGCTCGAAGACGGGACCTCACTGTTTGGCCGCTTGATCATTACCAAGATTTTTCGTGGAACAGACTACGACCCGACAGGTCAGCCTGTCTATGCCTGGTCGTCTCAGAATCTTTTCACAACCATCTCTCCAAAAACGCTGAAGAGCACGCCCACAAATCCACCCCCAACCTCGCTAGATCCGAACGTTGTTAGCACTACCCACGTCGATTTCGAGAGGGTAGGGGTTGAGAAGTGGAATGTTTACGAACTATCTGATGGGAGTGTGTTGAGAGCGAAACTGGAGATTACCGGTATCATGAGAACGGACCAGTACGGACCCGACGGCGAACCGCTCTACGTCGTAAACGCGCAGATGATCCCACGGATAAAGGTCCCGGAGAACCTAATCAAACGGCAGCAGCAGATTCCAAGACAGGAGCGGGATCGAAAAGGAATGTATGGCTAGCACTCGAAAAAGTGAAGCTAGGATTGGCACGCATCATTTCTCCCTGAAAGCTCTCAGGCCAGGGAGCCCTGCCACTAGTTTGTGAAGGGTGCAGGAGGATAAGCTTTTAACAATCTGTTGGTTTTGAGCCTCATCGGTCAAGATTTTGACCGGAATCCGTAACCTTAGACTAATCGTAGTCTTTTCTGTAGCGTTTTCCTCGGGATTCTAGCAGGTCCAACTTCCAGCAACTTCCATTTGCCATCAGTGTCGTTGGCTCATGCGATTCTTGAGCCGTGCCAGACCCACGGGTCGGGTGGTGCCTGTTCCCAGTTCTGGTATCCTGCGGGTCCCGCGATGAACACTGAGCTTGCCCTCATCTTTACAGACTCGATCGCGGAGTTCACCAATCTCCAGTCGGTCTCTCCCTCTATCGACTTTCCCGACTCGCCCTTGCCTACCTCGCAGATACCTTCATTGATAACTGATCCCAACTTTGTCGTGACCGCTCCAATTGCTCAGACTGGCTATTACGAGATTCAGTTCATGCTGGCCAACAATTTCTGGGGTTGCAACTTCAACTTTGGAAACTCTACCTGTGGGGTGCAAGTCCGGCAAGGTATTGCTCACATGTTTGACAAGTCGTCTTTCACGAATACTGATCCCAACATCGCAGGTGTTTCGACTCCTATCGACAACCCTGTACCTACCAGTAGTACCGGTGGTCTTACGTCACCCAACCCGTGCAGCTACGACGCATCATTTCCACAATCAGGTTCTCAGTGCGTGGTAGGTGCGCCTGGTGGAACGTCATACCATCTCGGCGCTGCTACGGGAGCCGACGGTTTTCCTTGGCTAGCGGCTCCGGGTAGTGCCGATCTCAACGTGGCTGCTCAACACTTCGTCAACGCTGGTGTCGCCACTGGTTTCAACTCCACCACATCTGTCCTGAAAGGTATCAGTCCGGCCGCGGCGGCGCATTCTATCAACTTCTTCATCAGAAACGATGATCCTGCGCGTCTCAACCTTGGTCGGGGTCTTCAGGCGCAGATCTGCTACTTGTTCACGGGCTCCTACACTGTGCCCTGTCCATACCTCTTTGTGACGCTGGGTCCAAGCACCGCCTTCCCAGGATTCACTACGTCCACAAGCAGCGTCAATCAGAGCTGGTGGATGTATACGGCTTTCTACAGCAATGTTCCAGCGTTCGACGATAGCCTCTACTTCACGTACAACAGCCGTTTCGTGTCTAGCATTCCCTCGATCCAGCCTCCGAATGGGCTCTGTTCCTCGCAGGGGGTGCCAACTCAGAGTGCTCCCGACTACATGTACCTCTGCAGTCCCAAGTATGACAGTCTTAGTTCTCAGATGGAGACTGCTCCGTGTCTCACCGCTCCCGGCGATCCAGTGCTGGGCGCTACATCGAACCTGCCGACGCCTCCCGGAAACGGAATATGTGCTACTACCTCTCAGCTCTCTGCGATCAGTGCAGGGATTCAAGCGGAGGCGAATTTCGGCGCTGGTGCCTTTACTCTGCCGATCTTCGAAAGGTCGATCCGGTTCGGCTATCCTAACACGGGCTGGGTCCGAGCCATCAACAGCAACGGCGCGGGTCTACCCAACTACTTCACGTGGCTGAACGCGTGGAACCCTGCGCCTCCACAATCGGGGACAATACGTCAGGGCTTTAGCCAGACCACCCGGTCGGTCAACCCATACGTTTCTAGTACGACTCACGACCTCTACATTGTGCAAAATGTCTACGATCCTCTTCTCAAGCCGAACCCGTTAGCCCCGTCTCAAGTGCTCGACTGGATGGCCTTCAGCGCACAGCAACTGACGAAGAGTGCACTCACATATATCCCGCCGCCTGGAACAGTCGCGACTTTCCGTTTCACGCTCCGTTCTGACCTCTTCTTCCAGGACGGTAGGGCAGTCACATCATATGATGTGGCGTTCAGCTACCTCTCCCTGGTCGGATCAGGATCCTTCCTAGGTAACTTGGCAACGCCTATGACTGGGATAAGCCTCGTGGGACCCCGCCAAATCGACATTAGCGTCGGCTTATTCGGGCCGTTTGTTCTACCCAATCTCGCTAGCCTGCCGATACTGCCTGGGCGTTACTGGACGAATGCTGGGAGTTCGGGATGGGACAGCGCATCTGCAAACTGTACTAGCGGCTCCAATTGCCCAATCTCCCAGTATACCCTTTCAGGATCGACCGTTAACTGCACCCTGAGCTGCTCACCCTTCTCAGCAAGCCTCATGACGGTCAACCTCGCGGACGTCTCCTCTACCTTCGACCCGATCGCGAATCACATCTTCATCGGATCAGGTCCTTTCCAGTGCGGTACCGTAACAAGCTCTGCTAGCGGAGCATGCACGTCAAGCGGCGCCGAGAACCCGCCCGTTGGCGGTAGCTATACCTTGACCCGGTTCGGGAACGGTCTAGCCCCGGCTTCCAGCGTTAGCGGTATCTACTTCCGGAGCAGTGGGAACCTGGCGCTCTGCATCTGGGCGACTTTCAACTGCACTTCTTCCACACAACAAGGGTTTCTCTATTTCTCTCAGATCGCCGCTTGCTACGGCCAGCCGGTAAATCCCACTGGTCCCTGCGGCCATTGGCAGCGGGGCCTTGGCAATATTCTTGGCACTCCTGGCAAGTTATTGGTCTCGCGCAGGTTGCTATCGTCCTGAGGTTCGCAATCGTCAACTGGGTCGCACCATTCAACTGGAATGGTGCTCCACCATTGGGCATCGCATCGCTATCACCAGTGCTCTACGAGGGATCTGTAACGCTCAACCCGTGCTCGATCGATCCCGTCAACGGATACGACTGCTAGACCGTTCAACCCTGCAATGCTTCCACGATTCCTTTCTACTTCGTAGTCCGTTCTTTGACTCACGGCATGTGAGGGATCGTCGAGTTTCAACAAGAAGAATTCATCTGGAAGTTTGATATTGTCCACCTCACTAGGATTATGGGAGGAGCGTGTCTAGGAATGGAGTTTTTCAGGCACTGCCTGGGGTGTGGCCGTAGGTTTCACATCAAGCTTGAGAGTAAGAAACTCGTCAGTGAACGCAGGGAGTCGATAAGGCGAAGCGCGTCAAGTGGAATCGTTGTTAGAAGTGGCGGCAGGAGTTCGCCTATTGCGGCTCGGGCAATTCTTAAGGAGGGCAGACCAATAATCATTGACGTCGAAGAGTTCCAATATGCGTACAAGTGCGAACACTGTGGGCATGAATGGTCCGAGACGCATCTGGAATCGCGCCGGGAAGCCTGACCTCAACTAGTCAAAGCCGAACGAGCAGAAGAATATTCGCGATCACCAAGTCAATAATTGTCAATGGAACAGATCTCCTCGCGAACCTAGCAAAGCTCAACCGTTTCCTCTCCTTGTTGAGAATGTTCAACGCCACCATGTTCGACGCTGTCCCTATCGGCGTGGCCATTCCACCGATACCCGTGCCGACAGCCAAGGCCCATGCCAACGGCGCAATTGAGACACCGGGAAAGCTGCTCATAGCCCCTATGACCGGAATGAACACAGTCACCAATGGGACATTGTCGACGATCTGGCTAATCAGCGCGGTAGTCCATAGCACGAGCGTGACTGCGAGAGCCAGATTGCCACCGGACTCCTGAACCATCAAGCCGCCTAGCTGGACTAGTAGCCCGGTCTTCGCGAATCCTGCGACTAGTATGAATAGTCCTCCGAAGAAGAAGAAAATCTGCCAATCAATTCTTCCTAGAACATCGCGGACTTCGCTCGACCGGGACGACTCATAGACGAGGATCAGAAACGCAGGAAGGAGAGTGGCGAGGGCTGCTGAGACTCCGAGAAAAGTGTGAACGATGAGAAACGCGACGGCCAGCCCGAGAGACACGAGACTGACCTGTAGGAGGCCCCGATCCTTGACGGCGCTAGACGGGTGCGGAAGCTGGACCGGTCCACGCTCACGATGCCTCCTCATCGCGTCCCGGTGCAGAAATCCATGATTTCGCAGATACAGAATGGAACTGTTCACTGCGAGGATCGCAAGCGCAATCGGAGCAGTATTATAGAGAAACTGGTTGAAAGATAGATTGACCAGCGGCGACGAGCCGATAATCACATTCGTCGGATCACCAACCATCGTCGCGATACCTCCCACGTTCGCCGCCAAGACTTCTGCGATCACGAATGGGATGGGATCGATGCCAAGACCGTCGAACACCTCCACCGTCAAGGGGACAATGAAAAGAGCTACAGTGACGATGTCGAGAAGCGAAGCCATACCCGCCGTCAGTAATGGTAGTAGGACATACATCAGAACCGGATGAGCATCAACCGACCGCGCCAGTCGAAGGCCCATCCACTGGAAAAATCCTGCCTCTCGGAGACTGGACGCGATAATGAACATGCCCAAGAGAACGCCGAGCGCTGTCCAGTTGATCGCCGAGACAAGATCCGTCTCGCTCAACACACCAGTCCCAACCATCAGAGTAGCACCGAGGACCGCGGCGGAGGGTTTGTGAAATCTGTCGGAGAGGATCAGGCCGTAGACTCCGAAGAAGACCCCGACAACTATGATAGTGAGAGCGGTCGGGAGAGCCAAATCTCTCGCCGGCTTGGACCTAGCTCATAAAAAGACTGTCTAAGATGCGTAGCAGAGAGAGCCAATCTCCGGATTGTTTCTGGAATAATTCCTGACGCTAGGTCACGATTATTGTGACCGAAAGGTTAGGCGGAAACGTGGTGTATCCCTTGAATATCGTGACGGTCCCCGCGTAGGTTCCCTTACAGTTGGGAGCCGTGACAAGACAGTGAGCCGTGATCGTAACACTGTTGAATGTTGGGCCGCAAGACGCGAATGTGGATGGGCTCGTGCTGAGGCTGATCCTAGTAGGATTACTCACGCTTGTCTTCAGCGTTATTGGCCCCGTGACATCAGGGGCGCACTTGAATGAGTCCCCGGCGGTGCCTGAGCTGCCCGTGCCTCCGCCGCCCGAGAATGATATGCTAAGTGGGTTTGTTGACCAGAGAGCCTTCGGCGTGCTGCTGGAAGCGAAGCCGACCGCAGCGTAGGCTCCGATCATTATGAGGCTTATCGAGAGGCCTACCAGCAAATGGGGCAGACGGCGTTGAGGCGGATCAATCCACTCCGGGCGGTGACTGCTTGGAAGAGAAGTGGTGCTCCAGCCTCCGACTTGTTGCCAGTTGTTTTTCTCGGATTCTTGTCAAATGCATTCTTGGCGATTGGGGTCTTGCTGCATCTGAGTCGACGACAGCCTACACCGAAGCTGGATCCGACCAAAACGACCCTGGTGAAGAATGAGTCAACTCCGAGCCAGAAGAATGTGATTGACAATTACAACAGCGAAGGCAAGAACTACGATCACATAAGATATGGACGCACGAGGGGAGGGCGATTTTTTTCTGAGGTAGAACTGAAAGAAACACTTCTGATGATGAAGGCAGGGAATGTTCTTCACGTCGGTACTGCCACTGGACGAGTCTCCGCTGACCTCGTTTCGAAAGGGTTCGATTATGTCGGCTTGGAACTCTCCAATGTGATGGCCCGTATAACGAAGGAGAAACTAAGCGGGTCAGCTCACATAGTTCAAGCAGACGCGGAACATCTACCCTTCAAAAAGAATACGTTTGATAATGTTGTTTCTGTGAGGTCATTTCATTTCATGCCAGATCCGGGAAGATTTTTGCGCGATGCGAACATGGTTCTAAAACCAAGCGGCCGTATTATCGTCAGTTTCGAGAAAAAGGTTCGCGGCAGGGAGGCTTTTCGAAAGATTATGAACCTGCCACCTTCGAAAGCTAAGCGAATCTACTACTCGAATGGACAAGCTGTTCACCTGATGCAGAACGCAGGGTTCAGTACGCTGCATGTTGGGAATGTGACAAAGCTACCATTGCTTGCTTATTGGAGAACAAACCATGAGAAAACTCTCAGAAGGATTCACCCAAGGATTCCCTCTTTCTTTGGAACTGTCGGAGTAGTTGTAGGATCTAAGGGGGCGGATTGACCAACCCGCTTAGGAGATACCATTAACCTATCAGAATTTGGTTGAAACATCATGGCCTAAAGTGCACATAGGCTTCTGAACATTTCCACGAAATGTTAGATTGAACCCCGAAGTGAAGGGTTCTTCGCTGACAGATAGGGCAATAGATTTCCCTTGGCTTGAACTCTGTGTAGCGTCCGGCCCTATCATATCGAGCAGTGGCTTCCTCCGTAGTCTCTTCTCTACATCATCCTCAGTTCTCTCAGGTTCCAAGTCGGACCCTTATTCTGCGACCTTTCTCGAATAAGCATCCACATCTGGCGAACTCCATGAATGGAATTTCCATGGAATCCGTGTTGCCCGCTAAGCACCCCCCCATAACTGACCGCGAGGCGCGTCAAGAGTTCTGTCTGGCGTATTGCGTTGCACAATTCGGGCAGGAGAACCCTAGCTCATCCCAGCCTGTTACGTCTAATTGAGTCCCGCAAGTTGTGCATGTGAAAATCGAGCGGCGAGCCGCGGCCAATGCTAGGGCTCCCGCTAATGCTGCCAGGCCAAGTCCAAGAATTATCAAGGTTGAACTCAAGCTTGGTTCTTGCCGCTCGGGAACCCCATCCATCCACCTATCTTGTGGAGGATCGACAATTGCCCATGGCCCCGCGCTTAAGTTGAGACGTCTGATTTTGCCGCTGAAGTTTGGTCCTTCAATCTCTAGGCCGATGAGGCCGGGTAGATGAGACTCTGCTGTCCTAGGATCGTCTCCACACATTTCGCTAATCCTGTGGGGGTTGAGGGCCGAACCCTTGCAAAGCTCCCCGGACTTCACCTTTTCTTTTAGGCAAATCTCATAGTCTTCTTTTCTTTGCTCATGTAAGCCCATGTTTCGTTCTTGTCAATAGAAGCGTTTTTTCCATTGAAATGGTTTTCCTAAGCTCAGTTTTTACAACCGGAAATGGTATGATAGCGTTCCTCAGAAAAAATTGGCGAAGAAACAATGCCCAATACAAGATCTGAGCGCTGGAAAAACAACATATTGATGGCTCTCCAAGATTGCCAGGTCCGGACCGGACTGGTTTTTGGGTTCGGTTCAAGGCCGCGGCAACTTCGCCGCATGGATGGTCTACTTAGCAGACGGCTTCAGAAACGTCGACTTCCTGTTAAAATTCGAGGGCGCAACCGATCCGTGGCTACGATCTCGAATTGTCGGTGAAAAGGTAAGCGAACTAAGGAAATCCTTTGCCAACCTTACCTCAGAAGAGAAGCTAGAACTGGGCAAACGCGGCGAAACCGAATTGCGAAGCGGCGTGGAACTCTTGGGCAAGGACAAAAAGGCCGTCATGGACTTGCTCGTAGCAGTCGACCCATAGAGCAACATGTCCGTTCAACCAACCATCCTCCTCCCCTCCCTTTTTCTTTCTGATTATTGACGTGATAGACTTGGCGGATAGGGAAGAACAGAAAAACACATTCGTACAAAAATACTTGCTAGCTCGCCAAGACGAACTAGGCCACTATAGAAAAGTTCAGACCTGCTTCGAACCAATAGCCCCGGAAGAGGCGAAGAAGTTCGGTCCGGGCCGCTATGTTCTGAGAAAATGCTTGCCACGTTTTGAGACTGTCTGGACATGTACAATCGCAGATATTACTAGACAAGATCCTGTTACATTACAACTTCACCAGTTGGACCGTCGAACAAAGCATCTAGGGATCGGTCTCCTCGGTCCTTTGGTACGCAAGCTCTAGGATTTGGTCTCAGCCATCTTGGGTTCTCCCAAATTGAAGATCGGATTGCCCGAGTTGAGACAGCTCTAAGGTCGCTCCCGGTTCAAGGACAATACTGTACCCTCTGCTCCACGCCGATTCCCACAATGCTCCAAGAGTTCTGTAATGGATGTGGTAGCACGATCGAGTGGCCAAAGGACAGTCCTACAAAGAATGTGACAAGTAGCAGGAGTTGATCTCTGCCATGACCACGCCAAAGTGTATCAGGATTGCTGGCTTACTAGTTTGTCTTCTTGTTGCCCAGCGAAACGATATGAAGAAACGAACCAGACAGAAACGCAAGGGTCTCTACAGCCGGTACGAAAAGAATGCGATCACCGATTCGCTGGTTCATCCGCTGGCGGATGAGCATTGGAGCTTCGTCATTGTTGACGATGTCCTTCACGCTCTCAACGAAGAAGACCCGATCCAGAGCCTTTTCAAGTTCTTGAAATACAACGCACCAGAACTCTTGAAAAGGATACTTAGAGATCTGCGATAGAGAAAGCATCGTTTTGCGGCGGAAGACTCCAAAATTCGGCCGGAAAAACAGGATCGGATAACTAACCATCCTTTCGTGCCGACTGTGACCGTCACCTAGTGCGCACCCCTTCAGCAGATAGCCTCCTCGCAGGGAGATAATTCCCCTTAGTGAAATAGGATTCCGATAATGAAGAAAATCACTGCAAGTAAAAGTAATGCTGGAATTGAGAATCGCCCGTTGGCGCACTGCTTGCGCCTAGGTTTTGTGACGATGTTCCCAGACTGACTGATTGTTGATCACTACTGTCTTCCCGGTATGTATCTCGGTCTCCTAACTGTTCAAGCGTCGCGTTAACTGTCTTTATTGCTAGCGGAATGAATTCCAAGGTCTTCTTGACTGTGTCCTCCATCAAGATGAGGAATTCTTTCTCGGCTTCCTCTGTACCCGGGACTCCCCTTATGTCAATCAGTTTCTGACCATACCTGTCCAGTTGTTTGAATTGAAGATACATGAAGCCTAACCTAGTTTGAAGTTGCCAATCTAACAGAGTCAGGTCCCCGCCGGACACTCCGCTTCCGTAAGCGTTTGTCCAGAGGAACATGTGAGCGCCTCTGGACACTTGCCCCTTATCGAGTTGATTTAGAAAATCAAGATTTGTTTGGAGTTCCTTCTTGATTGCTGTAAGTAACTGCCGCTGTCTCTCCTTGTCGTCTTGTTCTTTCTTTCGCCTTTCGTGACTGATGCCCAATCTGAAAGCGACGTAAACACCGATTAGGCTGGCGATTAGCGTAGCGATGAAGTCTAAGACTATCATTTTCCCTGTGGACGACTTGTCCTAAAGCCCTTATCGAGGTCTCGATCATATAGAGATATCAGAGACTGCAGTCGGTATTCGTCAAGCTCTGCAACCAATCTTCCAGCGAGTCCCATGTCTCAGATCATGGGCACCGGCAAGATATGCAAGTCGTGTTTCCAAGAAATACCAGAGGGCGAGCCATGGCACTACCGATACGATAAGAAGGCCGGATTGTCCGAACTAGTCCACGACCAAAGCCCTCCGAAGAACATCGTCTGAGGAGATAGCCTGCGATTATGCGAGTTCTTCCTCTATGAGAAGAAGTGCCCATCTGTCCCAGTTCCCTGACTTCCCTGGTCTGTCGGCGATATTCCAAGGCTTTGGGCGAGGTTTCCAAGTATTTCATGATCTGACCAATCCATTTCATTGCTTCTTCTCTACCGCCAGTTACTTTCATCGCTCCATCAGTCTTCCGGGATGCCAGAGTCTGTAAGCTCCACTTGGTGCCCAATGGATACAACTTTCTGGCTAAATCATTCATGTAATCTGAAATACTCCTGCCGCTTAGCCAAAGCGAAATCATGTAGATGGGGTCGTGCCCGGTGCCACTTTGGGTCAAGATGTTGAATTGTACCGTACCTAAGGAATCGTTCGCATTGTGCCCAGCCTTGGCTAACGCTTCCTTGGACAGTTCGTCTGTAGCGTCAGAGATCAGTTTATCCAAATACCCTCTCAACTCCCACCTCTTTTGAAATAGATCATTAGCATGACCGAACAAGGTAGCAATGTCCTTAAGCACTCTCCGAATCCAATAGGGCGCTTCCATCTTGAGTCGTGTCCATTCCCCGGAGTTCTGACTCTCAGCGCTTAGCCACGTGGTGACTTCTTTCGGTAAAGGAGTTAGCCGAGTGTCGCCATTTCGCGCGCGCGTCTATCTCGGGCGATTGAAACAGATAGGTAGAAAGTAGCGAAAGTAACCGCAAGCGGCGTTATTGCAAGAAACCATTGAGAGAAAGGAGTGAGCAAAGGCAAGTAGTATGACGCGAGGGTTAGCGAACCTATCACAACAACGATCAAGACGATAATCACTTCTGCGGCGGACTTGCGGAATCTCTCGCGAAATTTAAAATCGAATGGCGTTGCGAAACTGGGATTGGTAATTAGAGCCTTTCTAAACGATTGTCCCGCACTTCTAATTCGTGCAGGCGCTAAAATAGCTCTCACCCGGCCTATTCGTCAAACGAGAATGGTTCTTGAGAAAAACAGTGCTGGTGCTAGCGCTGGTCGCAGTCTCTCTGTACTGGTTGTGGTCGGTGTTTCTTACTATTACGTTTCTCATAATGGACATCCAGGTTCGAATAGCTCTCAACGCAGTGACCCGAACTGCATATCCAGCCACGTCTACAATTCATATCGACTCAACATCGTCCAGTCCTGCGTAACAGCCTCCGGAATCGTAGACAACGTCCTCGAAGAGGCTGACGGTGACTACCACGTGCGACTAGCCCTCGACTATCAGTACAGCAATCTCACTAACAGCGCGAATGACCAGTACCAGTACGGCGATCTAGTCGTTGAGATAATCTGCGCACTACCCATAACCCAGTCCGATGCCGTATCGGCCTGCCAGAACTACACAAACAACATCACAATACCCGGCATTAACGACCGTATCACAGCCACCGGACTCTACGTCTTGGACACGGAACACTCGAACTGGGCCGAGATCCACCCAGTCTACACACTTACAATATCTTGGCCTTCAGAAATCACCCGAAAGAGATTGCTTAGGGCTCTACTGTTCTGCGTCTATTCGCCGCATTGACGTATCTGTATCGTAGATAGAGGACTTGCAGTCCAATCCCTGGCACCGCGAAAATGCCCCCTACCGTAACACAGCCGTGAGTTTGTCAGCGTCAATCTCCTCTTGTTATCGCCAAAGTGGACTCTTTCTTAGAGCCAGTGACGACTAATTGATCAATGTTGCGGAGAATCTCTGCAAGAATAGACCTGCGACTCTCTACTCTTAGGAGGGTTTTGAGACCCAGGGGGCCTATACCCTTAGGGGCGGCTAAGGCTTAACACTCCCGGGCGACACGGGGCGCCTGAGGCTCAAGTATGGTTTCGATTATTCACGCCCCACCCCAAGAGATCGTGGTTACTGGCTTGACCAGCTTCAATTCCCAACAGAACCTTGCGTCTATGATTGCCTTTGTCATGAACGTCTCCGGCCAGCCTATGGCGCTTTACTGGGCTGAAGGAGTCGTTTTCCTAGCGGATTTTGTGGAGCCTGAGGCTCTACCTGACGAGTATGTGAAGGGGAGGATCTACGCGTCCAACGTCTCGCATGCGCCGATGGCCAAGTACAACAACCTGATTCGGGTGGGAAACATGGAGGTCCCCGTCATAGATGTCTCGTCAAACATTGCTCTGCGTGATTTGGCTCAGTGGATACGTGAGAATCAGCAGTCGCCTTCCGACAAATCTTAACTAATCACTCAAGCCGGGTAGCCTCGGTCCCGGGGTAGCTCAGCCTGCAAGAGCTTCCGAGCCGCTCCCCTCACGGTGAGCGACGGAGACGCTGTAGGTGTGCGCCATAGGCGCATCCACGTCAGCCTTCCCAGGCTAACAATAGAAACCGGAGACGACCTTACAGGTCGCCGTATTGTCGCCGGTTCAAAACAGGCCGGGTCCTGTGAATGTCCGGCCCCCGGGACCAGCTCCGCTACATCGAAAAAAATCCAGAAGGGACCTGGGATCTTAGGCCCTATTTCGATTTGACAGTCGCAGGTCTCGACTCGAGCTCGCGAATTATGAGCTCGTTCTGCTTCATCATGATGTTGTTCTGGTCTGTGAGGATTCGAAGTGCGCTTGCGATTAGCGAGAGGGATGGGTTATCCCACTTGAAGTCATTCTCTCTGACGGCGAGCGCTTGTTTTCCCTTGATAATCGACCCTCGCAGATTCTCATCACTAGAGTCATCTCCAAAGGCGACACGCTGTCTGCGGTCCACCTTGTCCGACATACTCGCCGCGGCGTGCTCCCGCTTGACATCTGGATAGCAATCCTCGCAGAACCTTAGACCCTTAAGCTCAAGGAGAGGATCTATGAGGCTGAGCGTCTTCCCACATCTCGAACAGAAATCTGCCATTGTACTGATCCAACCGCTGGGCCGAGTTGGCCGGGCTATTATATTATTGGGTCCTGTAACCTCAGCAGGCAGACGCAAGTATCTGCAAACGACATCCAAGCAAGGTTGATTCGTGCAGTGAATGGTTTGCTACTCTAGTTTCCTAATCTTTTCCGCCGAGGCCCCAGCCCGTCTTGAAGCCGGGCGTGATCTTGATGAAAGGCGCTTCGCCTTCCTTCCAGGGATCGCGTTTTACCCAGCTCAGTTTCGAATAGAACAGCTTGTAGAGCCGTCGGTACTCTTCTCCTTTCTCGATAATCTCGACGGGTCCGCTGATCAACAAAAGTTTCTGAGTTCCAGCAGAGTCAACGAGAACCGCTGCATGAGGGTTCTCTCTGAGATTCTTCAGCTTCCGGGTCCCATAGTCCGTCACAATATACGCGGAGTCTTGGTCCCAGACATACGATACAGGGACAACGTGAGGCTCACCTTTCTTCGATGCTGTTGCAAATCTGCACAGTTCATTGCTCTTCAAGAAATCGATCTCTTTCGCTGATAACTTGACCTCAGTCGTCGCAGGAGTTGGCTTCTTTGGCAAGGCTTCTACTCTCATGCCGATTCTATTATTTGAGCGCGTCGGAAGCGTAGCAGCTTTCGAAGAGAGAACCACTGAGACGCATTCTGTATTAATTCGGGACCCCCTCGAACAAGAACCGTCTGGCTACACTCGACGGACGTTCCCACTTCAGCGAAATCACGTGTAAATAGTCTAGCAAATCGGATCAAGCATCCTCTTTTGACTCCGCATCCATCCTCGACGCATCATGAGTATGACGTGGGTCTGCGATGAGCGGGACCAATATATCCCAGGCTCGCTGGATAGGAATCTTCGTACTAGTTCTCATAATATCGCTCGCTGGACTTGCGGCTCTGATCCTCGACTACCAGAACAATCGATACCTCCGCCTATACGTCTCAGACAATCTTAGCACGATAATCGTGGCCGCGGTCGGCCTCCTCATCGTCGCGGGCGGAGCAGGATTCGTCGTCTCCAGAAGACTTGGGGTCCAGAAGACCCCCGGACCCCGTGTCCCAGCATTCGCTAGAATCGGCTCCTTCGTAGGAAGAAGATACAAGCTCATAATCGTCTTCTGGATTCTACTTTTTGCTGTAAGTTTTCCGCTGTCTCAGCAGCTCTCCCAAGTCACTACTTCTAGCACTAGTGGCGGTCAGTCCAGCACCTCCCAGTCTGCGCTTGCCCAGAATCTTATGTCTCAAGAGTTTCCCCATCCACAGTCCAACGCGACGGCAATAATTCTCCTTCAAGGCAACGATGTTAC
>WNFB01000606.1_pt1 | contig 29471 bp, 24 predicted proteins | sample 5400501 | NCBI WGS metagenome assembly WNFB01 (sample SAMN13153341, study PRJNA577476) | soil metagenome | isolation source: 200 cm saprolite under Douglas fir tree site 2 hole 1 | place: USA:California | collected 2015-04-18
CCGGCCCTGCTCTTGCCGGGTGTGCCCGACGTGAACGTCTTCAGAATCTCCACTCTACGCCCCTTGAGACTGGCGACTACTGCTTCAGTTCCGTCAATCACCAGTATTCCGTACGTATCCTTGTCCGCTACAAGCGCGAGTAGGGGCTCAACGTGAAAGCGGGCGTCGCATCTGTAGAACCCAACAACGATGGGTTCCGGTGGGATGAGAGTGAAGGTCTCCATCTTCTCGCTACCCGCGCCGTTCTGGGGGATTGCACCGGCGAAGATTACCAGCCCGGTTGGAGGTGGCTCTTTGAAGAGTTTGAGTCGTTGCATTGTTCGTTCTATCCCGTCTTGGACATTATTCCGGGTAGTGCGTGATTTGATGTTGACCGCGGTTCCGAGTTCTTCTCGGAGCTGTCCTAGAACTTCGTGAATCTTCCGGTCCGGTGGGACGTAGAGGCTGATGAGCTCTGTGCCTCTGCCCTCCTTCTTTGCGAGCTGTTCGAGGGTCCGTTTGAATTTGAATTGTGCGACGGAGTCTGGGCCTGGCATCTAGCGTCCTCCTGCCTTGGAAAATTGGTGTTTAAGGGCTTGGCCAGAGTTGCCGCTATTCGTTCAGAGAGAAACGCTGCGCGTCGAACTGGGTTCGACAGGAATCTTATTCGTCACTTTGACCAGTCCTCACTATAGCATTGGCTGAAAATCGTATTTAATCCTTGGATTAATGAAGAGCGCGCGGATTAGCAATCGCAGGGAGCAGCGATAAGTGAGGGGCTCGTCGCTGATGAAGTAAAGATTGTGGGCTTGATTTGACCTGTCGCCCCGGGGGAGGGGGGTTGCCTCTCGGATTGTTCTGGATTGGGCTTGAATTCATAGTCCTCGGCTGTTTTGAACCGGAAAACGTCGTCTGGTGAGTCTCGAAAACGAGCAGGAACCGCTTGCCGAACGAGCAGGAGTCTGCGCAGAGAGGGTCCCGACGGGTATCATACGAATGCTGTAATCCGTTGAGCACTCGTCTAGTCTGGGTTGGTTGATTAAGGGTGCGAAGTAGCACTGTTGGTCTTGGACTTCTTATCAGTCCAAAGAATGTGCCTGTATACTAGGGGGTCGACCCAGCGCCTGGAGTTGCCTCGTTGCGTCCTGTAGGCTTCAGAGTCCTTCAGAGATCGCACTGTTTCTAACCGCAACCTGTTCCGTCGGTTCGCCAATAGCGTTCTCCATTCTAATATAGTGAATCCGTTCGCTTCGGGTTTCAGACTCGGATGAAGGCGGTTGTGAAGCTAGGGGGTGCGCTGTTCAAGCGGGACCCGGATGTCGATGCGTTGCGGAGCATGGGAAAGGTCCTGTCCACTTTTGCAAGTGAGGGGAATCAATTAGTCGCTGTGGCTGGTGGGGGTCAGAACGCGCGCGTCTACATTGACGTCGCTAGGAAGCTAGGGGCGGATGAGTCGACTAGTGATCTGCTAGGGATAACCGTGACTAGGGCTAACGCGGAATTGTTCAGGCTTGCTCTGGGTAGTGTCGCTGTCACGAAGATTCCTACGATGCTCTCGGAGCTGATTCATTACGTGAGTCCTGGAAAGGTAGTCGTCATCGGTGGTCTTCAGCCTGGGCAGTCGACGAATGCGGTTGCTGCTTTGGCTGCTGAGATTACTCATGCGGACTTTCTAGTGAACGCGACTGATGTTCAAGGAGTCTATACCGCTGACCCGAAGAAAGATCCGAAGGCTAAGATGTTGAGGTCTGTCAGCGTTGAGAAGTTGTTGAGCTGGGCTATGGCTGGTGATGTTTATGCGGGCAAGTATGAACTGTTGGATCCTGTTGCGTTGAAGATCATGCAGAGAGCGAGGATTCCGACTAGATTCGTTTCAATGGAAGATCCGTCCAATATAACTAGTGCTCTGCGAGGCCGAGACATCGGAACTCTTGTATCCTATTCGTGAAGGGTCCATTCGATGAAACTGTTAGACCTGTTTCAATCTAAAGCCCAAGTCAGACTCGTAGAACATTTGTTGCAGAATCGGGACAAGGTCTTCAATCAGGCCGGTCTCGCACGGGTACTAGATGTGTCTCCATCAACCGTTGCGCGAATCGCGGAACCGCTAGTCAAATGTCGCGTGTTGATGTTTGAGAGATATGAGCAGGGCATGAAGATCTTTGCCCTGAACAAAGAGGAACCGGCGGCCCGCAACTTGTTGGACTTTTACGACAAGATACGCCAGCTGTGACAATTCATTAGTTGAAGGGCTCTATCGGTTGGACCCTTCCCGCTTCTTAATCGCAAGTTTCTTCTTGACAGGGGCGCTTGTAAGTTCGCGAATAGCGTCAGCAGCAATCCACTTCCCAGACCGAGAATCAGAATCCTTGATCTCCGCACATGTTTTGATCGCTGCGGCGTTGAGAATCGCATTACGTTTGCCGATCTGTCTCAGCGCCCAATTCACGGCTTTCTTGACAAAGTTGCGTTCGTCTGAAGCTTCTCCAATTATCACAGGAAGGAAATCTAGAAATGTCTCGTCTGATGCTTTCGAGTCGTGAACGGCCAGTTCGGCCATCAGGACAAATCCTGCTCTCTTGACGTACTCTTCCTTTCTCTTGGACCACTCATGCGCCTTTCTGATCGCTAGTCCAGTCTTGTCGAAGAGATTTCCGCAGGAACCATCCACGATATCCCACGAGTCGAAATCGGCCACCCACTCCTCCATTTGATCCTCGGTGACCTTTGAGGGGTCGTCGATCATGCCCGCTAGAATGCGAGCTTCGTGTATCCCAGTCCGCCAGAGCTGTTCAGCCATGGAATGGTTCTTTCCGATCTTTCGGGCCAGCTCTCGGAGTTGTGGAATCGAGACTCCGAAAGACTTGCTTGTCTGTATTCCGAAGCGTGCCATTCCTGCCACGGCCTTCGTGTTACCTCTTTTCCTGATCTCGTCTACTATTTGGTCGAGTGCGACTGATGAAAGGTGCTTTCCATGGCTCTTGGCCGGCAGATTTCTCATAGAGGTTCAGCTGCTGGCGAGTTTTGATATGGTAGAAAAGCTGTTGGAAACCGTGAGGTGAAGGGGGCATGAAATCTCCCTTCTTGCTGTATCTCTCTTTGCCATAGCTTCGTAACGGCGTTCCTATTGTTTGAGTTCCAGATGGCGAGAAGAAGCCGAAGATACAGGCGCCTCACGAGTGCTGAGGCAAAACGAAAGGTCATTATGCTTGTTTCTTGTGACTATTCGTCCTCGACCATTCTTCGTCTGCTGAACTCTTGTGTTGCCATTCTTCGGCGACCTTGATAGTTGTGGGTATGGCTAGTTTCGCTCTGCGCATTGACCGACTTGAGTCTCCTTCTGGCAGTTGCAAGTTGTGCGGCGGCTCTTACGTGTAGGAGGGCGATCGCCGATATTATCCCTACCAGTATCCCTATTACTAGTAGCCACCCAGTTGTACTCATCATCCTGGGGAGTAAGCAGGTGAGGCAGAGTCCTCCCCCCGAAGGTTGAACAGAGCTACTCAGGACTTGTATCGGTACGGACTGCGTTCTAGCCCATGATGGGTCCTTGCTGTCAGTGGCGGTGAAGTTGACAATGAACCTCCCACCTGCCTGGCTTGAAGTTGGAGTGAAAGAGAAGGCTCCACTGGCCGCGTCAAAGGCCATGTTGGAAGCTAGCCCAGTGGCTGAGAGTATGACCGTTCCCCCAGTGCCGGTAGGGTCATTTGCGGAGACGACGAAATGTAGGTTAGTTCCAACGGTCGCGTTCAGGGGACCGGGCACTGAGATGATTGGAAGAACACTTGCAGTAACGACAGTAATAATCACATAGGATTGTGTCGTTGAGATGCCGTCCGTAACCGAGAAGCTGATAGTGTAGGTTCCGGCCGCATCTCCGGTCGTGGGAGTCCACGTGAACGTGCCGGAGACCGGTGAGGATCCTTGGACGGTCGTGAAGCTAGCGTCGGACGGCACTCCGCTGGCTGAGAGAGTCAAGATGGGTGGTGTGATTGAGGATTCGCGGGCCGTTATCGTGAACGTGAGGGTTGATGTCTGGACGGCGGTCTCTGCGGATGGGGCGGTCAGGACAGGTGAAGGTTGGGTTCCAACGCTGATGGTCACAGTTACGGTTCTCGTCAATGAGCCGCTGGTTCCCGTCACGAGCACAGTATAAGATCCGACTACTGTCGGGGAAATTGTTAGAGTTGAGGACCCAGAGCCAATTATTGTCATGCTGCCGAGTGTGGCGATTATTCCGGTCGGGCTGGAAACACTCAGTGCCACCATTGACCCGAATCCATTTAGAAGGTTCAGACTGATGGCCGAGGTGCTTTGTGCTCCCGTGTTGATAGAGAGGCTAGGCGGGCTAGCTGAGAGGCTGAAGTCCTGGAAGTTGAAGATTACAGTCGCGGAATGTACGAATGATCCACTAGCCCCAGTTATCGTTAGCGGGTAACTACCGGCACTGGTTGCATTACAAGAAACCGAGGAGGTGCCTGATCCGACAATGATCGCACTGCTGATACTTCCGCAGCTTAAGCCGCTCGTTGCACTGTCCGTCAAGGCCACGGTGCCCGTGAATCCATTCAATGCACTTATCGTGGCAGTAGTCGTGGTTGATTGGCCGACGTTTGCAGCCGCCGGCGAGCCTGCGGAAATTTTGAAGTCCGGCCCGGAGGTTCCGAACTGTACGGTGTACCAGTTTGTAGCTAGCTCTTGGAACTGGTAGCCTTCAGTGCCTATCTCGATGCCTGCCAGCTGGCAAGGAGTACTGGGGCTCAAGCCCCAAGCGATAAGGTCCTCTTGGCATTGGTGTGCAACATTCGCCGTAAGGACATAGGTCTGGTTAGCCATTACTTGACCCAGGGTAACATTGTCCCAGCCGAAACTGTCCCCGGGGTTGTATGTTGCCGTCGAGCCTACAGGGCTGAAAACACCATTGATATTCTCAGCTCTCACCTGCGTGTCCAAACAGCGGTACGTAGCGGCACCGGATGTGATGGCGCCATTTGGTAGCCAGTAGTATAGCGCAACATAGGTATGGTAACGGTACGTGCCGGAGGGTGCAAAGTTGAGCATGGTGAAATTGACGCTAACAGAGGTAAGGTTAGCGGGCAATACGCCGCTAGCCGGAGCCTGGCAGGGCGACCATGGAAAGGTTCCCTTCTGAGTAGTAGCAAAGTAGTAGCTGTTGCTTCCGCCCACTCCAGGATTAATCTGGATAGTCTCAGCAACACCGTTCACGATGGTAGCCATACTCCCCGTCAATCCGTTCGTATTCCCACAACTCCATCCTTGAGGGAGAGAACTGCAGGTCCCAAAATTTCCAGATATTGTAGACGCTGGCGAGACATTGACGGTCAGAGTGCTCGTAGTTGTCTGTTGAGGCGATGACGAGTCCTTAGCCGTCTCGGTCACCATATAGGCTTGAGCAGTAGAGTAGCTGTGCGTCACGGTAGCGCCGCTACCTGTAGAGCCGTCGCCGAAGCTCCACGATATGGTGTATGGGGAGGTCCCGCCTGCGGTTGTCGAAGAGATGGTTACAGGCGAATTGACCGACGGACTTGTGGGTAGAATCGTAAAGCTCGTCGACAAGGGCTGAGGGGCCACGATAGTCAGCGTCTTAGAGCTGGAGGCTGTCTGAGAGGGTGACGACGAATCCGTTGCAGTCTCAGTCACTGTGAAAGACCCAACACTAGTATAGGCGTGTGTAATCGAAGTTCCTGTTCCGGATGCTCCGTCGCCGAAGTTCCAGCTGACTGCGTACGGAACAGCACCTCCTGTGGTCGTGGCCGTGAGGGTTACTGGGGCGTTCAGGAGGAGCGTAGAGGGAGACGTGGTAAAACTTGTTGCGAGAGGACAAGTGGTTACACAAGCCGAGGCAAATGCGCTGAGCATGTTCGGTGCACTTGCATCATTAGAGTTGAGCGATGATAATCCCCATGCTGCTTCGATAGTTGACAGGTAGGAGTAGTGAGAAGCCCCGACTGGGCTGATCTGTAGACCTTTTTTCGCTGCCGGTCCGCTGAAGGATGCGTAGAGGCATTCTCCTGTTCCACCAGTATTGGGGCATTGCGTGTAGCCCTCGTCGTATAGTACCAATAGAGTAGCTTTTGTCGTGGTGAATTCTGTACTGTTTAGAATGTGTGGCACTAGGGCTGCGAGGTAGCTGTCTCCCCCTGAAACCCCAGAGTCATGTCCGTTATCGTTATCGGTGGGGGTTAGCCAGATGAAATTCGCTGGGCTGGGCGTGTTCAATGCCGCGAGGAATTCCGGGTCAGATGATGATGCCGTTGTTAGGAAATGTGAGCATCTGCCGGGGGTATTCATGTCAGAGAAGTCTTTGAACGGGAAATGGTCACCATTCCTTGGAGGACTGAAGCTGCATGTTCCCGAGTTGCCCGCGTCTTCAGCAAACGCCTGCCAGGTTAGTCCGGCGGATTCTATTCTGTCCATGAGGTTCGGCTGAGTTTCGAAATAACAACATACCCCGTCGCCATTGGTGCTAGAGTCGTCCAATGCTCCTATCAGCGCGATGTAGTTTGGCTCGCTGTTATGTCCTATCGTGCCCCAGGTTGTCGCAAGAGTGTAGCTGTTTGCCAGGCTGGTTTCATAGGTTCCAGAGCCACTGCATGAGTTACTCCCGGCAGTTCCGGAATATACGTCGCAGAGTCCTTGGTTCTCCATCATGATCGTAACAATATGATCGAACGGAGCACTACTCGGTATGGACTGGATCGTGCCTAGAGCGTGAGACTGGTTACTCAAGGCGCCCAGCGAAGTTGCTAGAAGCACGCCAATTAGGACGAAACCAGTGATCGGGAGAGCCTTGGTAATCCTTCTCAACACTGGTTTCTTCAACAACTTTGATAGATGCCTCCTCGAGGTTTGGGCCGAGCAGCGTATTGCTGCGGATGCCGATCTAGCGATACTTGTCTTGTTTTCACTCTCAACATTGTTTCACGACCTCGGTCGGGGTCACACTGGCCCGAGCCGAACGATCCGCTCGCTTTGCCGAACGAGAACCAGACTCTTTGTTTTGAGCGAGTTCTTCGGCAGCAACTATAATGGTCTAGCAATGTCAAAGGCAGTGTTGAACCCGGTTGGGGTTCATCAGGTTCTTGAGCCGATCTTCATGTGGACTGTGGCGTGCCGAACTATCAGAGCCACTCTTGATTCTTGGCCGTTGCCGTCTTAGACTCAAGTCTTCCATGCCCTTCCACACGTACAGCAGAAAGTCGGTAAACTTGGTCTGGCGGATGCGTTAGAGCGCGGGTCGTAGTTGGAGGGCTAGCCCGAACTTGGGCTCCGCGCTGGCCCCGAACATTCTGCTAAAAAAGAGGTTGGATTTCGAAGCGCCCGCCGCCACCACAATCGGTGAACCTCTTTCGGGTTTCAAGAGGATGGACAGGAAAATGAGTTTCCCTGACCATTGGTCCGACTTCCGATGATCGGCAGAATGGAAGGTACAAGATGCCTCCATTGCTCTACGCCCAGAACGTGCCCTGTTCTGAGTTAATAATTCTTGGGGTAATCGAAGTTGTCCAGGCTTGTACAGTCTCAATTGTATCTATCCCCGTCTATCCCGGATAATTTCGGCATCAATCCCAGATTCCATTATGGAATACTAGAGAGACGAATTTGGAGACAATTCGACCTAGCAACCCGTAACTCAAGGTGAGGATTTACTCCTTCCTTAACTCTCGGACGTTTGCAACCGGGAGACGACTCACAGATGAGCATAGAAAATCGGTGTTAGAGTTTGGGCTAGCGAGCTACTGGGATCTCTTGAGGAAGTTGTAGGACCGATAGCTGGCTATAACGTCCACCACAATAACATAAACGGTTAGTAGAATGATGTCGTTCGACGCCTGAAAGAATGGTCCTACACCTAGTACTACTCCGACTGTTATGGATATCAAAACGCTTAGGAAAATGCCGAGGGCAATTTTCTCCAGAGTGTTGACTCCGCCCCTGGGGAAGAGTACTAGGACCGTAAGAAAGCCGGGGATTAGTCCTAGGACTCCTAGGCCGAATACGATCCTAAGAAACAGGAAAGGGCCAGTTCGTACATCGGAAATCACAAGAAATACTTCCGAGACTGCTACAATGATCACAACATAGAACCACCAAGCGTTCCACACGTTGGCGAGATAATTCTTGAAAGATCCCCGGGGCTTGAGAGACAGCTTGATTGACCCTCCGGCCTTCAATTGTTCGATCATGGTGAGAGCCTTCTCTTCGTTTACTTTGATATTTTCCTGAGCCAAGGATTTCTTTAGAGAGGTGATCTTGGACGGACGGTGTTGCCTGATAACTTCAATGCGCGCTTTTCTCGTTGGTTCAGGCAAATCCTAAAGCCTAGCTCTTTCTGCTGCATTCTGAGACCCAGATATGCACTTCCGTTTCCGGGCGCTTCTGGGTATTCTCTTGGTTCTCACATTCTGCTTCTCAGGAGGAGAGTACGCGTCGGGACAATCTAAACAGATTGATGATGCTCAGAATCAGCTCGTCAGAGCGTTCGTATTGGTTCAACAAGCGGATGTGGCAGGCGCTTCTCAGGGACAGATTTCCGTGCTGGCTAACAACCTGAACCTAGCTCTCCGATATAGGGAGAATTCGAGCCAACTGTTTGCCAAAAACGTCACGGCGTCCAACCTCTACGCGAACGAATCCGCGAGCCAGTCGAGCGTTATTGCGGCCCAAGCTGTTAGTCTAGCAAACGCCGTCCGGGAACAGGTATCCTTTCATCAGGCTGTAGCATACACGATGGCGGTAGGCGCCGGGTTCGCCTCCGCACTGCTGGTCACCGAGTCACATCGCATCGGGGGACTCGCTCGTAGGCTGAGACTACGCGTATGAAGCTGCACTGATGGGTTGAGCTTCGTGCAACGAAAGATCCTTTTTCTCTTCCTGCTCTTCGCGAGTTTTAGCCTAGTCTACAGTTCTGTCGCGTATTACACTCTGAGCCGACCACCCGCCCAACAGTTCATGGCTTGGGGGATTTTTTCGCCTGGCGGGACTCTTTCCAACTACTTCTCTGGCTCCGAAACCAATGTTACGCTCGGCAGAGTCTTGAACTGGCATTTGGCCATTACGAATCAAATGGGGTCCATCCAATACGTTCAAGTCGTATACCGATTAGGGAATGGCACCAGCGCCGACCCGAATGCGACGTTCCCTGCGAGCAGTATTCCGCAGCTCGGCAATAGTTCGATATTCATTCCGAACGCGCAGACTGCCCTGTTGAATTTTACTTGGATCATTGATTCAAAAGAGGTCAGGGGCGGAATGGTATTCCTCAACATGACTATTAATGGTCGACAGGTTTCCCCTTTCGTGGGTGCTTTGGGAGGTCAGAAGTTCAGATTCTTCTTTGAGCTGTGGACATATAATGTGGAGTCAAACTCCTTTCAATACGGTTACCCGGGGCAGAACTCTTGGATCGGCCTCCCTCTCCAAGTCTGGTTCAACTCCTCGTGAGAAGTTTTCATCATCATCCCAACTTCTCGTTGGCGTATATTTGGTCAGTGCCCGTGGAGTATACCAAGTCAAAGTTCTGACTCACCGCGGCAGTATAATTGCTCCTAGTTTGCACGTAGACCGCTGAGTTCGATCCGAATCTGAGAATGTAGAGGTTCTGCCAGTAGCTAGTTAACACGATATAGTTTGAGGAATCATCGGCGGGGGTGTAGGTGAGGTTGAATCCTGGAACGGTTGGGTCGGCTCCAAACTTGACGTAGCCTCCCGGCTGACTAGTGATATTATTCTGCTCTGCCTTCGGCTCTCTTGTAGCGCCGTTGATTCCCGCGTAGAACCTCCACCCGTCCTCATCCGGATGAAGGAACAGTACAGAGTGTTGTTGGAATAGGCTAGCCGCGATGTTTGAGACGAACAATGACGATCCCGGAATGTACTCGACGGGATCGACCCCGTATCTAGTGAGAGGTATGATGACAGCAAAGAGAACCATCATTATAATGAATCCCACTTTCAAGGCGCGGAAGAAGTTCCATCCTCTCATGGTCAGCACCGTCTTCCGTTCTAGAAGCCAAGCCGTAAGGATGACAACGGGGAACAGAGCAAACAGATAGCTCCTCTGGAGTACATCCTCCCGGCCGAATATCGCGATGGGTATGGTGGATACTGCAGCGAGGAAGAGACCTCCCAGGAACAGTTCTCTCGGCTGGAGTTTCCGGAAAAAGGCGAAGAATGAGAGACCCACGGCCCAGACTATGATCGAAACCGCCTGTTCTGAGAGGACTGTCAGTCCGTAGCTATAGGATGGGGTCGCCGCGACACTTGCGGTTGAGCCCGGGGATCTCAGAGATCCTCGCAGGAGAGCTTGCAAGACTCTGTCTATGATTGATGTCTGGACCAAGATTCTAGCATCTACGGCGATAGTGGCCCACCAGATGAGGACGGCTCCGACAAGAGCCAAGAAAGGCAGGGCCGTCTTCCCGGCTTGCTCGTTGAATGTCCACCTAGATTTTAGCATGGATAGGATCAGAAAGGCGGCCAGTCCGAGGCTGACCGCAAGCGGGGTCTCTGGATGGCTGGCCACGAAAATAGGAGCAGACAAGATCCCCAGGATCGCCCAGTACTTTCTTCGAGGTTCATCGTCTATTATTTTCACAAAGAGGAGTATTACTCCAAGATATAGTACCAATTCCAGACTTTGCGGTGAGATGTGCAGCTGGAACCAAAGTCCGCCTAGGAGGACTGCCGAGGCGATCGAGGCATACGTCGGGCTATACGCCCTAGCGATGACGTATGTTAGAAACACGACGATCAGTGATAAGCCCAGAGGATAGAATCTCATCAACTGGAAGGGATCGATTCCCGCAACCGACACCAGTTGGCCAACAAATGCGAATACTCCTGGAAACTGGTGAACGTAATAGGCGGGAGACGTCAGCCATCCTTGGTAATTTAGAAGGGCTAGGGAGTTTCCCACATGATAGTAGCTGTCAAGGAACCTTGGGTCTTGATAACTGAACGATGACAACCCGATGAGATAGAACGCAAGGATGAACAACGTTGAGATTTCCAGCCCGGTCCTGGCCCTACCTTGATGGTTTGGTCGCATGAAGAACATCGCCAATGTGGCTGCGAGCCCCCACCAGTAGGTGAAAGGTAGGTGCGAGTAATAGTAGAAACTGTTCGCAGAGAACATCGTGACCCGGAAGGTCGAAGCAGTGACAAACCAGAGAGAAATGGCCTGAGTACCGAGAATCAGGAGTATGATAAAAGATCTCATCTCCACTGTCTCATAGAGCGGCTTCCTTTTTGCAACCGTTAGTCCAGGCGGGACCTGCACTGTCTCAGTTTCCAGCGGGATGGGAGATTTTCGGGGCGGCCTCCCCTTCACCCGTCGCCTCCTCCCTTCTCCTTCCAACTGAATGATCCAGTAGCCTGTAACAAGCAAAAGGCCCGTTATGGCTGCCCCTACAACCCACTCGTTCAGCAAGCTTAGAACAAGGTGGAAGTTCTGAGATAGCCAGGTTCTGAAGAACGCGTTTGACACGTTTTCAACGTAGGTCCAGTACAACAGAGATGTTATGACCAGAGTCTGTAGGGCGAGAAAAATCTCAGTGAGCCGTTTCCTTGAGATGCTTCTCATATCCTTGGATCCATCAACGACATTCCAATGACCCTATTGCGAGCTCGCTAATGTACCCGAAAGAGGCCGTTATAATAATCGTTTAGACCTCGGAATCATTCTGAATCGATAACGCGCTTGGGGAAGAGGACCTTGAGGAAAGAGTTCTATTCTCTGCGATGATTCATCTCAGCTCGGTTGCGCCAGGTCAAAACGGTTTCAGACGAATGCACGTGAAAAAATCTTCTTATGATCATTTCCAAAGAGGCCTATTCGCCAGCGTGGACGCCAGTTGCCGAAGATTGAACACTCTCCTGTTCCATAAGGTTGTGTATTCTCCGAACAATACAGCTCGCCCTTTTCTAATGTCGCTCATAGGGTCATCACATATTATACCAGCATTCCCCACACTCTTTGCCCAGTGAGCGTCACTTCCCGCCGTCGTGGGACAACCTCGCAACTGCGCAATAGAAATGGCCATGGCGTTGGCATGAAAACCGTTTGTCGCATTGAAGACTTCAACCCCATCTGTCTTGATGCATTGTTCCCCAAGCGATGGTCGGACTCGAGTTGAAAAAGGGTGCGACGCAATGCTAATTCCTCCAAGATCACGTATCTTGTCAACTGTCTCTTCCACAGTGAGACCCTTGGGAATATCTGTCTCAATTCCTATCGCAAGGATGTGTCCGAAGCGGCTTGTTACTTCCGCTCCCGGGATTACTTGGAAGTCGGCAAACGCCTTGGCAACCTTTCTCGCGACCAGGCCTCCCACTACGCTGTCATGGTCTGTTACTACGATCCCTCGGAGGCCTTTTCGAATGGCAGCCTCTATCATCTCTTTGGGAGTATTCAGCGCATCGAATCTGCGGCGGCGCCTGTTGCTATATACAGTGTGGCAGTGTGTCTCCCACTTCAACACAAAACGTTTCCATCCTTCAGGCTCGTATAATGGTTAACGATCCTCCCGAGGCTGTTCTCAACCTGTTTTTGCAGTCCCCACACACTGTGGGGTCTTGTTTGGGTCATGTTGTTCCTGGCCCATTTCAATCAGAGAGCAGTAGTGTTCAAGTATTTCAGGTGTAAATTGTATCAACAAGAAGTCCTCTGGACTCTTCTGATCGAGTCTGCCCAAGCGTTGAGAGTCAACACGTCTCTCTTAAGCCGTAACCGTGGAGTGCTTCTACTCTGCCTTATAGCGTTGCTAGCAACCGCCGTCCCTCTCCTCCACTCTCCACTCCCTCCTCAACTAATTGGCCAGAATCGGGGAACAGGTCTAGTGAAGGTCTCAACCATTCCAGGCAGGTCTATCGTTAGAACAATCTCCGCTCAGAGTACGACCCATTCACCAGCTATCCAAGGCTGGGGCGGGGTTACACTGGAAGAGACTTCGAGCGGCCAGTTACAATCCACGCTATCGAGGCTTAACCAGTCGGGATATAATGGAGTGAGGATAGGGTTTAGCGCAACGGCTACACAATGTTCTTCTGGGGAGCTCGGCTCCTGGAGCCAAGACTGGTTTAACCAAACCATACAGCTTGCTAAGCAGTACAACATGTGGGTAATTCTTGACTATCACAGCTATGGAGATCTTGTCAACAGCACCTGTCAAACGCAGTGGCTGTCCTTCTGGAGCGGCGTTCTGTCCACTGACTGGCACTATGACATGATTGTCTGGGAGCCGATTAACGAGCCAGCAGGTTCGGTCGCTGTTCTATCAGCAGCATATCAGGCATGGATCACTCAAGCTAGAAGCCTCAGAGACAAGCACTGGATTGCGGTCGAGAACACGATCAGCAATGACGGCTGCAATTTTGATCCGCAGTCCCTCGTGAACTGTTATCCTGTGGTTACTGATCCGTTGAACGAGACCTTTTTATCGATTCATCCGTATTTCTTCTATGACCTCTGGCGAGGCAACTCCAACACTTATGGAAAGTGTAGCCCAAGCAGCGCGAATACTTGGGGCAACGCTACTGCCGAATGCGTGGCGAATATCTACAATGAGGGAATGCTCGAGGCAAGCAGCAAGTATCACATGCCGATTCTTGACACTGAAGGCGGGGCTGTCTACTACAGTTGCAATAATGTCTGCGCTAGTCCACCCGATGCGGTCGGGACAGACGATGCCAGCTACTCGATCACCACATTCCATTTCATTCAGTATCTGACGAATCTGATGCAGTCTGAGAACATGGGCTGGCTATGGTGGGAGGCCGGTGAAGGATCTTGCTGCGGGGCATTGGATACTTGGGGAGCCCTGTTGAGTTTTCGACCGGTGAGTCCACCGACTCCGCAACCGCAGCCTCCACCATGTCAGTGCAATCCGTCACCGGGATCCTGGTTTGCCGGAATACCCGTCTTCTGGGTTTCAATCGGTGGAATTGTAGGACTAGTAGTTACGGCGGTAATTCTCTTTCGAAGGAGGATCTCAAAAGACCGTCTGGTTGGCTGTACGCAGCAAAGCAAATGGCATGATCATCAAGTCCCCAAACGTAGGTGGTCGGCTATCACGTTCTTCTTTGTTAGGTGGTGAACCAAGACTGGTGGTCGAGTGAACGGCCGTCGATCTGGGCAATCACCCGAGCCATTCCTTCAATGTCTTGCGTTTCGTCACGAGAATGATCGCGGTGAAGCCGATGCCGCCGGAGGCTATCATATACCAAATGACCATTTGTGGATTTGAAGCTCGCACCGTTGGTTGCCAGTCGATACTTCTCAGGGAATAGTTAGCATTTCTATCCTGCGATAGCAGGGACACGGCCGAGCTCGTGATTTGAGCGATGGTCCAGCCGGCCGCTATGCAGAATGTGTCTTGCGGACCGCATGATCTCAAAGCAGGACCAAGGACGTAAGCGTCTTGGGTGCCAGGCATCCAGCCAGCATCGTAGAAATGCCCTATTCTATGCAGGTCTGTTAGGGTACCATTTAGAGCTCTGTAATATTGAATCCTCTTGTAGCTCAAACATACGGTGTTCGCATTGTAGAAAATATTGTAGTCGCACTTGGCCTGCGTGGCAATTACGGTCAGCCCGAGCTGGCCCGTTATCAGGCCTATCCCGTTATCCGGGTTGAAGGCAATGGAGCGAATCAGGTGCGGGTAAGTCTCGAACAGCACTGCGGTATTCTGTTTTGTGAGCGAGCCCTGCTGATACTCGTATAGTGTTGAGTTCTCGCCACCAATTAACGCGTAGGAGCCGGAAGGGTTCCATCCGACGACGAAGAACGAGCATTTGGGACTCGTGCAGTTGGTTGGAGGCGGATCGAAGATGTGAGTTGTGGTTCCGTTGATTTCCCCGATAGTATCGTTCTGGCCAGCGACTAGGGCAAGGTTGGTTGCTGGACTCCAGGCTGACCCGAAAATTGTTCTGTTGTTTATTGGAGATGGTATAGTGCTTGTTTCCTGGCCGTCAAAAAGGAGGTATTTCCCCCACGGTCCGGTGATTAGCGCTGAAGAATCGTCTGCCTTCCACGTAATGCTTTGTAGGGTGGTGCTGTTGGACAGTTCAGGCGTCGGGATAGCCTGGACCGAAACGTTGCCGTTGGAGACTGTGATCTTCAGCAGGGTGTTGTTGTCTCCGACTGCCAGAGCATACGCTCCATCATGCCTCCATCTCACGTGGTTGAGATCAAAGGTTGTAGGGGTGGGAAACTGGAAGAGTTGGTGTCCGTCAAAGATGAAGAGGTGACCATTATCGCCAACGACCAACGCGTAGGGTTTGGAAGAGTCGAAGGGCAATTGAGAGGAGCTTGAAGATGCTTGACGAACTTGGGTGAAAGAGAAGAGCCCCAGCGCCAGGCTAAGGTAAATAATGATTAGGAAACTGCGCAACGGATCAACTCTTCCCGAGTCGGGACTACACTGCTTAAGGTCAGGCGCTACCGATAAAATAAAGTTACCGTCGGAGACGCCTCGACCGAGCACGTTGGTGAACAGACGAGGAAGTTACCCAAGAAATCAGGAACGACCTCTGGATATATTCTGGCTATAGCTTCACTTTTGCAGTTTGAAGCTCCTAATCCGCCCCGTGACGTCTCTGAGCCAAGAGATTCCCTCAATATATCGCCGAACTTAGCATGAGCCTGCAGAAGGTTTTGTTTCCCCGTTTTATCAGCTGAAGCTAGGGGGTTGCTAGGTTGATTCCCTCGCTATTCTTTCGGCGCCTGAGGATCATTACTGAAACTACCGCTGCAATTACGATTGTTGCCGCGATTGAAGATGCTAGAATCAATGGTGATAATTGTGGGGGTGTAGTCTGTGGCGAATTGGGAGATTCTATCACGAAGCTGTCTGTAAACTTATTCGCTCCCGGTACGTTGTGACTGTAGTTTGATGGTAGAAAACTGGCGGAGATCTGCGTTGCGGTAACTTTCATCACACCAAGGCCATTTCCCGACGTCAAATTCATGGGGGTTCCGTATGCCCAGCAGCAATCGTTCGGGCTAATCGTCAGAGGTCCTCTGGCGCTCATCGCTTTGGCGAAGTAGTTGATGTCGGGACGACTAAAGTTCAGCTGCTCGTCTCTTTGGCTGAAGACTCCTTCGATGACCTCAACTGTCCCTGCCCCTCGGGTATAAACATTGGACGACCCATCGTTAGCGATGCAAGACTGTGCGTAAGTGATACCGACCTTCGAATCTGAAGGTGGCTCCGTGGGGCCCAGGCAAGTTAGTTGCTTTGAGCGGGCGTAGATGTGAGAGTGCCCCATGAGCAGTACGTCAACGCCATGTGACATGAGATACGTTTCCAGCTGATAGTTAGGATTGTGCGTCACTGGTGCCCCGACCGGATAGTCGCCATTTCCTTCACAGCCGGTGAGGATGCCGGGGCTTAGACATGGCTTATGAAACGCGACGATGGTCCAGAGACCCGCGTTTTTGGCCGACGAGACGACGCCCGTTAGCCAGTTCCAGCGCGAGTCCATTGCCGTATTGCTGCATAGGGATAGCGGGCAATAGTTGTAGTTCACGTTATTACTGGGAGTCGTGGAGTTTCCGACCGTGTCAGCGACGGTAATCGTGATCAAGCGTGCTATCGGGTTTGATGCCGGGTAATCGAAGTAGCCTTCCTTGCCATAGCAGGTAGTGCTTTCGGCACAAAGCCCGGAGCCGATGAAATTAATGTATCCATTTCCAGCCGTCGATTGAGAATTGAACGCTGAAAGTGGCAGGCAATCGCTCGCGATGAAAGCATCGATGTAGCCATCTCGATAGGGGCCTAAGCTTCCATCTTCATGATTTCCAGTGATTAATACATAAGGGAAGTTGGAATTACCCAGCATATTCTGAACGTTGGCTTTGATGAAGTTGCACCAGTCAACCTCATTTCCAGTAGGCGGATTACCATTACTGGTTCCGTTGTAACTGATATCTCCTAGGTTCAGGAAAAAGTCGGGCTGTATGAGCTGGTGGCTCTGACTAGACTCTGAGGTGGAGCCGGAATAGTATCCCGTGTCCCCTCCGAAAAAGAAGGTGAAACTGACCGGAGGAGTAACGGACACCCCACGGGAAGGCGCCACACCCTCGATCACTCCTAGGGCCAGACTGGCTATCAGGATCAGACCAATGGTTCGCGCTCGGGGTCGAGGAGCAGGTCTCTTACCTAGGTTGGTAAAGGTATCAATTGCTAGAAGAATCGAAGCTAACGAGAAAACTGTTTCGACGAGCAGAATCCCGGAGGATGGCGATTTCTGGGACTGAAACGTTACATGACCTCTGATCGAGACCCCGTTACTGGAACCGGCTGACATGGTGGCCATTGACACAGCGGTGACCACTACCACTATGCCTAGGAGAATCGCTCTGGTTTTCGTCATCGCGATAAGCATGAGTGACTCGCCCCAACTATTGTAGTTTTTGCCACGCCGGAAACTAGATGCTTCTCATCACCGAAATATCACGAGAAATACATATTTCTAGACCGCGCGCTCGCAGGCGCTTCGGCCGTCTTTGACTGTATCCGCTATACATTGCCCGAGTGTTTCTCAAGTGGAAGAATATCCCACTGAGACTGGCGATCGAATCTGTTAACTCTCCCAGATTGAAATGGGTACACAGAGATTTCACACTATACCCTTTGATGCATAAATCGCGCACGCTTTAATAGAAGAGATGGGCTCGGGTCCCTCTGCCAATCATATGAGACGTGCTCCTGCTCTTCCGATTGCAATACTAACTCTGTCGGTGCTCTCTTCGCTAGTCTTCCTGAGTGGGACTATTCCACATGTCTCTGCTGCTTCTGCGAACTTCTCATTCGGTGCCTCAGGAGACCTTGGAAGTCTTACAGTCAGCACCTCGACGAGTAGCCTGAACAGGATTGTAACCGCCAATCTTAACTTCTTTCTTGGCCTAGGCGATTTCAGTTATGACCCCTCAGTCACTGGCGACCTTTGGTGTAGCCAGTTCAAGTCCAAGTTCAACGGCATTCAGATTATTTCCGGGGATCATGATACTGGGGGACACTCAGGTACTTTTGGAGAAACTCACAGCTATGAAAGATATGTTAACGGTTGTTCCCTCACCCTTGGCGTTCCAATCGTCTGCGGGCCAGTTGGAGGTGACTGTTATGGCAAAGAGTATTATTTCGATTATCCTACTCCAAACCCTATCGCGCGTTTCATCTTCACTGCTCCAAAAATCTACAACATAACGGGCGTTTGCACCCTATCCCCGAATTGCAGTTCGCAGACGGGCCAACCATGCACCGACCAGTACGGGTGCTGGCAATACAATGTCAACGATGCTCACTTTAACTGGACCTCGAACGTGATAGATGACGCGCGCGCTAAAGGGATCGGATGGGTGATCGTTGCTACTCACAAGCTCTGCATCAGCAGCGGGGACGCCACCTGCTCGATGGGATTGGCCTTCTTCAACATGCTCGTCCAAAAGAAAGTGGATCTGATAATCCAAGCTCATGATAATGCATACGAAAGGAGCAAACAACTCGCGTTTAACCCGACAACATGCCCAAAGATGGCTGGTGACGGCAACGGGTACGTGGTCTACAACTCCGGTTGCATAATAGACAATGGTCTTGGAAATTATACGCGCGGAGCAGGAAGCGTCGTAGTTGTTCAAGGGGCATGGGTAAACGATCTATACGGCGTCGGTGCCAACGCGACTAGTACACAGACCATCGCTGAGGCCCCCTACTTTGCCAAGTTGATGGGCAAGGGCACAGCGGGAAGCGGACTAGGTTTTACAAAATATACAGTCTCAGCCAACAGGATAGACGTTCAAACGTACTTCTCAGGAACCTTCCAAGACAAGTTCAGCCTCACAACAGGCCTCAACCCTGTCTCTTACGCGACCTGGTCACCCCAAGTCCCACAAATCGGGCAGACTGTGACATTCACCGGAACGGCCACCGGGGGTCTGGCTCCATACGCATTCAGCTGGACCTTTGGAGACGGAAGTAAGGCCACGGGTGCGGTCGTTAACCACAGCTACACCTCTGCAAACTACTTCAACGTCACTCTAACAGTCGTAGATTCCGCCAACCGTACCGGGTCTTACCGTAGCATTATCGCGCTTGGCTCCTGGAATAGTGCTGTCCCGTGTAGCCCAACCCAATCGACGATAGAGAAAGTTGTCGGCAAAGTGCCGATTCAGAGAACAGCGACCGACCCCTCCTCAGTTGGGGCTGACTACAGCGGTGGAGGATTCAAGCTAGCTGGCAACCAGCCACTCGGTTCTAGCCCGAGCAATTGGCCGTTCTCAAAGAGAAGCCTCCAGCCGCCATGTATTATCAACGGGATCTCGACTTTCGTTGAACTTCATAATGTCACGTTGACAGTGCCCCCTGGGGTGGCAACCTACGATTGCAGGACCTCCTACGACCAATCTAACGGCGCAGCACTGTTTCCTAACGGAAAGAACTGTGACGTTGTCTTCAGTATCGGGAACGCGTCAGCAACGAGCTGTCCCTCCTGTTACATGCACAGGACATATTCTGAGATTGATGGCGACTGGAACGCCTCCGGAACCGCCCCCCCGATTCCTCCAAACCCAGGACAATTGATCGACGTCCAGGGCTTCGTTTACTGGGACGCAGACTCGCTTAACTTCTCATCTCACAACTGGTCGGGCTGGGAACTACACCCGTTCACGGCCTGGCGACCTGCTCAGAATCCGGTCTCACCCCCGACCATCACTGTGGCCCCTCCAACGCCGAATCCTGCTAATACCGGCTCTACCGTTACCGTTTCCTACACCGTTTCAAGTTCAGCAACGGTCACAGTGGTCATTGTAAACTGGGGCGATGCCACGGCATCTGACGATCTGCCCGGCACCGCTACGTCGGACACGCACGTCTATGCAAACACGGGCGTTGCTAGGTCACAGACCTTCACGATAACCGTAACTGCGACCAACAGCGCTGGACCCGGCTCGGGCACTACAACCGAAACAGTGAATGACCGCGCTCCAACGGTAATACTTAGTAGCATCGCACCTAATCCCGCCAACACCACGACCACTGTCACCGCAACATTCTCTGGAACCGACCCAGACGGAACCATAAGCTCGTTCACGGTAAACTGGGGTGACAGCTCAACACCCGACAATCTCCCCGCCAATGCAACTTCTGATACGCACTCCTATTTCTCCGCCGGACTGTTCACTGTAACTATTACAGCCACAGATAACAGCGGTTCAACCGGCCAAGGAACTGGCTTTGAAACAGTCCAAACTCCCGCGGTACCGACTGTTACTGTCAATGCTCCAACACCAAATCCCGCCATCACCGGAGCGACTGTAACAGTAACCTTCACCGTTTCCAGCTCTACGAAAGTCACAGGGATTACTGTCAACTGGGGGGACGGCACAGCACCAGACAACCTAGGAGGCAAGACCAAGTCGGACACCCACACATATGTGTCGACTGGTAGCCTCATGTCTCAAACCTTCACGATAACAGTCACGGCCACCAACGGCGCTGGACCGGGTTCAGGCGCTACGCTCGAGACCGTCAACGACCAGGCCCCAGCGATCACGATCGGCAGCGTTGCGCCCAATCCTGCTCCGACCGCATCTGTTGTGACCGTAGGGTTCACCTCCTTCGACCCTGATGGCACGGTCTCATCCATCAGCGTCGACTGGGGGGATGGCACGACGCCGTCCAGCTTGCCCGGCACCGCAACATCCGCAACTCACACCTACGTCAACACGGGTAACGCCGTGTCTCAAACGTTCACCATTACGACAACTGCAACTGACAACAGTGGCTCGTTAGGCCTGGCCACAAGCTCAGTGACCATAAACGATAGACCGCCCGCTGTCAGCACATTAAGTCCCTCGCCCAACCCAGTCAACACTGGCCAGATGGTTAACATAACATTCTCGACCACAGACCCTGATGGAACAGTTACCTCCATAACCGTCAACTGGGGAGATGGCACAACTCCCACTAGCCTAGCCGGCACGGCAACCTCATCAACGCACACTTATGCTTCGACAGGTCCGTCTGCGAGCGGGTCATTTACAGTCGCAGTCGCTGCCGTTGACAATAGTGGCTCAACAAGCTCGGCCAGTACTTCGGAAATGGTCAATGATCGGCCGCCGGGCACAACAGTGAGCGGTGTCTCACCAAACCCCGCCCTCATCGGCCAAACTGTTACCGTGACCTTCTCAGCGACGGACCCTGACGGTGTGATTTCCTCGTTCAGCGTAGACTGGGGTGACGGAACGGCGCTCGATCCTCTTCCGGGAACCGCGACCTCGGACACCCACGCATATGGCTCCGGAGGCTCCTTCAATATTACCGTAACTGCAACAGACAACAGCGGCTCTGCAGGTTCAGGCACGATCTCCGAAACCGTCTCCTCACCTCTTGCCCCCACCGTGAATATCACGAGTATCACCCCAGATCCGGCGGACACGGGCGCGACCGTCACTGTGACATTCTCAGTATCTAGCACACTTCCAGTTACAAGTATCACGGTCAATTGGGGCGATGGGACAATACCTGACGGTCTCGGAGCCACAGCCAACTCCGACACTCACGTCTACGCTTCCACTAGCGCCTCCAAGTCACAGATCTTCACGATAATCGTTTCCGCGACCAATTCTGCTGGAACAGGTTCCGGGTCAACGCAGGAGACTGTCAACGATCGGGGTCCCACCGTAACCATTACGGGCGTCGCGCCGAATCCGTCCAACACAGGCTCGATCATTACCGCAACTTTCACCTCGTCAGACGTTGACGGCACTGTCTTTGGAATAAGTGTAAACTGGGGTGACGGTACGCGCATCGATATTCTTCCGGGCACCGCCACGAGTGATACTCACACGTTTGCTTCAACAGGCGTTTCCGCGAGCCAAAGTTTCACCATCACCCTTACTGCGACTGACAACGGTGGTTCAACAAGCTCGGCCGGTGCAACTGAGACCGTTAACGATAGGCCGCCGACTGCAACTTTAACGAACGTTTCGCCGAATCCCGCTAATACTGGACAAATGGTCACGGTAACATTCACGGCAAGTGATGTTGATGGCACTATCTCGTCCATCTCTGTCAGCTGGGGTGATGGGTCCGCACCTGACGTTCTCGCTGGTACCGCTGCCACCGACACGCACACGTATACCTCAGGCAACAATTTTACAATCACGATGGCCTGTACGGACAACAGTGGCTCGACAGGCCACGCATCCGGCTCGGTTACGGTTACAGTTCCAGCTTCCACTCCTTATGCTCTAGTCGCTTCGGCTGATGGGAAAGTGTTCAGACTTTACGCGAACGGAACCATGACGTTCGTTGGCCAGCCTGCGACGACTGCGCTGCGACAAGTTGCTTGGAAGCCCGATGGGTCCTACGCCCTGATATCTGGAGATTCCGCTGTTCTTCTCAAATACAATGGAACCCAGCTTACCACTATCCCTACAGGTGTTTCGACCGCGCTCAACTTCTGGACAGTTTCTTGGAAGCCTGACGGGTCATACGCGCTCATCGGAGGTACATCAGGCCTCCTTCTAAAGTATGATGGGGTGAAAGTGACCACGATCCCTGATCCCTACACGAGCACGATATTCTCCATAAGTTGGCATCCCAGCGGAAGCTACGCCTTGCTAGTGGGCAAGAGCGGCCTGACATTAACTTACGATGGCACCACCGTTCGAAAATTCGTCGCGATTACATCTTACGATCTGAACGCAGCGGCTTGGAACCCCGGCGGTCAGTACGCACTTATCGGTGGAGTCAATGGAACCCTCCTTCGGTTCGACGGAACCCAAGCCGTGACGATCAACACGACCGGGTTCACGGGGACGAATGGTATCCATTCGATAGCCTTCAACCCTACTGGGAGCCTCGCCTTGCTAGTTGGAGACAACGGAATGGTCCTTACATACAACGGATCAACGCTCGCTCTGCTTCCACGCGTGAATTATAGCTGGCTCTACTCTGTCAGCTGGTCGCCAACCGGAACCGCCTACATTGTAGGCAATGGCGGTACGTGCCTAACGTATTCCAGCGGCACCCTAGCGAAACTCGCGACTAACCCAACCAACACATCACAACTCAGAGCAATCGCATGGAAACCCCAATAGCTGGAAGAGCACTATAGTGTTAACTGAGCACTTCACGTAAGCGGGAGGATAGACTCGTCTCTATCGTGGAAAACTCTTGACTAGTCTAGACGCGTTCTTCTACGTACCGCTAGTTCTTCTGAGCGCCACGTATACTGTAGGGCTATCCATTCTGTGGCTGGGCGCCAAGGAATACAGAGCGGAGCCGAAGGGGAAACTCATCCCAACGGTTGCCCTTGTCATCCCCACTTACAATGAAGCAGCTGTAATCCTGAGAAAGCTCGAGAACATTCGTCAGCTAGATTACCCGCGAGAAAAGTTGCAGGTAGTAATTGTAGACAGTGCGTCTACAGATGACACAGTTGCCCTAGTGAAGAGGTTTGTTGCTGAAAATATCGGGAATCTCTCTTGCACTCTCCTAGAACAGCCAGTTCGGATGGGCAAGAGTGAAGCGATAAACGAAGCACTGCGCCATGCTGATGCCGAAATATTGGCCCTTACGGATGCCGATGTGACGTTTCCGCCCGGCTCATTGTATGAGATAGTTGCTAGCTTCCAAGACCCTCGCGTCGGCGCTGTTTCCGGTGTCGAAGTTCCCATTGGAGGAGATGACATGATGGGCGGCGTGGAAGGTGACTACAGACGGATATACACTGCCATTCGGATGGCGGAGGCTAGCCTTGATACTCCATTCATGTGCGAAAGTGAGTTCTCAGCCTATCGCAGAGAGCTACTCCAGCCGCTCCGGTCTGGTACCATGTGCGATGACATTGAGTTGACAGTTGGAGTCCGGTCCAAGGGGTATAGGGCTGAATATGATCTGGGAGCTTCCTTCTTCGAGGCGGAGGCAGGGACTTTCAGGTCGAAGTTCCGCCACAAGTTCAGGAGAGGAATGGCCAATCAACATGCACTTCTCCGTAACCACAATGTTCTGTTCAACAGGGCTTACGGAAGATACGGGAGTTTGGTCTATCCGTTCGAGTTCTTCACACACATCGTCTCGCCCGTTCTACTTGTCATAGCAGCATCCTTCCTGGCCGCCCTTGCAGTGACGAACCCTGCTGCTTCGCCCCTTCCAGTTTTGGTCGCGGGTCTGTCGGCTTTACCAAGCCTCGTGATCGTGCAGAGGCTGATGCACAAGTACAGTAGCAGGGACTTGGCGAAGGTTCGTGGGACAGGATCCTGGCTACTAGCGGCTGCAGCTTTCTTCCTGTTCCAGTTCGCCCTCTTGGCAAGTCTGCTCAGGCTCATTGTCAAGGGGCCAGTCGTCAAGTGGGGACAGATATCCGAGACTAGGACAACGACCGCATCGATTGCATCAAAATGACAGGCATGACGAACGTGGCGACGAGTCAGCGCGACGACCAACGTGCTTGTCCCCTCTGTAAGATTTCGGCAGGGGAAGTTTTGGAGGAGTATCCAAGATGGAAGGTGGCACGGACGAAGACGATGAAGGGTCACAGGGAGCGACTAATGCTATTCCACCGAGAACATTTGAATTCTCTCGACGAGCAGTCGATCGGGGAAGCCTATCTGCTTCTCATGGGAATTGGCTCCAGATTTTTCTCTTACACTAAAGAGTGGGCGATCTTCGAACCTGTATACGCCACTGTACCAGGGCACTGGCACAGAGTAGCCTCCGACCTTGACACTAAGGCTGACGACTACAAACAAATCCTGAGGACCCCTAGAACCATAATTGACAGTGAGAGAGGCTCCATCCGTAGAGCTGATCCGATCGAACAGGTTATTGAGGAATCGAAGTCAACGCAAAGCTAAGCATTGAGAGAAAGGCCTTGGGGTCGCCGACTGGGTCAATATCTCCGGTGTTCTCGGCCTTGAGGCGAGCGCTTCAAGAGGAGGGTGGTCCCTCGTTTTGATGAACCACGGCAAGAGCCGAATCGAGAATCTTTCCATCGAAATCAGTCGAAGTTTCAATGCCCAGAAGGTGAAGAAGGGTCGGGGCTAGGTCTAGGAGACCGGCGTCCAAGTGGAGTCCTTGTCTCACGTTGGGACCCATGAGGGCCCAGAATCCCTCCCTCGTGTGAATCGAGGAGAAGTGAGGAGACAGGCTCCAGAGTTTGCCCGTGCCGAGTCTTGGACTGATCTGTATTTTTTCTTCGCCTGAGTATAGTTCGACACAAAGATCGGGGGCTTCGTCCTGGTAGGGGCCTTTGAAGGTGTCTTCGCGAAGGTGAAATATGGGGCGAACCTTTTCTCCAGTGGTTGGATCGGTTAGCTCGCTCATCATATTGATGAGTTTGTTACGAAGCTCTGCTTGGGCCATGTCTCCTTTCTGGTTTATTATGTAAAAGTGAGCTTGGTGCCCACCTGTCGAGAAACATTTTGTCTCGTCCCAGCTGATGTTGTCTATGAGATTTTGGAGAATCCTGTCTATCGAGCCTGAAAGGGTCAAACGTTTGCTTACGAAACTCGGCGAGATCTTGTAGACTTTGGCTATTGTGTTGGGAGAGAGGTTCCTCAGGAGCCAAGACCGAAACTTCGTGAGAACCTCTCCGCTCTGCTTCACGTGACTATTCGTTTTCAACATACCATTTTCCGCCAGGTACTCGTTGACGAATAGGGCGGCTGATGCGGGCGCAGAGCCATGGTCTGACAACAGTAGGAGACTCGTGTCAGTGGTGGCGAAGTGGCGAAGCTCTTGGACCGCGCGATCCATCTTCGAGTACCAGTCGCGCAGAACATTCCGGTACGGCGAGTTCTGATCGTCCATGTATCGCCAGAAGTCGTGGTGCACAAGATCTATGCCCTGGAAGGTCATCATGAAAACATCCGGGTTGAACCATCCTAGGAGTGCCTTGGCCGCTTCCAGGCACTTTGTGTGAAGTCTATCCACCTGATTCAGGTAAGCTTCCTCGCCTCCCTTAAGGTCCGTTGGTTTCGTTACTGGTACATCGATCTCATACCCCCCTACTGCGTTGTCGAGCCTCTTCATGAGAGACTTTGGATAGGCCCATGAAGCCCTTGTTGGCACTGGAAATCCACATACCATGAAGCCGTTTACAGGGTATGCTGGGTATGTTCCAGGCACGTTGAACACTCCCACCTTCAGTCCGCGGTTTGAGCAGACATCCCAGAAGCATCCCAGCTCGGGGGTGGTCCTCCCATGTTTCAGTTTTCTGTCGCGTCCAATGTAGCTGAAGCCGAACAGGCCTATCTTTGCAGGATTCTTTCCGGCGGCAAAGCATTGCCATGCAGGGACACTCTCCGGTGGCACTATGGACTCGAGCACGCCGTAGGTTCCATGATCCATTATGGACTGTAGGTTTGGAAGGCTCTCTTTCCATTTCTCTATCAGTACGGGAGAAGCCGAGTCGATTCCGATTACCATCGCTTTCATTCTTGTCAGCCTCTATCTCAATGAGGGACAGGGCGTCCGTTTAGAACGCCGTCGATCTCCCAGAACATCTTCTGCCACACTACACCCGGGGGATCTGTGGTCGAGACCCGTTTGAGATGGAATCGTTCCGCGATGCTGTCATACAACCATTTCTCTTTCAGTATGAAACCCTCAGTGTGTTCGGGCCTGTTTGTTAGGATTCTCTCTTCAGGAGCATCAAGGACAAACGACACATCGGCCTTTGGAACTAGCCTGATTAGAAGGCTTTCAAGAGGTACTCGTACCCCATTATCACGGAATCCGACCAGCAGGTCGTAGATATATCGATCACATACTGTGCTGTATCCAAACAGGCCTCGGATCCTAATCCCTCCCGCGAGAATGGGGAAGTATACGAAGAAGATGTACAATCCCCATAGAACGCGTACAGGCCTGGTTCTTTCGAGATCGTTGGGGCGTATTTGGAGGATTCTTGCCGCTCGCCTAACGATGAATCCGAAAGGGTCCAGAATGTCTTGCTGTCTGAGGTATGAGAATTTGTATCCCGATCTGTTCAGTAGATAATAGCATCTTCCCGCATTTGTGGACTTGCCAGTGCCATGGGTTCCACTGATAGTCACTAGAACTATCTTTGCTACCAAACCATGCCTCTACCTCCGGACCGGACTGCGGCGCTCAGAAAGTCAAGGATCACGAGAGCAGGTGCAACTACACAGTCGAGGGAGCTCCTCCACCGTCCCTTAGCAGCTTCGCGACCCGCCTTCAACAGGAAAATGATGAAGAGGGCACGGTTAGGTATTCGGTAAGGAAGGACGAGCCGGTCGTTATTAAGGAACTTCAGCTTGTCGGGTCCGAACCTCCTCACAGTCTCATTTCGTAATGTCGTGAAGTTCCGATTGTCGACTTCACAGGCCTGGAGGAACCGTTCTATGCATCCTAGATAGTAGAGGAATGCGTCGCAGATGTTAGCTTCTGTCACCTTGCCCAGAACCTTCTCAGGGTCGGAGTTCTGGATGAGCCTCAGGAAGTCGATAATGTCCGACAACTTGATGAAGTTGTGCCGGAATATAGCGTGAATTACCCTTATCAGAACTCTGTCCTCGTTCGAGGACGTCCAGACCAATCTGCCCTCGATCACCTCCTTCTTGCGGTTTCGCAAGACTTCTTCCGGGTCGATATACACCTCGCCTAGCTGGCTGATCGTGGGATACAGTTCGAAATCGTGAGCATACCCGGGCAGGAAACAGCTGAACTTGCCGAGTAGCTTATCGCAATGGGTCAGGGCTTGAGTTCTGGCCTTGAACCTTCCAAGGAGTAGGTCTTGGGCTTTTTCCATTTCTACGGGTCGAGGAACCAGAAAGTCAATATCGTGACCAACGTCCGGTAGCGAATCGAAAGACTTGATCACGACATGAGATATGCCATTTTTCTCGAAGGCCTCGCTCATCTCATCCTGTAACTTGAATGCCTCTTCTACTCCCGCCTTCTCATCCTGGATGTCCTTCGACGAGAGTCCTAGGAGTCGGGCGGACCTCAGCAGCACCTTGTTCTTTCTGGCGAGCTTGATCAGCTGGTCGGAGGTCTCTGGTGGGGAAGTTCCTTCTTTCAACAATGATCTTGCAAGCTGGAGTGAAATCCTCTCTCTTCTTGCAGTCTTGACTCCACCTATGTCTTCAAGAAAGGTCAACTTCGTATCATCACGGGGTCTTTCTAGAAAAGTGTCACGTGAGGCAATAGTGTTTCAAGGAGGCGGACCGCTTGCTGGCAGGACAGCGTTATGATCTCTGCACAGCGAAGAGGTATCATGGGAGACACTTCACCAGGGCGAACAATGATTATGCTAAGGCGATATTTATCCAATTCCGGGATGAGAACACGGAGCGCTCTGCATGTATCTGTAGCAATACTATTGTTTCCTCTGGTTGCCGATTCAGTTCGGTCAAGGCGAATGGTGCTCCGAGTATCGCGCTTCGGCCATCGAAAGCTGCGGCACTGTTCCGATGTGAAAAGCCTCCACATCAGGCGACACTCTAACATGCTTTACGACCAGAAGGTGATTTTGCGTGATCGGCTCCGGAGGGCTTTCTCGACTTCTACTATGCCTCTCTTGGTCAGCAGATCACTTTCAATGAGATCGTTTAGAGTTCCATTTTGAAGAAGACTCGCGATCATCTTTCCCGTTACCAGTTTTCCCCATTTCCAGGGAATGACCTCCGACCCAAAGGCGTTGAGAAGTCCGACCTTTACATCGGAGAGAACCTTGTCGTTGCCGCTGCCCTTAGCCTCTACCTCCAGCTCATAGAGCCTGATTTTGCGACGTTGGAAACGATATGTTACGTAATCGGACGCTAGCTCTGCGAGAATGGTGCCGTCTTTGATCGTTGACGATACATTCTTAGTATGACGTTCCGTTTCCCGGTCCTGCAAGATTCCCAGACCAATGCTCTTGAGGGTCTCGATCGGATCTGCAATGTCCAAGCGCTGACTTGTTGGGAGTGCGATGCCATTGGCAGAAAGTTCAGCAAAAATCGTGTCTAGCGATTCGTGTGACCAGGGAAGTTCAAGTTCTGCCCTTTCGTTTCGCTTCCACTGAAGCAGACCAGGGTTGCGTTTCATGGTGATGAACCAAGCATCTTCCCTCCTCCTGATTCGCAGATTGATTCTCTTTCGTCCAAGTGAACTTACAGGAGTTTCGAAGTAAACGTCGTGGAGTCGGAACGAATCTCCAGGTCTTAGAGAATACCCATGGAGCGAATCGAATGTTGAGACCCGCTGGAATGTTGCATTGGGATCTGTAGAAACGACCATGAGGACGGTTTCCTTTTCAACCTTCGACATACCCCGACCCAAGCCCGACACAAACAATACAGTCGTTTCAGTCATTTCAACAGATTTCCAGCGAAGTCGGCGAAGCTCATTCGCGAGAACAATCTTCCCACTGTTTTATCAAGATCCTTGTCAAACCCTCTTATCTCGTGACAATTGGGATACATGGGCCGCTGCCTGGATGCGTCCTAAGTCTTA
>WNFB01000678.1_pt1 | contig 29454 bp, 25 predicted proteins | sample 5400501 | NCBI WGS metagenome assembly WNFB01 (sample SAMN13153341, study PRJNA577476) | soil metagenome | isolation source: 200 cm saprolite under Douglas fir tree site 2 hole 1 | place: USA:California | collected 2015-04-18
CCTGCCGATGGTCTCTACGGGCATGCGCAGAAGCGTGACGGCAGCCGTTGCGCCGAAGGTGACGAGGATCGCGCCGGGAATGCGCTTGGCGTATTTCAAGCAGAAAATCATTACCGCGATCGAGGATAAGGAGAGGATGACCGCGGGCCAGGAGATCGTGTTCCAGGCCTGCGCGAACGCTTGCATGCGGTGGAAGAAGTCGCCGGGAACATGATCCATGCGGAGCCCGAAGAAATCCCGGATTTGCGTACTGGCGATGAGAATGGCGATGCCGTTTGTAAAACCAATAATGACGGGGCGTGGGAAGTACTTCACCGCTGCGCCCATGCCGGTGACGCCGAGCAACACAAGCAAAAGGCCAGCGAGCATCGTGCAAGCAAAAAGCCCATCGATTCCGTACTTGGCCACGATTCCGGAAATGACGACCACGAAAGCGCCGGTCGGACCGCCGATTTGTGTTTTTGATCCGCCGAGGGCCGAAATGATGAAGCCGGTGACGATGGCGCAATAAATTCCCGCCTGGGGAGAGAGACCGGAAGCAATCGCGAAGGCCATCGCCAGAGGCAACGCCACAAGGCCAACGGTGACACCAGCAATCAGATCGGATAGGAATTTGTGGCGGTCGTAATCGCGAAGCAGCAGAACCGATTTAGGGAGCCAGGCATTCAAGGCAGAGGTCATTCGAGCGCACACGGAAGGGCAAACACCGACACCAAGATTCTAACAGGAGAAGAAAGTGTAGCACTCAGCTAGGAAGCCGGCTGTGCCTGAAGGCAAAATGCACGCTTACTTGGAGATATGCCTTTCAAGGTGAAATGACTTAGTCTGCGGCCTCGCCACGAGAGACCTTGGGCTTCCAGCGAAGCACGGGCTTGCGGGCAGCCCCTACTTCATCCAGGCGGCCGACGCGCGTTGAGTGCGGCGCGGTCTTCACCAACTCGGGCTTCGCTGCGGCTTCCTCCGCGATGGCGCGCATGGCGCCGATGAAAAGATCGCACTCCTCCTTCGACTCGGACTCGGTGGGCTCGATCATCAGCGCTCCGGGAACGATGAGGGGAAATGCAGTTGTGTAGGGGTGGAAGCCGTAATCAATGAGGCGCTTGGCGATGTCCATGGTGTTGACGCCATTTTTTTTCTGGAAGGCGTCGCTGAAAACGACTTCGTGCATCGAGGGCAGGGAATAGGGCAAATCGTAAACGCCTTCGAGATGCTTGCGAATGTAATTAGCGTTGAGCACCGCATCTTCCGTGGCCTGCCGCACGCCGGGACCGTAGGCGAGAATGTAAGCCAATGCGCGAACGAGCACCCCAAAGTTTCCGTTGAACGCTTTCACTCTGCCGATCGAGTCTGGCCGAACGGATTCAAGGGCCAGACGCCCGCCTTCTTTCTCGACAAGGATCGGCACGGGGCGGAAGGGCTCGAGAATTTTCTTCATTGCCACGGGGCCGGCGCCGGGACCGCCCCCGCCGTGCGGAGTTGAGAACGTCTTGTGCAGATTGAGGTGCATGACGTCGACGCCCAGATCGCCGGGGCGCGTGATACCCGTGAGAGCGTTCATGTTCGCGCCATCCATATAAAGCAGCGCGCCTTTGGCGTGCAGAATCTCCGCGATTTCCGGAATCCGTTGCTCGAAAATGCCAAGGGTGGAGGGGTTCGTGATCATCAAGCCCGCAACGTCCTCCGTCACAAGGTCCCGCAATTTGTCAACGTCGATCTGGCCGTGCGATTCCGACTTTATGTTTTCGACTTCGTAACCGGCGATAACGGCGGTGGCCGGATTGGTGCCGTGCGCGGAGTCGGGGATCAAAACTTTTTTCCGCGGGTTGCCCTGTTTTTGGAGATACGCGCGAATCAGGAGCAGCCCCGTCAGCTCTCCCTGTGCGCCGGCGGCGGGTTGCAGAGTAATCACGTCCATGCCGGTGATTTCGAGCAGGCATTGTTCGAGCAGGCGCAGAATTTTCAGGCAGCCTTGGGAGATTTCCTGCGGCTGGTAGGGATGCTCGGTGGCGATGCCGTCGAGACGTGCGACGAATTCATTGACGCGGGGGTTGTACTTCATGGTGCAGGAGCCCAGGGGATACATGCCCAGATCGATGGCGTAATTCCACGTCGAGAGGCGAGTGAAGTGGCGGAGCACCTCAATTTCACTCACTTCGGGGAATCCCTCGATGCCTTCGCGGCGGTAGCTGGTCCCAAGAGATTTCGCGGGATCGGCGGCGGGAACGTCGAGGGGAGGCAATTCGAACGCGCGCTTTCCCGGAGAGGATTTCTCGAAGATCAAGCCTTCGTTTTGATTCGTGTGGCGTGATGCTTTTTTGATTTTGTCGCTCATATTCGCAAATTGTTTTGCAGGGGCGCCCAAAGGCCCCTATAAGGGCTGCTCCAGAGTCCGTCGCAACGCGGACGCGAAACGTTCGATCTCCGCGCGCGGAGTCGTTTCCGTAACGCACACCAACGCATGCTTCGTTAGTTCCGGATAGGACGTGCCAAGCACGAACGGCCCGACAATTTTTTCGCGGAGGAGATGCGCGTTGACGATTTTGACGGAGCGCGGCAGCTCGACTGTGAATTCGTTAAAGAACGGCGCGCCGAAGGCGCGACGCACTCCGGGGATCTTTTCGAGCTCGCCGAGCGTGAATCGGGCCTTTGACAAATTCTGCGCGGCCATTTCGCGCAAGCCTTCCTTGCCGAGGAGAGTAAGGTGCACCGTGGCAGCCAGCGCGCAAAGCGCCTGATTCGTGCAAATGTTCGAAGTGGCCTTTTCCCGCCGAATGTGCTGTTCGCGCGTGGCGAGCGTCAAGACGAACCCGCGGCGGCCTTGCGTATCGGTCGTTTGTCCGGCGAGACGGCCCGGCATCTGCCGCACAAACTTGTCCCGTGATGCGATCACGCCGACAAACGGTCCGCCGTAGCTCGGAGCCAAGCCAAAGCTCTGGCCTTCCATGGCCACGATATCCGCCTCCGCGGGGGGGCGGACGAGTCCGAGCGAAACACCTTCCGCAATGGAGACCACCAAGAGCGCGCCGGCAGAATGTGCGACATCTGCCAAAGCAGAGACAGGCTCGATGACGCCAAAGAAATTCGGCGATTGAACAACCACCGCGGCAACGTCGTCCTTGAGCAAGGCAAGGAGTGCTTTTTGATCCAGAGTCCCGCTGGGCGAATAAGGAATTTCTTCGACGTGCAAACCGGAATTCTTCGCGTAGGTTTTCAGCACGTCGCGATATTCCGGGTGAACCGAGCGGGCCACAAGCACACGCCGGCGGCTCGTCAGCCGCTCGGCCATCAGGACGGCTTCGGTTGTGGCGGTCGAACCGTCATACATTGAGGCGTTCGCGACTTCCTGACCGGTGAGCTGGCACATGAGCGTCTGAAATTCGAAGATGGCCTGCAGCGTGCCTTGTGTGATCTCCGCCTGATATGGCGTGTACGAGGTGAGAAATTCCCCGCGCTGGATAATCGCGTCCGTAACGACCGAGCGCAGATGGTTGTAGACACCGGCGCCAAGAAAGCTTGTATAGCCGCAGGAATTCTCTGCCGCGCGGGCCTTGAAATAGTCAATCACCTCGGCTTCCGAAAAAGGCCCGGGAAGTTTGAGGGCTTGGCGCAGCCGGTAGCGTTCGGGAATACTCGAGAACAACTCATCGATTGAACTTACGCCGATGGCGGCCAGCATTTCCTGCCGCTCGGCGGGGCTCTTCGGGAGGTAGCGCATCAGGCTGAGGCTTCCTTGCCTTTGTCCGCGACGTAGGCCTCGTAGGCGGCGGCGTCCATAAGCCCGCTGATCTCTGCGGGCTTGGCAAGGCGGATCTTGATAAGCCAAGCCGCGCCATGGGGGTCGGTATTTATCTTTTCGGGAGAATTCTGAAGGTCGCCGTTGGCCTCGACGACTTCGCCGGAAGCCGGGGCATAGATTTCGCTGACGGCCTTCACCGACTCAACGGTGCCGAACGATTTCCCTTTTTCCACTTTCGCGCCGACCTTAGGGAGCTCGACGAACACCACATCGCCAAGTTCGTGCTGAGCGTAATCGGTGATCCCGACAGTGGCCACGTCACCCTTTACATCGATCCATTCATGTTCTTTGGTGTAGCGAAAATTCGCCGGATAGGGCATCAGACCACTCCTTCTTATTTATCAAGCTAATCTGGAAGCTTGCGGTGCCGCCGCTTTCTTCGGCCGCTTGTAGAACGGCGTCGGAACCACTTGCGCCTTGCACTTTTGCGCGCGAATTTCAACGTAGATCGAGGTTCCGACAGCGGCCATCGCCGGCGGCAGGTAGGCTAACGCAATATTTTTTCCACGCGTGGGCGAAGGAGAACCGCTGGTGATTACTCCGATTACCTCGCCAGCTTCGTTGCAGCAGCGGTATTCGTCGCGCGCAATGCCCCGGTCGATCATCTCGAGCCCGACCAGTGTGCGCGTGAGCCCATCGGCCTTTGCGCGCTCGAGCGCCGCGCGGCCGATGAAATCGCCTTTTTCCATCTTGCAATAGCGATCCAGCCCCGCCTCCCAGACGTTGATCTTGTCGCTGATTTCGTGCCCGTAGAGCGCCATCTTGGCTTCGAGCCGCAAAGTGTTCCGTGCGCCAAGCCCGCAGGGAATGATGTTGAATTCGCGCCCAGCTTCCATCACCTTCGACCAGATGGCTTCGCTGGTCGCTGCGTTCGAAGGCACGTAGATCTCGAAGCCATCTTCGCCGGTGTAACCAGTGCGGGCGATCAGGATGTTTTTCAAGCCGCAGAGCGTTCCGTGCGTGAACCAATAATTCTTGATGATGCTGAGGTTTGCGTCCGTCAGTTTCTGTACCACGTCCACCGCACGCGGTCCCTGAATGGCAAGTTGCGTGTAGGCGTCGCTCAAGTCTTCGACGGCGCAGTCGAATCCTTTGGTATTGGCGCGTACCCAGCTGATGTCTTTCTCGCGCGTTCCGGCGTTGATCACCAGCAGAAAATCATCCTCACCCAGCCGGTGCACGATCACGTCATCGACGAAAGTGCCTTCCGGGTAAAGCAACGCGGAATAATGCGCCTGTCCGATGGCCAGCTTCGACGCGTCGTTCATGCTGATATGCTGCACGGCGGCAAGCGCGCCACCCGGCGCCCGTCCGCTGCGAATGCGGATATCGCCCATATGGCTGACGTCAAAAACGCCTACGCTCGAGCGCACCGCCTTGTGTTCCGCAATCAAGCCGCCGCTTGAGGGATACTCGACGGGCATGTCCCAGCCGCCGAAATTGACCATCTTCGCGCCCAGCCGGCGGTGCAGGCCGTTGAGCGGCGTCTTGCGCAGTTCGGTGATAGGAGGAGTCGTGACGGATTCCATTCCGTGTGCTCAGGCAGAAATGGATACTAACATGCGCACCGATAAGCGTCAAAGAAGCGTGGATTATTGGCCTTTTCCGTGACACGAAGGATTCGCAATCGCTCAAGAGCAACGCGCACTGTCGCGCAGTTGCAGAATCGCCGCCGGCCGCCGATGTTCGCCTTGCCGCTTTCCACCCGCGTCAGGTACAGTTTTCCAGGAGGCTGCCATGTCCGGTCCTGTTGTTTGTATGCAGTGTGATAGGGCGGAAAACTACTGTACGTGTGAAAAGTACTGCACCATTTGCAAGGGGCAGCAAAACGTCAAGCTGTGCGCGGACGGCTTATACTACTGCCCCGACTGCCGGGAAGCATGTGATGTCCCCTTAGCGAATGTCCGTGCGAATTGATTCAAAAATCATTGACTTGCAGGTCGACCCCGATGAGCGACTGGCGGCGGCTGTCGGCGGCGCGGCTCGTTACCTCGCCGATGCGGCCGGGCTCGGAATCGAGGCGGTCGTGCAGATGCAAAAGGCAATCGTCTCCGCTTGCCAGGAAGCCTTTGAACATCTGGCCGGAAATCACCCGCATTTGGAAGTAACCCTGACGCGATACGCCGACCGGATCGAAGTCGCGCTGGCGTACCAAGGAGGAGCGGCTCCCGCCGTCGGTCTGGACCGGATTGCGGGCATGGCACAAGGGTTGGGAATATGGTCCTCGGCTGGAAGCGTTCTGAGCGGTATCGACCGCGTTCAGTATGAAGCGAAGGGCGGCAGGACCGTGACGCGGCTCACGAAATATTTGGGCCGTGCTCCTCACATCGTGTAAAGAAACACGGAAGAGAAAAAAGCCGGAATCGATTGAGAGTCAGGCTCTCCCGAAACATTCGTGGAGCATTGTTCAAAAAATCTACATTTTGAAAGCGAAAGTGTTGTGCTTGATGAGCGAGGTCATCTGATCGTCGCTGAGGGACATCCTCAACGTGACGCGGTCGCCTGCAGGAGTGACGCGCGCCTGGTCGAGTAGCTGAGCGAGCTCCGGGTTATCTTTTTGCGCCTGGTAGCGCTTATACAGGAAACCCGCCTGCAGCAGTTGCCCGAGCGTGTTGGCATCCTCGGTCGATCCACAGATGGCCTGAATTTTTGCGTCCAGCCCGCTGCTTGTCTCCACATTGATAATCGAATTCTGCATCCGGGTTACGAGCTTGGCGGCTTCGGGAAACTGCTCGATCTCCGGAGCGAGCTGCCGGATCGCAAGCCTGGTGTACGCCGGATTGGTGACCATCCAGACTACGCCACTCCCGTTGGCTTCGTTGATCAGCGGGAAGAGCTTTTCATTGCGCAACAGGCTATCTTCGCCCCCGAACCGAATCTCGATCATTCTTTCCAGCACGCTGCGATGTCCAAACGCTGCGGTGCTTGAATCAATGAATAAGAAGAAGAGGTCGTTGGCGCCCGCCCCGGTACCGAAGGCGTACAAGGTGTAACCGCGGGCTTTGAAAGTCGGCAGCTTTTGCCTTTTGAAGTATGCTTCAGTCGAATCGGGAGTGAAGTTGCCGAGCGCGATGCCGGCGATCTGTTCGCCGGCCGGAAGCACGTCTGATCCGGTTCCTTCGCTTTTCGCATTCATGCCTTCCGCCACCAGGGCCCAAGCAATCTCGTCGACCTGCGTATTCGGGTCAACCCCCGCAGAGGCAAGAAACTTCTCAAATTGCCGGAAACGATCGGGCAGCACCTGCTCTTGCAGTTGCGGAAACCATTTCAGCGTGCGGGCCTTCTTCAGGTCGGCATAGGCAAATTCCCCCACGTCTTTGGGGAACAGGCCGATCATGTCCGCGCCGAGTCGGCCGGCGCGGGCAGGCTTCGGCAGAGCCAGGGCCAGCGCCAATAGGACAAGAACAGCCGCCAATTTGTGGGGCAGGGAGAATACCGAAGCCAGATTTACGCCTGATTCCGCTGTCAGTCTCATGCGAGACTCCTTTCCGAGTGCTGAGTGAGAGTTGCGGTTACGCCTTTGCTGTTTGCGGGGCCCTTTGCAGGCGCTCACTCAGCATAGCTACTTTCACTCGCATTTGATCCACATAGGCCGCGTCTTTAATGCCGTCGAGATTGATCTCGACATTCGCGAGCGCCCCACGCGCTCCGGCAGTGGCCATCAAGCGCGCCACCTCCAAGTCTGAGCGCATGGATGCGGCGGCGATAGTCTCCAGTTGTCCGAGGCGTTCGAAAAGCGCAACGGCACGCTCCGCCACCGTGAGAGGAACCTCCGCCGCGCCGCGCGCGGCCTTCTGAATGGCTTCCTCTCGCCGTGACGTTTCCTGCGCGTCGACCGCAGGCAGTTTGAACGCCGCGATTACGGCATCGTAAGCCGCCGCGTCGCGGTCAATCGAAGCAGCAAGCTCGCCGGCATCGCGGCGGAGCGCGTCGAGGGCGTCGGAAAGTCGATCGACAAATCCGGCTTGCGATTTTTTCTTGCGCGAGAGTCCGGCAACCATTTGTCCAAGAGAAGCCGCCAGCGCGCCGGCGAAGGCCGAGACACTCCCGCCTCCCGGCGTGGCCACCGGCGCCGCCACGGCATCGAGAAATGGCCGCGCAAGGCTCGCGAGTTTTCCTTCTCCACTTGCGGGCAACGGCGCACCGCCCAGCGCCGCGGCCAGCTTGTTTTCGAACACTTGCTCCGGCGAGAAATTCTCCAACTGCAGGAAAAAGTCTGCTGCCATTTCGATGGCTTTTTTCGGGACCAGGCCGACTATTTCACTTCCTACCGGCAACACGCCGTAGCGCGCCGCTTCGCGCTTCACGATTTCGTAGACGCGATGCATTGGAGTCTGCTCGAAATCGGTCAGGTTGATGGAAACCTGCGCCAGGTTCCGCGCCTTTAGTTCCACGCCCATCGACTTGACGTAGCGCAGTCCACCGGAGGAGAAGCGGATAGCTTTGGCAATCTTGTTCGCTATGCCAACATCCGGCGTATTGAGGTTGACGTTGTAGGCGATGAGAAACTTCCGCGCGCCCACGACGGTCACTCCTGCCGTGGGATGCAGTTTCGGCTCTCCCACGTCCGGCTGCCTGTCGTGATTGTGCTTCATTTCTGCGCGCAACCCTTCGAACTGCCCGCGGCGGATATTTTCGAGATTGACGCGGTCGGGCCGTGTCGCCGCCGCTTCGTAGAAGAACACCGGAATTCGGTAACGTGACCAGATCTCGTTTCCGACGCGCCGCGCCAGCGCCACGCAGTCTTCGAGTGTGACCCCTTCAATGGGAATAAATGGCACTACATCGGTCGCGCCCACGCGAGGATGTGCGCCGTTATGCCTGGTGAGGTCGATCAACTCCATCGCCTTGCCAACTCCGCCTAAGACCGCTTCTGCGACGGAATCCGGCTCTCCGGCCAAGGTGACAACGCTACGGTTGTGATCGGCATCCATCTTGCGGTCAAGCACGTAGACGCCCGCGACGCTGCTCATGGCCGCGACAATCGCAGCGACCTTGGCTGGATCACGTCCCTCGGAAAAATTCGGCACACATTCAATCAGTCGTTTCATTGGAATCGTGATGCGCGCCCCTCAATACTCCATCATAGGAGATTTCCACCCTGGGCGGCCACTCGTTCCCTCTCCAGGTACACCAGAATCGAAACGCGACACCCCTAGGCTTCGGTTGTTTCTCCGTTTCGTTGAAATCTGTGACTTGCGTGAAGGTGCGTGGGAAAGTGAAAGGCGGTCGTTCAGAACGCCAGCAACAGGCGCCTCGGCACTGCGGGCGTTTCACTTTGGTGGGGGCTTGATGAATGGGCTCGGCGGAGGATATCTCTTGTCCATTTGTTTGGCCGCAAAAGTGGTCTTCGCATTCGTTGGCGGCGCCGCGGCAGGAATCTTCTTGTCCGCTTGCGGCGGCCTAGCCGCGATTTTCGCCTCGGCTCCAGGACTTGATCGCTCTTTGAAATAGCGCGCGACTTGGGTGGCGAAAAAGACCAGCGCTGTAAACAGGAGTCCCGCAAGCGAAGCGTCTTTGAAGCTCATGCCCCCCGCTTTCAGCAAAATGGTGACGATACAAAGCATCGCGAGCAAGACAGCGTAATAGTGCTCTTCAAAGAAACTCTTAGGCCTCACATTTTTCATGCGAAGTGGCTTTACGACAGGTTTCTTCGGAGAATTAGATGGCGGCTTCATCTGGCCCATGAATGATGACACCCCGCTTCATCGTCATCCAGCAGGTGTTCACCCCAAAATAATAGGGAATTTCGCGGTAGTCTGCTACCTCGAAGATGGCGAGGTCCGCTAGTTTGCCAATTTCTAGCGATCCGACCTGTTTTTCGCGGCGCAGCGCATACGCCGCATTGATGGTTGATGCAGTGATAGCTTCCGCCGGCGTCATGCGTAGCTGCGTACAAGCGAGCGACAGTATCATCGGCATACTCAGCGTTGGGCTCGTGCCCGGGTTGTAGTCGGTGGCCAGCGCGACGATCGCTCCAGCGTCGGCCAATTTCCTCGCCGGGGCGTACTTCTTCAGGCCAAGATGAAAATCGCATCCCGGCAGAAGTGTCGCGACAGTGTTCGATCTTGCCAGGGTGCGAATATCCTTGACGTTAATCTGCTCGAGATGGTCGCAGCTGGCCGCCTCCAGTTCAACCGCGAGTTGCGCCGCGCCGGTGCGCGCCATCTGCTCGGCATGCAGACGGGGAATCAGGCCGTTTTGCCTGCCTGCTTCCAGGATTCGCCTGGATTGCTCCGTTGTGAAGGCGCCGCGATCGCAGTAGACATCGCAAAATTCGGCGAGCTTTTCGCGCGAGACCTCCGGAATCATTCTCTCGATGAGAACCGCGATGTATTTCTCAGCTCCGTTTGGCGCGCTGCGATACTCCTCAGGTACGACGTGCGAGCCGAGAAATGTCGATACGATTCCCAAAGGCTGCTCTGCGGCCAACTCTTGGTGCAGCCTCAGAATCTTCAATTCAGCAGCGACATCGAGGCCGTACCCGCTCTTGGCTTCGATCGTGGTCGTGCCATAAGCGGCAAACTGTTTCAGCGCAGCAAGTGCCCTCTGTTTCAGCGCCTGGGCGCTCGCCGCGCGCAGCCTCTTCACCGAGTTGAGAATTCCGCCGCCCTTGCGGGCGATCTCTTCATAGCTCGCTCCCTGGATTCTCAGTTCGTATTCGTCCGCGCGGCTGGCAGCGTGAATCAAGTGCGTGTGCGAATCAACGAATCCGGGCAATACAACGCGCCCGCCCACGTGCAGCTTCACAGCGGATCGCGCTGCGGGCAGGCTTTCAATCTTTGGGCGTTTTCCAACTGCGGCGATGCGGCCATCTTCGACGAGCAGCGCGCCGTCTTCGATGACGCCGAGGTTAGAAAGGGAATTGCCGCGCCGCGGGCCGCGGCCACGCAGCGTCAGGAGTTGCGACGCGCCGGTTATGAGCAGGGAATCCAGCAAGGCTTTCGTATTATGCCGGAGGCGGGGAAATACTGCACAACGAGAAAGGTAGCATCCGTTTCTGCCCGTCCCATCGTGCCCTTCGACTCACTCCATGGGGATTTTCACACCGCCCCTCTTTGCGAAAGCGATCGCTTCCGGGTACCCTGCATCCGCGTGCCGCGCGATGCCCATTCCAGGATCATTCGTCAGCACGCGCTCGATCCGCGCCGCCATTTCTTTTGTGCCGTCGGCAACCGTGACCTGCCCGGCGTGCTGCGAATAGCCGATGCCCACGCCGCCGCCGTTGTGGATCGATACCCAGGACGCGCCGCTGGCGGTATTGATCAGCGCGTTGAGCAGCGGCCAATCGGCAATCGCGTCGGAGCCGTCCAGCATGGACTCCGTCTCGCGATAAGGCGAGGACACCGAACCGCAATCGAGATGATCGCGCCCGATCACGATGGGTGCTTTCAGCTCGCCGCGCGCCACGAGATCATTCAGCGCCAAGCCGAACTTGTCACGCTCCCCATAGCCCAGCCAGCAAATCCGCGCCGGAAGCCCCTGAAACTTCACGCGCTTCTGCGCCAGCTTGATCCAGCGCGTGAGCTGCTCGTTCTGCGGAAACATCTGCAGCACCAATGCATCCGTCCGTGCGATATCGGAAGCTTCGCCGGAAAGCGCCGCCCAGCGGAACGGCCCCTTGCCTTCGCAGAAAAGCGGCCGGATATACGCCGGCACGAATCCAGGAAAGTCGTAAGCGTTTTTCACGCCTCGCTCATGCGCAAACGTTCGGATGTTATTGCCGTAATCGAACGTCACCGCGCCCAGCTTTTGCAAATCGAGCATCCCCTGGACATGCTGGGCCATCGCATCCAGCGCGCGCTTCCGGTATTCCTGAGGATTCTTCTTTCGCAGTTCGAGCGCTGCGTCCAGCGTCATGCCATTCGGCACGTAGCCGCCGATGGGGTCATGCGCACTCGTTTGGTCCGTCAGCAAATCCGGCACGACGCCGCGTCTCGCGAGCTCCGGAACAATGTCCGCGCAGTTGCCCACTAGACCAACAGAAGTCGCTTCGCTTTTCCGCACGGCATTTTTCAGGATGCGCAGAGCTTCGTCGAGGCTGGTCACCATCACATCGCAATAACCGCTTTTCACCCGCCGCTTGATGCGCTCCGGGTCCACATCGATTCCCAGAAACGCCGCGCCATTCATCGTCGCGGCCAGCGGCTGCGCGCCGCCCATTCCGCCCATTCCACCGCTGGCGACGAGTTTCCCCGCCAGACTGCCGCCAAAATGCTTCTTCGCCGCGGCGGCAAACGTTTCGTACGTGCCCTGGAGAATCCCCTGCGTGCCGATGTAGATCCAGCTTCCCGCGGTCATCTGCCCGTACATCATCAAGCCCGCCCGGTCGAGCTCGTTGAAGCGCTCCCAGTTGTTCCAGTGCCCGGTCAAGTTTGAATTGCAGAGAAGAACGCGCGGCGCATAGTCATGCGTGCGAAAGATCGCCACCGGCTTGCCCGATTGCACCAGCAACGTTTCGTCGGAGGCTAGCGCGCGGAGCGAGCGCAGAATCGCATGAAAGCATTCCCAGTTGCGCGCCGCCTTCCCCGTTCCACCGTAAACGACCAAGTCCTCAGGTTTCTCCGCGACTTCGGGGTCGAGATTGTTGAGCAACATGCGCAACGCCGCTTCCTGCTGCCAGCCTTTGCAGGAAATCTGCGTTCCGCGCGGCGCGCGAAACGGCCCTTTCGAAAGAGAAGTATCGGCAAGCGATCCAGGAAGGGTCGCGCTCATGAAATGCTCCGTCGCTCATCTTAGCGCACGGTCTTTCCATTTGCACGGCGCGAGCAGAAACAGAATTGAGTCAGTTTCCGATTAGCCGACCTCCGTGAGTCATCGCGTGGCGGCTCAAATCGAAATGCCGTGTAAGATCACATTTGCAGGTAGCCCGTTATATAACCACAGCGCTGTTCGGGATCGTTCTCGGCACGGGGGTGATTCAGTCGCCGATGCGGACCGGGTCACCGCGGCGGATGCGCCCGGGTTTCACCACGTCAGCATAAACGCCAACGCACGGGAGGTTTCCGAAATCGCCGAGATTCAGCGTGTTGAGCTGTACGACTGTGCGCAAGATTCTGGGATCGTGCGGTATATCCACGCGCGGCAGAGTCGTCATTACACAGCGCGGGCAAGGTATGGACACGCGTAGGATCAATTCCGGCCCGATGGCCAGAGTTTGGCCAACCCAGGCGTTCTCGACAAAACCCGATTCATTGACACAATCCACGACGATGTTGGGGCGAAATCGTTGAACGGAGAACTGACCTTCGGGATACGCCTGTTGTAGACGCTGCAGCGCCGATGTAGTGAGGATGTGGATGCAGGCGTAATCAAACAATGTTCCGCGAGGTGCTGCTCCGGCAACCGGAACTTCAGTGGTCTTGGCGTACTTGCCGCCTAAAGTGCCGGGAGCGAACTCCAGCATCAGGCCGTCGGGAGCTGTTGAGCGCAGCGAAACTTGAGAGCCAAAGGCTGTAACCAAGGCAGTCTGGCCGTCCGCCTTTTCACTATCCAGAGTGGTGCCGTCCGGCAGCGTGATTCGGACGGGAGGAACGACGCCCTCGGACTCAGGCTGTGTCACGAACTGTGCCTGGTATTTGAGCAGTTCACCAAATCGCTTGACATTCTTCGCACTCCCGACTTTTCCGTTCGCGGTATCTACCAAGGCGTACGCACGGTCGCCCCGTAATCCGCTCGCGGTCACATCCACGGTGTCGAGTTCTTCGCCTGCCATGGACTTCACGGGATAGCGCCATAGCGAGGAAATTGTGAAGGCGGTCATGAGCGGATTTTAACCAAAATGGGTTGGTTAGGGTAGCCTGAGAGTATGCAGGGAGATCGCCCGAGATTGGATTACGGCGCAACCGGAAACTGGCCCACCACGGCACAAACAAGACCATCGGAAGGCGGATTGCGCCCTTCGATACGCTAAGATAGAGTCAGAAAATCGAGATGAACTACGGCACGCTTCCCTCGCGCTTCCTGAATGCCATTGACACGCTGCCGAACCCGCGCGCGCAGATGGTCCGCGGACCCCATTCCTGGGAAGCAATCTCGTCGGAAGAACTCTTGCGCCGTGTCGCGGGCCTTTCCTCGGCGCTCGCCGAGTTGGGTGTAAAGCCCGGCGATCGCGTCGGCCTTTTTGCGGCCAATCGCCCCGAATGGCACATCGCGGACTTTGCCATCAACGGCTCGGGCGCCGTCACCGTCCCGCTCTATTTCAAGGAATCGCCGGAGCGCATGACGTACATCCTAAAGCACTGCGGCGCAAAGGTTGTTTTCGCGGCCGGTGCGGAGCAGATGCACAAGCTCCTGTCGCTCCGCGGGGAGCTTCCCGAGCTGGAGCACATCATCCTCGCCGATTCCGGCAGCGACGTGCCTTCGGACTGTCTCCGCTACGAAACGCTGATTGCCACCGCGGGCGGCGCGGAAATCGCCGCCTATCGCCTGCGTGCCGCGCAAGTCTTACCCGGCCAGCTTGCCTCCATCATCTACACGTCCGGCACGACGGGCGAGCCAAAAGGCGTCATGCTGACGCACACAAATTTTTGCTCCAACGTCACGGACAGCCACAGCGATTTCCATCTCGACCCCCACACAGACTTGGCCATCTCCTTTCTGCCCCTTGCCCACATCTATGGGCGCACGCTGGACTACTTCTATATTTTTCACGGCATACCGGTTGCCTACGTCGGGGTCGTCGAAGAGGTTTCGCAGGCCCTCCTGGAAGTGCGTCCCACTATCCTCGGCGCTGTTCCGCGCGTGTTCGAGAAAATTTACGCCCGCGTCATGGAGCAGGGCCACAAGAGCGCCGGCATGAAGCGTCGGATCTTTGAGTGGTCGATGAAAGTGGCGAGCCGCTCGGCGCGCTGGCGCTCCGGAGAAGGAAGCGCCAGCCTGGCCGTCAAAATGGAGTGGTTCATCGTTGACGAGCTCGTCTATTCGAAGATTCGCGCGGGGACCGGCGGAAAATTGCGCATTGTTTTTTCCGGCGGCGCGCCGCTCGCGCCGGACCTCGCCGAATTCTTCTGGGCCGTCGACATTCCCATCTATCAAGGCTACGGCCTGACGGAAACCTCGCCGGTGCTCACTTCGAACTATCCGGCGAATCGCGTCGGGAGTTCCGGCAAGCCCATTCGCAACGTGCAGATTCGCATCGCCGCCGACGGCGAAATCCTTGCCAAAGGCCCGTGCGTGATGCAGGGCTATTACAAGAGCCCGGAAGCCACGCGCGAGGTGCTCACCGAAGACGGTTGGTTCCGCACCGGCGACATCGGCTACGTCGACAAAGACAACTTTCTTTTCATCACCGACCGCAAGAAGGATTTGATCAAGACCGCGGCGGGAAAATTCGTCGCTCCGCAACCCATCGAAAATGCGCTCAAGACCAGCCCGTACATGCTGAACGCGATGGTAGTGGGCGACAAACGGAAGTTCATCGCGGCGCTGATCGTCCCCAACGCGGCAACGGTTTCGGCCAAGGCGGCGGAGCAGGGAATTAAGTTTACTTCAAATGTAGAAATGGCCGCGCACCCCTGGGTGCGCTCGCTCATCGAGGCCGAAGTGAAGCGCTTGACGGCCAACCTAGCTCAGTACGAAACCATCAAACGCTTCGCGCTTCTCCCCGACGATTTCACCTTCGACAATGGCAGCCTCACCTTTACCCTCAAACTCAAGCGCCGCGTCGTCGAGCAGCAGTTTCACGACGTCATCGAGCAGCTCTATGCCGACGTCGCCGAACCCCGCCCCCTCCTCCAGGACTAAGACTCCGTTCGTAAGAACCCTTTGAGCAATCACGACCATTGCCAGCGGGTGTTTGACGGCTGTTGCCGCTTGTCACTTGAGGAGCCTTGCGAAATGGCAATGGGTTTCGTTGCGCGTGGGTACATTTCTGTGCCCTGTTCTTCGGTACAGTTCACGCCGCGAACCATCGAGTGCAGCCGGTGTGATTCGAGGCGCCTCCTTTCCGTAAAATGGTATCGAACCTTAGGACGCCCGACTCAGCCCCTAGATTCCGTAATGCGCGTGCATTGGAATGATTCCAGAACATCGGGGCCGCGCGATCGAAACAAGAGAATGAATGGGAGGCAGGCATTGAAATTCAATTTAGAATTACTTAAAAGGATTTGTAAATCACGGGCGCTGCGGCTTCCTGTTGCAGGACTAGCCTTGCCCCTTGTTTTTCTTACCCTGTGTCCTTTAATTTTTGCCCAGTCGCCGGCTCCCGCCGCCACCGGTCCGGCCGTCAATAAACCCGGGGGCTTTACCCCTGGGTGGACGCTGGGAGCCAAGTTCGAAGGCAGTACCAGCGGCGATGGCTCGGTCTACGATTTCGGCTCCGCCCTGGGATATAATTTTTCCCGTCACTTCGGGATGGATGCGGGCGTTCCGTTCTATTTCGTGACCACGCCTTCCTCCACTACTAGCAAGAATCCCGGCGCGGTTTCCGGCGTGGGCGTCGGAAGTTTCTTCACTGATTTGAGGTGGAACTATCCCGCAAAAACGTTGAACTATAGCTCCGCGATCCTTCTGACGGCTCCCACCGGGGACAAGAAAAAGGGCTTCAGCACGGGTCACGCGACTTGGAATTTCTCCAATCACTTCGACCACGCCTTCGGGGATTTCTCCCCTTTCCTTGACGCCGGAGTGGGCAACACGTTGATGGACACACGCTTTTTCCACCGGCCGTTCATCACTTTTGGTTATAACACTCAATTCAATGGCGGCCTCGAATATGATCCCGGCAAGTTCAGCTTCTCGGCCTCGCTGTACGATGTAGCGCCCTGGGGGAATCAGACGGTCATCAGCAGAGTCTTTCGTTGCGGGTCGGCGGCAAAGTGCACCGCCACCGGCACCACCACGGACCGCAAAGGCTACACTTCCTCCAGCGTTACATCGGGCAGCGCAGATCTGGTGCGTGACAACGGCTTCAACGCCGGCATTGATTACAAACCGGTCGGCTACTTGGATCTCGAGTTTGACTATAGCCGCAGCGTTCCACTTCGGCTCAACAGCTATTCGTTCGGTATCGGCGTGGACCTGAGCTGGCTCCTGCGCCCGCACGTCCGCTAATCTCGCTTACTGTATTCGCAATTCACTTCGGTGAGAGGGCTGGCTTCCTGCGGGTCGCCGGCCCTTCGTCATCTTCCGCGGCCGGCCTCCGGTTTATCCGCCGGTCGCAGGGCCTTCTTATCTTCACGGAAGATTGTCCATCTTCACAGCGGCTGTGACAGCAGGCTGTCTATCAGCGTTAAGGTAGTGGCAGTATTGATCAAATGGGTTTTCCATCCGCGCTGAGGAAACGGATTTCACCCAGCCCGAGTTCCTTGACACCAGCCTCGACCTTAGACCGGTCGCCGACCACCACCCAGATCAAGTTATCCGGGTGCACCACCGTCTTTGCGGCGTCTGCGATATCGTTCGGCTTGAGTGCTCGCACTTTTCCGGCAAAGGTCTCATAGTAATCGTCGGGCAACCCGAATTGCACGAGTTCGTTGATCGATTGCCCTACGGCATCCAGCGTTTCCCTCGAGCCCGGCAGGCTGAGCGTTTCATTGGCCTGAACTCTCTCCAGTTCTTCCGCAGTCATCGGATGCTCACCCAGGATCCCCCGGAACTCCTTGTTCATTTCCGCCAAGGACTCTTTCGTTTTGTCGGTTTGCACCGGTGCCAGCGCAATCCAGGGCCTCTGTGCGCGCGCCCCCCACAGCAGACTGGTTGCTCCATACGACCAGTGCTTATCCTCTCGCAGATTCATGTTCAGCCTTGAGCCGAACATCCCGCCCAGCCCGTCATTCATCGCCTCGATGGCGATCTCTTTCGGATTAGCCGTTGCCGGAGCGATATTCCCCGCGATGATCACAGATTGAAGCGCTCCCGGTTTGTCGATCAGGTACACGACGGTCTTCGGCGGTGGTTGCACATTCTTGATGTTTTTCTCCGGTATTTGCCCTGCCTTCCAACTCGCAAACAGTTTTTCGAGTTTCGGCGTCACCTCGCTCAGCGTCATGTCGCCTGCGATCACCAGCGTGGCATGGTTCGGCTTGAACCACACTTGGTGGAACTTGACGAGATCCTCCCGCGTCATTTTCTCGACGCTTGCCGTCGTTCCGGAACCCGTCAGCGGATTTCCGTAGGCGTGCCCGGCCCCATACATCAGCCCGGGGAAAACGCGCAGGGCCATCTGGACCGGGGTATTTTGTTCCCGCTGGATGGCTGCTGTCTGCAGCTTCTGCTGCCGCTTGAAATCCGAATCCGGGAAAACCGGATTCAAGATCAGGTCCGCGTACAAGTCGAGTGACGAGTCTAACTTTGACCTTAGCGCGAATAGCCGCACCACTGACAAGTCCAGGTTTGAAGAGGCCTGGAGTTGTGCTCCAAGCAGCGCTTGCTCATCGCTGATTTGGAGGGCCGTGCGTGTTTTCGTGCCGCCATTCAGCAGTGCCATCGTCATGCTGGCCGTCCCAGGCGAAGCAAATTGATCCGCCGCATACCCGGCATCAACGTTCAACCAAAAGTCGACGAGTGGGACTTCATGCCGCTCGGCGAGAATCACTTTCAATCCGTTCGACAGCGTCGCTCGCTGCAGCTTCGGCAGTTTCAGCTCCGGCGGCGTTCCCGTGCCCGGCGCCTTCGACCGATCCGCTCCTGCGGAGGCCGTTTTGTACTGCGGGAACGGGTGCACTTCGAGGGCATACACGCCGTCCGACAGCCAGCGATTCGCCGCGGCTTTCAAATCCTCCGCCGTGGCATTCTGCACTCGCTTGAGCGAGATCTTGTACGCGTCAGGACTTCCTCGGAACACCTCGCTCTGCGCCAGCCGGTCGGACTTTCCTCCGAATCCGCCGATGCGTTCGATCCCCCGTATGAAACTAGCGGCGTGTTGCGTTTTCACGCGCTGGAGTTCTTCCGCCGTCGGTCCCTCCTTCAGGAATCGCGCCAATTCCTCATCCAATTCCTTTTCCACCTGTGCAAGGTCGCCGCCGGGCTTCGCCGTCGCTTGAACGAGGAACTGTCCTCCAATTTCGTTCAGGTTCACAAAAGCGTTTGCGTTTGTCGCGATCTGGTCGTCGTACACCAGCCGTTTGTAGAACCGCGAAGTTTTCCCCACACTCAGTACGTCGCTCACCAGGTCGAGATAATCGGCGTCCGCGGTTCCGTACTCCGGCATGTTCCAGATTTTGTAAATCCGCGCCTGCGGAACTCGATCCTGCACGGTCTGCCGGTGTGCGCCGGTCATCTTCGCCACCCACACTTCCTGGTGCGCAACTGGCGGTCCCGCTGGTATGTTCCCAAAATATTTTTCCACCTTTTCCTTCGCTGTTTTCGCGTCGATGTCTCCTGCCAGGACGATCACCGTATTCGATGGCCCGTAGTAGGTCTTGAACCATTCCTTTACGTCGTCCATCGCCGCCGCGTTGAGATCCGCCATTTCCCCGATTACCGTCCACGAGTATGGATGTCCCGCCGGGTACGTGTTTTGCGTAATCAGTTGCCGCGTCACGCCGTACGGCTGGTTCTCACCCTGCCGCTTCTCGTTTTGCACCACCCCGCGCTGCAGGTCGAGTGTCTTCTGATCCAGCGCTCCCAGCAGGAACCCCATGCGGTCGGATTCCATCCACAGCGTGTAATCCACCGCCGAGGTCGGAACGTTCTCAAAATAGTTGGTGCGGTCGTTGTTCGTGGTTCCGTTCAAATCGGTCGCGCCGATTCTCTCCATGCCATCAATGTACCGGCCCGGCGCGTGTTCGCTTCCTCCGAACATCAAGTGCTCGAAAAGGTGCGCGAATCCCGTCTTCCCCGGCTTCTCATTTTTCGATCCCACGTGGTACCACGTGTTGATAGCCACAATCGGCGCCTTATGATCTTCGTGCACGATCAGCGTCAGCCCGTTGTCCAGAACGAATTTCTGAAACGGAATGTCGATCTCTTTGTCTTGCGCGAAACCCCTCGGCGCAAGAACCATCGTTAACAACACAAACAATGCCACTCTGATTCGCATGGGAATCATCCCCTCCCTGAAGTTTTCTCGAGACCCCTCGCACACTGAGCTTGCCGGGCGCATCCGCCGCGTCCTTAGACGCCATAGATTTACTGGAGGTCACCACCCGGGCCGCACCGCGCTGCGTAATTTCGACACCCCGCGTCGAATCACGCCCACGCAGTCTACACCCCACAACCTTCGCTAACAATCGACAACCCAAAACCAAGAGCTAAAAACCAAAAACTCATTGCCGGGCACTGAGCACTCTCCCATTTGTCCCCGCGCTCCCGCAGGTCTAAACTCCTAATGAGGACACCCCATGGCAGACGAATTGGTCATTGCAGGCCGCGCCTTCAAGTCCCGCCTGATTGTCGGCACTGGCAAGTACCGCAGCTTCCCGGAAATGGCCCGGGCCCACGCCGCCTCCGGCGCGGGCATCGTCACCGTTGCTGTCCGCCGCGTCAATCTCACCGACAAATCGAAGGAATCCCTTCTCGATTACATTGACCGCGAAATACTCTTCATCCTCCCCAACACCGCCGCCTGTTACACCGCCGACGAAGCCATCCGCACCGCGCGCCTCGCCCGCGAAGTCGGCCTCTCCAACTGGGTCAAGCTCGAAGTCATCGGCGACCAGCAAACTCTTTTCCCAGACACCGAGCAACTCATCGAAGCGACCCGCGTCCTTGTCAAAGAAGGTTTCGTCGTCCTCCCCTACACCAACGACGACCTCATCGCCGCTCGCAAGCTCATCGACGCTGGCGCCTCCGCCGTCATGCCCCTCGCCGCGCCGATCGGCTCCGGCCTCGGCATTCAGAATCCCGCCACTCTCCGCATCCTCCGCGAACGCATCACTGAAGTTCCCATGATCGTTGACGCCGGTGTCGGCACCGCCTCGGACGCCGCCGTCGCCATGGAGCTCGGCGCCGACGGCGTCCTCATGAACACCGCTATCGCCGAAGCAGCCGATTCCGTTCTTATGGCCGAAGCTATGCGCGACGCCGTCATCGCCGGCCGCAAAGCCTGGCTCGCCGGCCGCATGCCCAAGCGCCTCTACGCCTCCGCCTCCAGCCCCCTCTCCGGCGTCGTCCGCTAACTTCGCCCTGCCTTCCTTAACCCCTCCACCTTGTGGCCGCGTTTCTTTGCAGCCCTCTTTTCGTTCTCTCCATTGATGTGCCAGAATGCCGATGCCTTCTTCAAAGAATCTTCTCGCACAGAGGTGCACCGTGCCGGCAAAGAAAAGATCAAAACGCCGCAGCCCCGCTTCTGGTCTTACTTTCAATCATGCGATGGTCTACTCGAAAGATGTTTCTGCCGCGCTGCGTTTTTACGCAGAACAGCTAGGACTCAAAATCCTCGAAAACTTTCAGCACCAGGGCAGGACCATCTACGCTCGTCTGAAATCAACCCAGGGCAACACCACAATCGCGCTTCATCAAGTGGCGCCCGGTGACGAGCTGCACACCGGCGGAGTGCGGCTCTATTTTGAAGTAAAAAACTTGGACCGCTTCTGCGACCGACTCGAATCCGCGGGCCTGCAGTTCTCACAGAAGCCCAGGCAAATGCCTTGGGGATGGAAACACGCCTACTTGAACGACCCAGACGGCCACGAAGTCAGCCTGTACTGGGCCGGCGCCAAGCGCCTGCGTTCCGCTCACTAGTCCTACGCCTGTGCTGCCTTCCTTGCCTGCGCGTCGTCGTAGCTCTCTCCATAAATCGAAGGCACTTTTGCGCCCATACAACGCAGGTAAGAAGATAGCTGTCCACGGTGATGAATCGTGTGATGCAACCCGGTGATGACAAACGTCACCGCCGGCCGTTGAAATATCCCGCGGAAGTCCACGATCTTCGTCAATTGCTGGCCCGTCGCTTTCCCGAGCGCTTCGTAATTCTTCGCAAACCGCCCTTCGTACCATGCCGCAATCTCCGCGGGCGTCTTCAATTCCTCCGGAATCATCGCTGGGTTCGTGTCGAACACGCCGTTGATCACCGTCTCCACAAACCGGTTGTCCGCAGCCGCGATATGTCTCACCAGCTCGATCGCGCTCTTCGACACCGGATCCGGTCTGTAATCAGCCCTATCCGCTGGCACCGCTTCCAGTATTTTCTTCGTTACCCGGCTCTCCACTTTCAGCGTGCCCATATAGAGGTCTTGCAACAGGAACCTCGCTTGCTCTCCGGTCATCTCTGCCATCTCTCGCTCCTCTCTTCTGCGTGCTCTCTGCGTCCCCGGTGTTAAATTCTTCTTCTACTTTTTCGCTCCATTGCCTCATCGAACAGGCGACCCGCCAATCATCGCCCTCAACACCCGTGGCCCGCACTCCTCCACATGCAGCCACATGCCCTCAACCCTCTCGCTCCTCCTTGGCCGGCGTGTACTGCTTGCACTTGCAGCCGGGAAAGTTGCACGTCCGGGGACGCTGCGTGTTCGCGTACACCCGGCCGTACATCCTGCCATGGATGCTCTTCGCGTGGCCGCAGGTACAGGGGCGCGCTTGGTTTCTCCTCATGGCTTCCCAGACTCCCCGCAATTCTACAATAGCAGGGAAATCTCAGGTTACCTTGCGGTGGGGAATAGAAGTAGGTCTTAAGGGCTGGGAAAGCTGATTTTCCCCGATTGGTTTTGATCCTTTGCGGGCCTCTTTCGGTTTTGTAGCGCCGGGCTTTCTCCCGATTTGTGGGAGTCCCGACAGTTCCTGTCGGGAAGCCCGGCATCTTTGGCTCCTACATAACGGCTCACCACTACCTTATTGTCATCCCGACCGTAGCGGAGGGATCGTGGCAACACTCGTCCACTCCACAATCGACGGAACAACCACAAAATTCCCGTCTCGCCTTCTCTCCCCTGTTTTCTACTTTCACTTTTCTGATTTTTCTATTCGCCCGCTCCTCGCCGATAAACTCAAATCAGTTCGCCGCCGCATGTCGCAGCCGCTCCCTGAAGTATTCCTTCCAACTCTCTGGCAGTTCTTTCACACCCAACGCGCGCCGCACCGCACTAATCTCCGCCTCTCCATACCTTTTCACGACATATAAACGTGTGATCTCCGAAACCGCAACGGCGTTCGGCTCCCGGGCAATCGCCGCAATCTCATCGCCCGCGCCGACCTCTCCCTCGCGCACGACCGCGACGTAGAATCCCGTCCTCCCGCTCGCCAGGAATCTCTTCACCATGTCGTCGGACTGGAATCTCACGCCAAGTTTGTAGCAAGGCAGCCGAGGCTGCGTCACCGCCACTTCCGCCGTACCGACAGAGAATCGGTCGCCCAGGTGGACGGAGTCTTCCGGCAATCCATCCTTACCGGCATCAATCGTAAAGTTTTCTCCAAACATGCCCATCGGCAATTCCCGCCCAGGCAACTCTCTCGTCCAGTAGCCGTAGTGCGCCAGCGAGTAGCAGTAAACGGCCTTGTGCTCTCCCCCGTGCACGGTGAGATCCGCCTGGCGGTCGCCGTCCAAATTCAGCTTGCGCAATGCCACCCGTCCCGCGACTGGCGCCTTGTAGATCGCCGTTGTCACCACTCTCCCGTGCCACTCAACCTCGCGCGGCAATCCCGTGTTCACGGAAACGAGTTTCATCGTCCGTCTATCCTTTGGCCGCTGGCGGCCAGCTTCAATCTTTTGGCGGCCATTTCTGTGCGCCGTGGATTACGTTTGCGATTTCCACAATATCTTTCAGGACCCGGTAAACCACCACGAGGGAAGCGGTGGCAAGGCAAGTTCACGGGTTCCTTCCACGCGGCCCGTTCTACCCTTGTTTGGAAAAGACTTCAGCGAGCCAGCACTGTCGTAGATTGTCTTGGCAATGCGTTGAGCGGCAGCCGGATTTTCTTGGCGAATGTATTCGATAATTCGGGAAAGGTCTTCAGCGGCGGCAGGTGACCAGCGAAGCTGCATTTACTTGCGAAACATTTGCTCGATACGGGCGCCGACTTCTTCGTGAGTCAGGAATTCCCCTCGGTCGAGCTGGTCCAAGCCTTTCGTCACCTGCTGGCGGAACCACGCGTCATGGTCGACGTAGTGTTCCACAAGCTGCTTGACGTATTCCTCCGCGCCGCTCTTGTTCTCGGCGGCGGCTCGGTCCACTTTCGCCTGTAACTCGGGAGAAAGATGCACTTCCATAATCTCTTAGACTAGGTACAGTCAGAGCTAGTGTCAATGGGCAGCACTCTAACGGCCTGCCGAGAGGCACTCTTCTCCATCCCGCGTTCTCTGCGCAATGACCTCTGCGCCTCCGAGCGCCGTTCGCGAGGAGAATCTCTCTTCCGCTTTCGTCCTCTCCCCGCTCACGGATCACGGGACACGGAACACCGAACACGGAAAGTTGCGCAGGGAAAGTCTTCCGGGAATACCTTTGGCTATATAGACGCTGGCCCACCCGCGATGCCTCAGCAGAGACACAATAGGTTGATTTGGGCAGGTGGGGTATTCATCCCTGCCGCTCCGCTCTGTCACAATTATGGGGCCCTCGAAAGGGCCACATTTGCTTTGAAATCTGCTAGCCTGAAAGCTGGCTGGGGGCTTCGGCCAAGACACGACTGCCGAGGCGACAGAAAGAGCATCTTAAAGAATGAGCGCAAACGTAAGAATACGCCCGTTTCCGGTTTCTCGGTCTCGACCCGTGCGTGTAACGAAAGAGATGCTCGGCATTCAAACCCGCAAGAGTATCCTTTATCTCGATCAACACTTTTTTTCTTCGGTTTACCGGGGTAACGATCCTCAATGGGACACGGCCATGCGGCGGATAACGGAGTTGCTCGATTTGCAGTTGGTTGCGGTGCCGTACTCCTCCACACACGAAGCGGAGGCCGACTTTTATACGCGGCGCGACGATTTGGTGAAATTCATTCAAAGAGTTGCGCGGGGACACTACTTCGAGCCTTACTATCGTGTTGAAGAAACGCAAATCCTGAAGGCTTTTCAGGCCTATGTAGCAAACGCCGCAGCGTCCTACACGAAAGAGGAACGCGATGCACTACCGTCGAGCGTTCACGACTGGGATGGCGATTACTCTGTCAGCGTATTTCGCGCCGCTTCTGGCGTCGAACGTAAACGAGAATTCAAGCAACGTGCCATCGAAGAACTCGTGAACACCCTGAGCAATTGGGCGACGAGCACAAACACCTTCGAGCAAGACATGGCGCTTGAGCTCAGAGATTCCGCCCGCATATTGATGGAAAGTTATGCAAAGAAAACGGCTCGGCTTTGCTCTGGAGATTTTTCAGCGCTTCTCGACTCCCCGATCAATGCCTCGGTTTTGCAACGCATGCTATACGTTCTTTCAGTCAAAGAAATGCGAGCAGACGCAGCGCGGGTCATACCTGCGTTCTTCAAGTCCAAACACTTTGCCGAAGTGCCGTCTCAACAATTGTCAGCTCGGCTGTTCAGCACGTTTAAGAAGCGTGTGCGTGAAGGGATGCACTCCAACCCTGAGAAGGCGCGGAAGAAGTTGTCGGGGTTTTTGTTCGACGTTCAGCACGCCGCCACCTATGTGCCATACTGCGACGCTTTCTTTACCGATAAAGTGGTGGAAGACCTGTTGAATGACAAACTTGTAAACGCCGAACAGACTTTTGGATGTAAGGTTTTTAGTGTTTCAAAGACGGCGGAGTTTTTTGGCTGGCTGGAAGATGTTAAGTCACGCATGACAGCCGACCATGCTGACGGACTCAAATGGGCTTACCCAAGATATCGTTCAAAGGCAAGTGGGACAGGCTTTTGACTCATTTTTTTCTTGTTCGTCACGCGTGCTCAGCACGCACGGTGCGGTTGGCCCGGCCGCGGCGACCGCAACCGGGAGTTCGTGTTAAACTCCGTCCGTTATGCCTCCGATAGTTGCTTCCGTTCTCCTAGTTTTCACGTTCGTTATCACGTCTTCGCCAGCCCAGACGCAACAAACGACTAGCAATGGTAAATACGCCCCGCTGCCCGATAAAGTTGTCAAAGCCAAGACGGTCTTCTACGTGAATGATACCGGGAACAGCAGGTTTGGCGATGACCTGTATCAAGAGCTTAAAAAGTGGAACCACTGGCAAGTGGTGACGGATCGGTTAAAAGCCGATCTGGTTCTAGTGCTCAGCCAACGCGAGACCGTAGACGGCGTGATCGCAACCGGAACGGCAACAGCAACAGGAAATACGGCCACTGGCACCGCAGTTGCAGCCCCAATCAAAACCTCAAGCTGGTATATCCATCTGATCGATCCAAGCAATGGCGAAACGTTATGGACGACCCGACACACCCTTGGAGGAAGACTCTGGCAGAGTTGGGGAAGCGTTGCGCGTTCACTATTGTCCGACGTGCAAAAACGGATGAAATAAGAACGGGGCGAGTGGCCGACAGGCTCGTGGAGAGAATTTGCGTGCCGCATGCGCCGGTCTTGCGCGGGAATCTTGCCTCGGTCGACTTCCCGCTGATAAACTCGAGACTATCTAGCGGCTCTCACAGAAACTTGACCAGCGCTTCGGTCGTTTCTTTGGGCCGTTCCTCCAGCACCCAATGCCCCGTCTCTTTCAACACCACAACCGTCACCTCCGACGCCACCAACTTCATTTGCTGCCCGAGTGCTTCTCCCAACGACTTCTCTCCGCCGATCGCTAGCACCGGCATCGTCAGTTTCGTTTGCGCCAATTGCGCAAAATCCTTTGCGGTCTGCGGGAACGCAGCGAAGTAAGCCCAACCCGCTGTCATGCGTCCCGGGCGCGCATACGCCGCCGTGTACGCCTCCCGGTCTGCGGGAGGCAACGACCGGTTCTTGTCCCCCGCGAAGTCGTTCCAGTAATAGTCGAAGTACATGCGCTCGCGTCCTTTCACCAGCGCTTCCGGCGTCGGCCCATGAAAGCGGAAATGCCACAAACCCGGATTGTTGTACACCGCCTCCCAACCGCTCACTCCGGGCAGAAACGCATCCATCACCGCCAGCTTCTCCGTTTCCGCTGGAAACAGCGCCGCGTATGCGTAAGCCACCATCAACCCAATGTCATGTCCGACAACTCTCGCTCTTTCCACGCCGAGCTTCCGCGCAAGCGCATGGATACTTATCGCGGCACTCCTCATGTCCAAACCCTTCGCCGGAACCGCCGACTCCCCAATCCCAGGCAAATCCGGTGCGATCACCGTAAATCGTTCCGCCAGCACCGGAAGTATCGGCCTCCACATGCGCGAAGTCTCCGCATACCCGTGCAACAAGATCACCGTCGGACCCTTCCCAGCCGTCAAGTAATGCAGCCGCAGCCCATCCACTTCCTCCGCGCGCGAAGAAATCGTTTTGTCTTGAGCATTAGCGCCCGCCGTCAATAAAAGCGCGGCAAAAACTGAGAGCAGCCCAAACGCACAAATCCTGGTAAAAAAATAAAAATTCCGTTTCATTCAAATCTCCTGGAAAAAGGTGAGAGAAACCGATGCCGGATTCTGGCGACGATGATATCACACCGTTCGCGCGCATACGTTCGTGGCGCGCGTGCCCCATCCTTGCGCGTTGTGCAAGGGCGGGTGGCGCATCCTTAACGCCTTAAGATGCTTTTGGGTGGCCCATCCTTGCGGGTTTGTTTTTGGCAAGGGTGGGGCTTTTTGACTCCTTGCGGTTTTGCAAAACGTGGGCTCTTCCTTCTCGGATTCCACCCGGCTTCGTCTCTTTAAGATTTTTCCGGCGGGTGGGGCAGGCTTTTGAATTGGGTGGCGCACCCTTTGGGGTTTCGTTTTTTTAAGGGTGCGGTCTTCCCACGTGTTTACCACTAACTTCCCCTACCTCCCTCTCGTCTTGGGCGACTTCACTCGCTTTGCGTACGCGTTCAATCGTCGGCGTGTGGACACATCTCTTTTCTTATAGGGAACTCCTGACGTTGCTGATTGCACCATATACGCCGAGCGCGTCATGCCCGCTCGCCCAGCCAGACGGTCGATCAGCTCTATCTGATTCTCGCGCGCAGTAACATTGACGCGAACGGTTTTCGCCTTGTGGAAGTCTGCGCTAACTAGAAAAGCTACCGCATTCTTTCTATCGGGGTCTCGAACCAAATCATCGATCTTTGACGGCTTCGGAATCTTTTTTCCGTCTGCGATCATACCTGCTATATGAAACGCCAACGCTTCTGGAGCCCTACGGCTAGCCTCGTCCAGCGACCTCCCTGCTGTTATGCAGCCGGGAAAATCAGGGAAGCTGACGCCAAAATCAGACTTACTGTCTTTGTGCAAATATGCGATGTAGTCCATTTTACCTCAGCCTGATGTTTGCCTGCTTTTCGATGCTTCTAAGCGTGCCCATGGGGATGTCACGGACCGGATGCGGCACGGTAACTCTTCCCTTTTTCGTATTGTGCTTAAACTGCTTGTGACTCCCCTCGTGCGCAACTTCATACCAGCCGTGTTCCCGTAAACGCTGGATGACCTCACGGCTGCTCAACACACTAGTCAAATTCACACCTTTTCGCGGCGGGTGGGTCATTCACTCCAACATCCGCCATTTCGTGATGAAGGAAGTGGCGCCAATCCGGTTGTCGCGGAAGGGCCAAGCCAAAAAAATTGAGGCTTTTGACTTTGTTTTTTCTTGTTGGTCACGCGTGCCAACCAAGTAGGCAAGCAGCCCTGACCTGCTCGAACAATTCGCGTCACTCCTCTGACCCGGCTGGCCCGGACGTCGGTTTTGCTCTGGGTCCCGACTCGTTGCCTTTCACCGTCTTCATCTTTGCAACCATCCGCGTTTGAATGACTTAGCAATTCGTTCGAATGAATGCCTTACCATTAAAATATTTCTATTGACGACCGCCCCAGTCCGTGCTATAAAAACCCTGGGTGATACTACGCATTCCAGTTCTTTTCTGCTTTTGATTCATCTCTGTTTCTAAATCTCCTTTTCTGAGGTTCCAAATGAAAAACAATGTTCCAGGCGCCGCTGTGTCTATCCGTTGTCAGTTTACCTTTGCCGACGGCCGCTGCTGCCGCATGCCTCGTCACGCGGATCACTCGTCCCTCTGTCTCTTCCATGCCCGGGAGGAACTGCAGCTCCGCGAAGCCCAGCGCCTCGGCGCCGAGATATCCGCTTCCCTCAACGGTGATTTCCTCACCGCCACGGATATCAACCACGTCCTCGGCAAGCTCTTCACTGCTCTCGCCCAGAACCGCGTCTCTTCCCGCAATGCCGCCACGCTTGCCTACATCGGCCAGCTCCTTCTCCAGTCCCTCCCCAACGTAAAAAAAGAATTCGAGTTCAACTACGATTTCGACTCCTGGAACCAGAAGCTTGCCGAAGCCACCCCGCTCTCTGACCCTCCCTCCGCTCCTGCTCCCGCACTGCTCTCTTCTGCCACCCCTGCTGAAGATTCCTGACGGCCACTAAGTCCTTTACAATGAACACTTCCATAAAATGCGTCTGTAACCGAGCATCCGACAAGGATGCGAGTCCTGAGCGGAATGCCGGCTTCATCGGCTCGCAGTCGAAGGATCTCCATCGAGAACCAGGTAACTTCTTTAGAATCTGCACTTCCGAAAAATGCTTCTGTAACCCCTGTAGAATGAACACTTCCAAAAAGGCTGAACTTAAAGTCCTTTAGAATGAACACTTGCAAAAAAACCGGGGGGTGGGGGCCTCTCATCCCGGTACAGACCGGGCGCATCCCTGACAGATTAGACCGGGCGCATTCCTGACACTGTTAGCCAGTGGCAAGCGCGTGTAAAAAGGAGCGCATGCCATGGAAAG
>WNFB01000961.1_pt1 | contig 29416 bp, 26 predicted proteins | sample 5400501 | NCBI WGS metagenome assembly WNFB01 (sample SAMN13153341, study PRJNA577476) | soil metagenome | isolation source: 200 cm saprolite under Douglas fir tree site 2 hole 1 | place: USA:California | collected 2015-04-18
GGTCTGATCACGATGGCCGATCTAGCTGATCACGATGCCGATCCAGGTGATCACGATGCCGATCTAGGTGATCACGATGGACCGATCTAGGTGATCACGATGCGCCGATCTTGCTGATCACGATGGGCCGGCGCGCGCAGGTCGCCGCACGGGCCATCGTCACTGCTGGGTTTGCGAAGCTGGTGGATGCGGTAAACCAGTACGCCGCCGTGATGTACGCCCCGACCGCGAACGGCACGGCGGTCGCACACCTGCGCGCGGCTCACCTGTCATCCACGTGCTGGTTGCGCGGGGAAGCCCAACGGGATACGTGATCCACCTGGATGGCGAACCGTCGTTACCACTCCGCGCTCGCGACTCTGCTCGTCGCATTGCAAGTGTGCCTCCTTGCCCACGCAGTTACCGCCCTCGGCGACGGTCACTGTCGATGCGAGCACGGACCCGAAGTTCCTTGCGACTGCCCGCATCATGCCGCTGTTCATCGTGGAGGTGACACGCCTCCTTGCCACGTGCGAAGAACCGCAAACACGAACGTTCCATCCTCGCAGCAGCCAATGGTTCGCGTTCGCTGTGGAGGGACTAGCCCGCAAGTCATCCTTCTTCCCCTCATCTCAATTGACTGGTTGAGCACCGAGCTTCGACTCGCTGCGCCTGGGGAAGAAACGATCGCGAAGGCTCAACGCGCGACGGAGGGTTTCTCATCGCCGCCTCGGTGGCCTCCAAAAACGAAGGCTTGACCTGTTTCATCAAGCTTTCCCTTTCGTCGTTTTATTTTGGAGGCGAACCATGTTTGGAATCCCTGCGCGCCGCGCCGTCGGCGCGAACAACGGGTCGTGCAGAACGACCAGCTATCCGGGCAACGGATTTGTTGCAGCCGGGCGTTTCGGTCTGCTTTTCTTTATCCTCATTGCCGCGAGAGCTCGTGCCCACCACGTGGTCTCGGAATACGGAATTGCGTTCGTGGAGCCTAGATCGGTCGCCGAGCTCGACACCCAGGCGGCGGAGTTTCGGCTCGGCGATCGAAGTGGACATTGGCAGCTCGTAGCCCTTTCGTTGGAGTACGCCGTCGCGCCGAGGCTTTCCATCTCTGGTCGCTTGCCGTTCGCGCGCATTCGCTACAATGGGGGGTCCACCGAGTATGGACCGGGCGATGCCGAGGTCGGCGCCAAAGTAGCGATCGTCGCGACGCAGCATGGGGGCTTGTTGCTCTCGGCGGGTGCCAGCTTCGAGCTGCCCACGGGAAGCGAGGCCAAGGGACTTGGGGCAGGACACTTCGAGTTGTCGCCGTTCATCACCGCCTCTAGCATGCCCATCGACCACCTGGTCCTGTATGGGCTCCTGGCCGACAGAATCTCCGTGGGGACGCATGAGGAGTCCCAAACGCAGGGTGAGGTTCACGGCTCGGTGCTCGCCCCGCACAGCGATCATGAGCTCTCGAGTCGGTTGGGGGCTGCCTACGTGGGTGGCCCCGCGTACTTGTCTGCCGGCTTGGAGTACGTCGAGGTGTTCGCGCCCAGACTCGCCGCTGGACCACTCGTTGCTCGAGGAGAAATCGGAATACTATTCAAGCCCCGGGCGCGAGTGGCTTTGGCGCTTGATGCGCCATTTGCCGGCCCGCACCGCTACGAGTGGCGTGCGCGGCTTGGAGTCGCGTGGCTCTTTTGATTCCACTAACGCCATAGGCAGCCGATTGGCGTCTCCAACTAGAGCTCGACACGTGTCTTTGGGGTGAGGACTGGAATCTGACCGTTCCACTCCCGCTCTTTCGCCGAAATCAAGGCGAAATCCTCGAGCGGAGAGCGAAGCTGGCGGAAGCGGACGCGCGCGCGTGGAGCAGGGTAAGCTCAGGGGGGCATTCTCGAGGTGTGCACCCGGTCCGACGACTGGCAGCGGGCCCGCTCCGCGGCGCGAGAAATTCCAGCCGAGCTTGAGTCGCGCCTTTACGGGCGATGCCAAGCTCTGCCCGGCGCGTATCTAACGGCGCACGATGCCTCTTCCGACGGCGCGACGGTGCTCGTCGGCCCTTCTTGGCCGCGGCTTCACGTCGGGCCAGCTTCGCCTGATTGCGGTGGGCCAGCACGACTGCGGTATTGGCGCCACGGGCGAGACTTGGCACTGTCCGCGGGGAAACTCGATCGCTCTAATAGCGTCCGATACGGCTCTCCCGTAGGAACGCCCCACAAGATGTCCTCGCGAGGACGCCTGATGGTACGGAGGTCTGCTTCGGCAAGGCGGTTCTCTTGTCGCCGAACCCTATCCTGGACATCGCGTAATCCGGTGGCGCATTCTGTCCTGGCGATCGGGCCGACGCCGAGCACGTTCTTGCCCGAGCCTAGGAAGAGCGATCGAGCGTCGATGGGAACAAAGTCGCAGCGTCGGCTTAGGGCACGGCGCCACCGCGAATGCAGTATTAAGTCTTTTCGGAGTCGAGGAAGTCAACATGGGTTTCGGAAGAGCGCTCGTTCTCTCCCTCATCGTGGGACCCGTGCTCGCCAGCTGTGGCTCAATGGGCGACATGATGGGAGGTGGCTCGATGACTGGAATGATGGAAGGCGGGTCCGTTTACGCCACCAATGGGGAGACCATCTTCAGGACGGGGAGGAACAAAGATGGTGCAGTGATGCAGGACTTGGCGAGGTCTCAGATGAAGATGGTGCACTCTTGCGTCTCCTGCCACGGCGCGAGCGGCGGAGGGGGCATGATGATGATGGGCCTGACTACGCCATCCATTCGATTCAGAGATCTTTCGGATCCTGGCAAGCATGAGGTGCCGTACACCGACGAGCTCATGAAGCGCTTTCTAGATCACGAGCTCAAGAGCGACGGTACGCCCGCGAATACGGGCGTTGCTTGGAACATGTCAGAAGCGGACAAGGACGACTTGATTGCGTTTCTAAAAACCCTCTGAGGCGCGTCGCCTACGTCTTCCGTTGACGACGAGCTGACTGAGTCCGAAGCGTCTGCGGACTGCGCCGGCGCAGCCTTTCCACCAAAACCATCAGAGCGGAGAGGATGAGAAGAATTGCTGCCGCAACCACCCAGTCGAGAGGATTGGAGGTGGGCGCAAGCGCGTCATCATCAGCGCCCTCGCGTTGGTGCGCGTGGCGCGAAAGGTACAACTGCTTGACGTCCTGGTATGCAGCCTCTTGCATTTTTTGCGTCGAGAGATCGCGTCCCGCGAGCAGGTCCAATATGCGTTGGCGCTCCTCCTTGGCCACACTACATTTGCACTGCTCGAGTGGCAGCCGGGCGCAGCGTCCGCATAAACAGGCCAGCTCGGCCCAAAGGCGATGAGCGACGCGCAACTTCGGGCTTTCCACTTCCGCGTTCTCGGATGGTAGGGCGGTGGGTCCAGTGGCGCCTACCTCCGTAGCAAGCGACGGCGTGCTGGGTAAGTGCGCGAGAATCGCGGCGAGCAACGCCAAACCGCGGCGCTTACCCGGAGGGCCGAAGCGCTTTGCGCAACGCCGCGAGGGCACTTGTTTTAACAGCGCGGAACCCAATGGAACCTCACCCCTTCATGAAACAGCCGCGTCCTGCGGCAGCGGTGGCCAGACGAGATGGCGAGCTGCGGGGCGCTCGAGCAGGTACAGAACAACGCCGGAGACGACTGCGATTCCAGCGACGACCAGTGCAGCGACAAGTGCCGCCTTGGGCACAGCCACGTAGACGGTCGAGACGAGAAGCGCAAACAACACGGCCCAGCCGACGCCCTGAAGGATTGCCAATAGCTTCAATTGACGCAGCCGGCGGGGGTCAAGCTCGGCGAGGCGCCACCAGAGCACTTCCTCCTGCCTCCAATAGGTGGAGATGACTGGGATGATTTCAAGCGTCAGGAACGCAGAGGTGACGAGGCCGCCGACCATCGGCGCGGCGATACGCTTCATCACGTCGGCGCCGGAGCCGGTGGCCCAGAGCAGAGGAATCAGGCCGATGAGCATCGTGGAGACCGTCATCAGTTTGGGACGGACGCGCATCACCGTGCCCTCGATGTGCGCGGCGATGATGTCGCTGAGATTCCTGATTTTCCCCGCGGCTCGTCGCTGCTCGAAGGCGTTGTCGATGTATACAATCATCACGATGCCGGTTTGGGCGGCCAATCCCACGAGCGCAATGACGCCCACCCAGACCGCAGTGGACAGGTGATAGTCCAGTAGCCACATCAGCCAGACGCTGCCCACGAGTGCAAAGGGGATGGAGAGCAGGACGATGAGGACTTCAATGAAATTCTTGAAGTGGAAGTAGAGCAGAAGGATGACGATGAGCAGCGTGAGGGGAACGACGATTTTCATTCGCGCGACCATCTCTTCCAGAAGCTCATACTGGCCGGTCCACTTCAAAAAGTAGCCTTGCGGCAGCCGGAGCTGGCCATTCTGCGAGGCGTTTGAAACAATTTGCTTCGCCTCGTTGACGTAGCCGCCGATGTCGCGTGCGCCGGTGTCGATGTCGACGTAGACATAGCCAACCAGCAGCCCTCCCTCGTCGCGGACCATGGGCGGGCCCCCTACAATCCGAATGTCGGCGAGCTGCCCGAGCGGTATAAACAGCCGATTGTTTCCGTTGGCCCCTTGATTGTTCAGCGTGGGCGGTGCAGTCCCCGGCATGCTGTTTTTGACGCCCATTCGGGGAGCGGAAGGCATCGGCGACATCCCGAGGTCCATCGACGGCGCGTCCGACATGGTGCCGCGGGAAGGAAGCCCAGGCCGCTCAAACGAGGGCGCCATGCGCGCGCCTGCGCCACCTCCCATTCCCGCCATGTTCTGGGCGAGGAGAATTCGGGGCGGTGACTCAGAAAAAAGCGCCCCTTGCATTCCCATCTTCGCGTCGCCGGTCCCGGGTCTCATTCCGTTGGGTGCTGCGCCACCCATCCCATTGGAAACCGGCACTAGGACTCGGCGCAGCGCATCCATCTCGCTTCGGAAGTCCTGCGGATAACGAACGTTGATGCTGAATCGATTGCGGCCTTCGATGGTGGTGCTGATGGGTGCCCCACCAATCGCCGCCTCAATGGTGCGTTCGACGTCTCCAACCGTCAGGCCATAACGGGCGAGCTCCTCGCGCTTGGGGATGATGTCCAGGTAAAGGCCCCCGAGGTTTTGTTCGTAGAGGACGCTCCTAGTCCCTGAGATGGGCGTAATGAGGCGTTCCAGCGTGGTCCCGACTCGCTCGATTTCGTGCAGGTCGGTGCCAAAAATCTTGATTCCAATCGGTGTTCGAATGCCCGTGGTGAGCATGTCGATCCGAGTCTTGATGGGCAACGTCCAGGCATTGGTCCAACCTGGAAATTGCATCTTGCGGTTCATGTCCGATGTGAGCTCTTCCCAGGTCATTCGGTGCCGATCTGGCCAAATGGGCCGGAAAAGTGGCTTGAGCCAGTTTGGGGCCCAGGCGGAATACCAGCGCTTCTCCTCGAGCTGGCGCCACTGATCGGCGGGCTTGAGGCGCACGGTCGTTTCGACCATGGTGATGGGGGCAGGGTCTGTCGGCGTCTCCGCACGCCCCACCTTTCCAAAGACGGTGTCCACCTCGGGGAAGCTGCGCAGCATCCTGTCTTGGAGCTGGAGCTGACGCTTGGCCTCCTCGATGGAAATGTTGGGCTTGGTGATGGGCATGTAGAGCACGTCGCCTTCGTTGAGGGGCGGCATGAATTCGTGCCCGAGCTTCAGCGCCAGTGGGATGGCCGAAATCAGCGCAAGGGCTCCAATCGCGACCGTGGACTTGGGCTTGCGCAGAGCGACATAGACGAATGGCTTGTAGAGCCGAATGATGAAGCGAGAAACGGGGTGCTTCTTTTCGGGATAAATTTTCCCGCGGATGAGGATGTCTCGAAGGGCCGGCGCGAAGGTGATGGACATGATGGCGGAAATCAGCATCACGAAGGTCTTCGTATAGGCGAGGGGCTTGAACAATCGCCCGGCTTGACCGGTGAGCGTAAAGATTGGCAAGAAAGCCACCGCGATGATGAGCAGCGAGAAGAAGATGGCGGGCGTCACTTCTTTTGCAGCCTCGGCGAGCAGTTTGTGTCGATCCGCGCCAGGCGGGGCATGCTCAAGCTTCTTGTGCGAAGCCTCAATCATCACGATTTCGGCATCCACGGTCGCTCCAACCGCGATGGCAATTCCACCCAGGCTCATGATGGTCGAGGGAATGTCGAGCAGGTACATCGGGATGAACGACAGGGCCACGCTGATCGGCAGCGACATGATGGGAAGGAGCGAGCTGCGCAGGTGCAGCAGGAAGAGCACGATGATGAGGGCAACCACCACAGCTTCCTCAATCAGCGCGTGCTTCAACGTTTGAATCGACCTCTTGATGAGGTCGGACCGGTCGTAGGCAATCTTGACTTCCACCCCCTCTGGGAGACTTGGCTTCAGCTCTGCAATTTTTTGCTTCACTCGGTCGATGACATCGAGTGCGTTTTCGCCGTAGCGCATGACGACAATTGCCCCGACCGCCTCGCCCTCCCCATTCCACTCCAAGAGGCCACGCCGGATGTCCGGGCCAAAACGGACAGTCCCAATGTCCTTCACCAAAATCGGCGTTCCGCTCGCGCCGCGGGACCGAACCGCGGTGCGCTCGAGGGCTCCCAAGTCCTGAATGTACCCCCGCCCGCGGACGTAATATTCTCGCCCCGAAAACTCGATGATGCGACCACCCACGTCGTTGTTGGAGTCGCGAATGGCGGAGATGACTTCCTCCAGCGTGATGTCGTAGGCGCGCAAGCGGTTGGGGTCCACAGTCACCTGGTACTGCTTCTGATAGCCTCCGACGCTCGCCACCTCCGCCACTCCAGGCACGCTGCCCAGAGCGTAGCGAAGCGTGAAGTCCTGGAACGTGCGCAGCTCGTCGAGGCCGTGCTTCCCGCTCTTGTCTTCGAGCGTGTATTGGAAGACCCAGCCGATACCCGTGGCGTCCGGCCCAATAATCGGATTCGTTCCCTCCGGAATCCGCCCTCGAATTCCATTCATGTATTCAAGCACGCGGCTGCGCGCCCAATACACGTCCGTTCCTTCCTCGAAAAGCACGTAGATGAATGACATGCCGAACATCGAGAAGCCGCGGACCGAGGTGACGTGCGGCGCGGCGATGAGTGACGCGACGATGGGGTAGGTGATTTGATCTTCAACCAGCGTGGGGCTTCGCCCCGTCCACTCGGTGAAGATGATGACCTGGGGCTCGGAAAGGTCTGGAATGGCATCGAGCTTGAGGCGGTGAATGGAGTAGAGGGCTCCCGCGGCGGCAAAAGCCACACCGAGCAGAACCAGCAGGCGATTCCGGGCACAGAACTCAATGATTTTTGCAACCATGATTGGCTCCTACCGCCACGGCTTTGCAATGGCGTTCTGGCAGTCCTGCTCCATCGTTCCCATCCCGCGGTGCTCAATCTCGCAGGCCTTCCACTGCCGGTACTTGTCTGGGTACTTGGTCTTGTCGATGGGGACCTCCTCCTCGCGGCCACCAGCGCTGGCGGCCACGGCTCCCTCGATGGAGGCCCGGATGCGGCTTTCGGAGTCGAGCAGGAAATTTCCGGTCGTGACGACCGTGTCACCGTCGCGGAGCCCCTCCAACACCTGAGCCTTCGAGTCGCTCCGGGCACCGACGCGAACTTGCCGCGGCTCAAATCGGCCACCGGGCAGCGCGACGAAGACGTACTGTGCCTCACCGGTGTCGACCAGCGCCTCCGTGGGAATCATCAGACCCTCGGCGCCCGGCAGCTCGATGAAGACGTCTCCGTACATGCCCGGGCGAAGCTTGACGTCCGGGTTGGGAAACACGAGCCGGACGCGCAGCGTGCGGGTTTCGCTGTTTAAGGTGGGATAGATGAACTGCACCCGGCCCTGGAACGTCTCCCCAGGAAAGGCTGCCAGCTTGAGTCGGGCAGGTTCGCCAACGTGGACGCGGCCAATTTCGTACTCGTAAATGTCGGCGAGCACCCAAAGTTTCGACAGGTCGGCAACCTCGAACAGCTCGGTGCCCGGCTGAACATACATGCCCGGCAATGCGTTCTTCTGGAGCACATAGCCGTTAACTGGCGAGCGAATCCTCAGCGCCGGCACCGGCCGGCCCGTGCGCTCCAGCTCTTTGATTTCCTCCCGTGAAATGCCGAGCAGCTCGAGTCGCTGGCGCGCGTCCTGGGCGAGCCCGGACGTCAGCTGGTGCTCCGTCGAGTCGCCGCCGGGGCTGGTAGACCACTTGCGCGCGTTCAAGAATTCCTGTTGCGCAGTCAGCAGCTCGGGGCTGTATACAGTCGCAAGGACCTGGCCCCGACTCACTCTCTGGCCGGTTTGCGACACCAGAAGCTGCTCAATCCATCCTGCGAAGCGAGTGGTAATTTGCGCCAGGCGCTCCTCGTCCGGAGCCACGAAGCCGACCGCTCGGAGCTCCGATACCAGCTTCTCCCGCGTGGCGCGCTGGGTCTTCATCCCGATGAGCTGAATGCGCTCGGGCGTGAGCTCGACCGGTGCCAGAGCAGAGAGCTCGCCATCCGCGGCGCCACCCTGGGCCATCGCCGTCCTGTCCTCGCCAGCGGCAGGAGTGATTTCGGCGGCTGCTTGCGAGCCGCCCGACACGGGTGCCATGGTCTTCATGCCTTCCATGCCCGCCATGGGTTGCGCGGTCTCCTTCTGAGACGCGGCCGAGCTCTTGCTGGGGGCACCGGCCGCCTTTTTCACCAGCGTCATGCTGCAGATGGGGCACTCTCCGGGATGGTCTTGAACCACCGAGGGATGCATCGGGCAGTAGTACTGGGCTGCGGATTGGCTCGCTCCGGCAAGCTTAAAAGTTCCGCAATAGTGGAGCACTGAAGCGGCGGCGAGCACCGCCATGACCGCCACCAGAGCCCACCGGACCATCGCCATCGTGCGAACGCCCGGCGGCGCCTCTTCTTTTTCGGAGGTGACCTCATCCTCGAGCCCGGGCAGCGCCTCGACTGGCCGCGCCTCCTCGGGCCGCTCGTCATGATTGTTAGTCATGGCTGACCTTCCTTCTGGTTTCGCGGCTGACTCAGGTCGGCTCCCACCGTTCGCTCGAGGTCCGCGAGCGCGGTTTGTAGGTGCGCCAAGGCTCGGCTTCGCTCGAGCCTTACCTGGAGGTAGGAGCGAAGCGCGTCGAGCAAACCGAGCGCGTCGCCCTGGCCGGAAGCGAAGGCGGCCTGGCCGGCCTGATAGCTCTGTCGAGCCTGGGGCAAGAGATCCCGATCAATGATGGTGAACGACTGCTGCGCGGCGTCGTATCGAGCCGCGGCGTCTCGCAGCTGATATCGAGCGGCGTTGCGGACCGATTCCAAAGCTCTGCGGTCGGCCGCAAGCGCGTGTTCCGCCTCGCGCACCTCCTCTCGGTGACGAGGGTTGAGCCACGGAAGCGACATCGCGAACATCGCGCCGTACGCGTGATGTGAGTCGGACGTCGGCATGTACCAGTAGTCCGCGCCGACCATGAAGCTCGGCCAGTGCGCTGTGTTTTGAGCTGCGTTCAGGGAAGCCTCGCTCCTTCGGGAGGCGCGGGAAGCAGCGAGAAGCTCGGGTCGACTTGACTCCAGCAGTTGCTCTGCTTTATCAATTCGAATCGCCTGGCGCGGCGGTTCGAATTCGGCGGGTGGGCCAAGCGGCGCATCCGGGTCTCGCGCCATCAGCGAATTGAGCAATGCGCGGCTGGAAATTCGCTGCTGCTCTATCGCGGCGATGTCGTTGTGCAGGCGCGAAAGCTCCACGATGGTGCGCAGCACGTCCTGCTGAGAACCGCGACCTGCTTGGTAGTTGGCGCGCGCAAGCTCGACAACGCGCGTTGCCAAATCCACGTGCTCGAGATGAATCCGGTACTCGCGGTCCGCTCGGTAATATTCGTAAAAGGCCCGGCGAACCTGGGCGATGATATCTTGCTCGCGGGCGTGTCGCGTATCGAGCGCCAGCTTCGCCTCCTCGAGCGCCGCCCGGGACTTGGCATCGAGACTCCCCGGGGCCGGGAAGGTCTGACGCAGTCCGAGCATCAGCGTCTGTGCCTGCCCGAGCGCGAAAGGCCTGCGGAGGGGTACGCCCCACTGCTCGTATTTCAGCTCGAGGTCCGGCAGCCGAGCCGCCGCAGGGACACGCTCGAACGCTGCCCCGAGTCGCTCCTGAGATTCGTGAAGGTCAGGGTTTCGCTCAAGGGCCAAGCGGAGGACGGTGTCGAGCTTTGTTTCGCGCACGAGCTCGGCTTCGTCCGCCGGCGCGCTCTCTTCGCTTCGCGATGGCGAACCGCTCGGCGGATTGACATTCGCCGCAGACCGCAGCTCGACGTAACCGGCTTGGGTGCGTGCAGCCAAACAGGCCGGCATTAGAAGGGAACTGCCGAGGACGAGGTATTGACCGGAAATTCTCATGATTTCTCCAGAGCTCGCCGAGCGCTTCCGCGCCCGAACAGAAAACGGGTCAAACAGGCAGGACGGACGCGGGAAGAGCGCGGGACGGGCAATTCCCGTCATCTCGCCAACTCGTGCTGAGCACGTGCGTCACCGACGCTTGCTCGAGCCGGCGTCAAACCGCGCCGAAACGGCTCAAATCAGAAGGGAGCGCGTCAGCAGGATGATCGGCGGTCCATGCGCCGCTGGCCGCTCGAAGTGAGCGACCGCAGCGGAGCAATCCGCGACGAATGGTACAACGGGTGAAACCGGGACGACGGAGAAATCGACGGCGCTGTTGAGGCGAGCGCGTCGGAGGTCAGACGGAGCTTGGGTGGCCTCATCCCTTTGAATGTCGCAGCAGCAGTCCGCCCCAATCCCGCGCGTGCTCTGCGGCGAGTTGTGGCCTGAAGGTGGGCAGCAGCACTCGGTCCGAGCAGTCTGGTCATACCGGCAGACGAAAAGGGAGTAACTCGATCCAGCACCTGCCAGAAGTAAGGCCGGTAGCAACAACAACGCACCAAAGGAGCGGGCTCGCGTTAAGCTCATGAGTGTTGCCACATACCTACGTTAAGTTTACTTCACTACTGGTGTCATCGGCGAAATGCAAGCGGATCGGGTACTTGGCGGAGGCTCCCATTCAGGCGGAACGTACAGGACGCCCAGCAGGCGATGCTGCAGCGGATGGCCGACGAAGCCTTCCGTACTTCGCCGCGTTGACTCTCGGGCTGCACTACATGTGGGAGCTCGGTCAGGCAAGACTCTATCGAAACTTTGAGGGCGTGAGCTTCATGCGCCACGCATTCACCTGCTTCCGGGCCTCGCTCGGCGACGTGCTGATTGCAGGAATCGGTTACCTCCTCGCTGCACTGCTCTCGCGCGACTTGTGGTGGCCGCTGAAGGACAAGTGGCCGTGGACCCCCGCCGCTCTTTGGCTCGCAACCGGCGAAGCCATCACCATCGCTGTAGAGCGCTGGGCGCTCGGTAGCGGAGCCTCGACGTACGGCCGGTCCATGCCGACAGTGCTGGGGCTGGGTCTTTCGCCGCTCTTACAATGGCTCATCGTGCCAGCGGTCACGCTCCTCCTTATTCGGCGCGCGAGATATGTCCGTTTACGCCGCGAAATCTGAGCATCACAAGCGAGGATACGGAATGGAACACAAACCCGAAGGCCAGGTTCAGGCCGAAGACTGCAGCCACCGGGCTGTGTGGATGTGCCATGCCTTCCATGAGTGCCTCCCCTCTACAGTGCGAGGCGCCGCAGCCTGAGGGCGTTTCCAATCACCGAAACGGAGCTGAAGCTCATCGCCGCGCTCGCGATCATCGGGCTGAGGAGAAGGCCAAACACCGGGTAGAGCGCGCCTGCGGCGATCGGTATGCCGAGCGCGTTGTAGATGAACGCGAAGAATAGATTCTGGCGGATGTTTCTCATTGTGCCGCGCGAGAGTCGGCGCGCCTTGGCGATGCCGCGCAGGTCACCCTTCACCAACGTGACGCCGGCGCTCTCCATCGCGACGTCGGTACCGGTTCCCATCGCCACGCCCACGTGCGCCTGCGCGAGCGCTGGCGCGTCGTTGATGCCGTCACCGGCCATGGCGACGGTGCGCCCCTCTGACTGAAGGCGCTTCACCACATCGCCCTTCTGTTCTGGGAGCACCTCGGCGACCACCTCGTCGATGCCGAGCTTCTTCGCAACCGCCTCCGCCGTCGTGCGGCTGTCGCCCGTCAGCATCACGATTCGGATGCCTTCGTCATGCAAGAGCTGAATCGCTTCCGGGGTCGAGGCCTTGATGGGATCCGCGACCCCCAGTAGGCCAGCAGGCCTGCCGCCGATGGCCACGAACATCACGGTCTGCCCGTCCGCCCGGAGCGCCTCGGCCTGTTCTGCCAGCGCCCCCAGCTCGACGTTGAGATTCTCAAGCAGGCGCCGATTGCCGAGCGCCACAGTGCGGCCCTCTACCGTACCGACAGCCCCCTTGCCGGTGATGGAGCGAAAGTCCTTGAGCTCTCCGGGTCGGGCGCCCCGCTCCTGGGCGCCTGCCACGATCGCGGCCGCGAGCGGGTGCTCACTTCCCCGCTCGACTGTCGCGGCGAATTGCAGCAGCTCGGGCTCGGAAAAACCGGCCGCAGGGGTAACGGAAACCAACCTCGGCTTGCCTTCCGTGAGTGTGCCGGTCTTGTCGACGACGATAGTGTCGATCCGCTCCATGACCTCGAGGGCTTCCGCGTTCTTGATCAGAACGCCGGCCAACGCGCCGCGGCCTGTGCCGACCATGATCGACATTGGCGTCGCCAGTCCAAGCGCACACGGGCAGGCGATGATGAGCACCGCGACCGCGTTCACGAGCGCATGTGCCATCCGTGGCTCTGGCCCGACCGTGCCCCATACAATGAAGGTCGCCACCGCGGCCAGTACTACGCCGGGCACGAAGTACGACGCGACGACGTCGGCGAGGCGCTGGATGGGCGCGCGGCTCCGCTGCGCCTCACTGACCATCCGGACGATCTGTGCAAGCAGCGTGTCGGCGCCGACGCGCTCCGCCTGCATCACGAAGCCACCGGTCCGGTTGACTGTGCTGCCGGTGACGCGGTTTCCCGTCGACTTCTCGACGGGGATTGGCTCGCCGGTGACCATCGACTCGTCGACCGAGCTCATGCCTTCGAGGACCACGCCATCCACCGGGACCTTCTCCCCCGGGCGGACGCGGAGCCGGTCCCCTGGCTTCACCTGTTCCAGCGGAACGTCCTCCTCGGAACCATCATCCCGAACGAGGCGTGCTGTTTTGGGCGCGAGCCCGAGCAGCGCCTTAATCGCGCTCGACGTTCGGCTGCGAGCTCGCAGCTCGAGGACCTGACCGAGCAGCACGAGGACGGTGATGACCACCGCGGCCTCGAAGTAGACGCCCACCTGACCGCCGTGACCGCGAAAAGCCGGCGGGAAGATGCCTGGCACCAGAGTCGCAACGACGCTGTAGACGTAGGCAACGCCAACCCCGAGCGCGATGAGCGTGAACATGTTGAGCTTGCGGTTCACCAGCGACGCCCAGCCGCGCTGGAACAGCGGCCAGCCGCCCCAGAGCACAGCCGGGGTGGAGAGGACGAGCTGGGTCCAGGCGATGAGCCGAGTGCCTAGGGCGTGCTGGATCGGCCTTCCGGGGATCATCTCAGACATCGCGAAGCCGAACACTGGGGCGGCGAAGGCCAGGCTCACCCAAAACCTCCGCGTCATGTCCTCCAGCTCAGGGTTCTTCTCCTCCAACGAGACGGTCCGGGGCTCGAGTGCCATCCCGCAGATCGGACACGTGCCGGGTTCTGCTCGGACGATTTGGGGGTGCATCGGGCAGACGTATTCAGTCTTCGTAACCTTCGGCACAGGAGCGACGGGCTCCAGCGCCATCCCGCACTTCGGGCAGCCCCCTGGCCCAGCTTGACGCACCTCTGGGTGCATAGGGCACGTGTACTCAGCGCCTGCAGCCGTTGTGGGAGCCGACGGCCGCGGACGCTGGCTGACGTACTTGTGCGGGTCTGCTTGGAACTTCTCGCTCGCCTCACGCCCATGGTGCTCACCGTGCGCATCGGCCTCGTGCTTGTGATCCATCCCTCGTCCTCCGTTTTGCGCCCTCCTACCCTTTGTCGCTTCGGCTCTCATCGACCGGGCTGACGCAGCACTCCGTAGGCCCTTACACCCCGCCGCGCAGAGCAGTCGCAGTCTTCCAGAATCACTCGGGTTTTCGCACTTCCGCGCGCTTACAGCTGCAGTCGAGGCAGCCGTGCTCCGCGCAGGCGCCGCACATCTCCCGCACGCGCTTGCGCAGCGCCGCCCGCGCTCGATGCAGGCGCACGCTCGCGTTGTTGACGGTGATGCCCTCATCCGACGCGACGGCCGAGAGCGGCTCTTCCTCGACGTCGACCCTCCGGAGCACGGTCGCGTACTCGTCCTTCAGCGTCACCGCCAGCGCGCCTACGCAGCGACAGACGGCCTTGTGGAGCTCTGGCTCGGCAACGTCGAGGGCCGCGGCTTCCACGGTCTCGCGCTCGAGCGCTCGCGCCTCGGACAACCGACGGCGATGAAGGTCGACGAGCGCGTTGCGGAGAATCCGGTAGAACCAGGCAACGGCGCTCTCGGCGCTCTGAACCGCAGACGCCTTCTCCACGCTCTTCGCGAGCGCCGCCTGCAGCAGGTCGCGCGCGAGCTCGCGGTCGCGAACTCGAGCTTCCAGGAACCGGAGGAACTGCTGCTGGTTCCGGATCAACACCTCGACGACGGGGGCGTCCGCGCGAACCTTCGATTTCGCGCTCACTGTGCCCCGCCCGCTCACGGCACCTTCTTCTCAGGTTGGCCAGGCTCGCGGGTGCGACCCGAGCCGTGGTGCGCCGTTGAGCGGCCGGATTTTTGTAGTAGCTCCATCGTGCGCTCCTTCTCGGCCACTCCAATCACGAAATATCGACCGACTGCGGCGGTGTCGACCACCCGAAGTCCTGCGCTGTCGCATTGCTCGACAAACTCCGTTTTCGTAAAGTGTCCTTCCACAGGGTGCACAAAAAGCGCTCGCGCCAGCGTCGTCTCAAGAAATCTACGCAATACTTCATCGAAGTAAAATCGACCCCCCGGTTTCAGCACGCGGTGGATCTCGCCGAGTGCCCGTCTCCACGAGGGCACATGGTGGAGGATCGCAAAATCGAAGACCGCGTCGAACCGGTCAGTGGGAAATTCAAGGCGTGCAGCATCACCGACTTGAAGTTCGATGCGAGTTTGATCGACTTTACTCAAACGTTGGCGCGCACGGTCAATTTGGCGTGGGTCGAGATCGATTCCGACGACCCGACCTGCGCCGAATCGCTCCAAAATTATCTTGGCACCTTCGCCGCGTCCGCAGCCCAGTTCCAGAGCTACGCCGCCCTCGAGTCTACCTCCGGCGCGCGCTAGCCAAGGCGCCTCCAGCCACTTTTGCAGTAGCACCCGAGCGGGATTGTTGACCGTGTACGTTTCGAGGCGATTCATAAGCATGGAAAGCCCTCACCCGAATCGCTAATCAACCGGAGTGATTCTGCACATGCGAAATGTCCGCGCGCGGCGCGGCGTCCGGCTTGATGCCGTCCCGACGTAGCTCTTCCTGCGTGGCAGCCATGGCCAAGGTCCCTTTGGGATTTTCGTACCATCCCGGATCTTCATAGTTCTTGAGGTGCTCCCGCACCTTCAACACCGTGAACATCCCGCCCATGGTGATGTAGTCGTGTTTCCCCTGCGCGCCGAGCATCGGAATGCTGTTCGCTGGCACCGGCATAGACATTTCACCCATGTCCGCCATTCCGGTCTCGCCCATGGACATGTAGTCGGGCAGGAGCTTCTGCACTCTCGCATCGAGACCGTTTGGGCGGACGCCAACCATGTTCGGGAATTGATGACCCATTTGATTCATCGTGTGATGAGTCATGTGGCAATGGACCGCCCAATCCCCGGGCTCGTCGGCGACCAATTCGATGGTTTGCGTGCTTCCCACCGGCACCAGGACGGTCGTCTCCGGCCACTGCGCGGATTCCGGAATTCGTCCGCCGTCGGTTTCGGTGATACGGAACTGATAACCGTGCAGGTGAATGGGGTGGTGACTCATCGGGCTCAAATTTCCGAATCGGATCCGCACCCGCTGCCCCTTCTTGACCACCAGCGGTGCCGTACCGGGAAACGCCTTCCCGTTCATTGTCAGCAGGTTGAAGTCAGTCATCTCGTTGGGGTTCGGGCGGCGCGTGCCAGGGTCGATGCGCCACTCGTGAAGGAGGATGACGAAGTCTCGATCTACCCGGGGCAGACGCAGCTTTCGTGGATGAATGACAAACATGCCGGTCATTCCCATCCCAATTTGAGTCATGTCATCGTGGTGCGAATGGTACATCGCCGTGCTCGCCTGACGCAGGGTAAACTCATATTTGAACGTTTCGCCTGATTGGATTGCCTTCTGGTTGAGCCCACCCACTCCATCCATTCCGTTCGGCAACAAAACGCCGTGCCAATGGACGCTGGTGGCAGCTTGGTCGCCCAAGACCATGTCGGCGATTTCAGCACCAGTCGTCCTTCCCCGGACGGTTACGCTCAAACGATCAGGGACTGGAACAAAGCCAGGGAGAGTTCAGGGAGCTGAGGGTTTGGGACGCTTATCGAGGTATTCAAGAAGGTATCTACCTAGCGCGTCGTGAAGTACCTGCACCCAGGGAGCAAAATCCGGATACTGCAGGGCCTCCATCATCTTGGGAGAGAAGTATTCGCGTTGGTAATGAAACACGGCGTTCCGATACCTCTTGAGCTTGTCCATCCTGGGATCAGCGATCAGCGGATCTACTTTTGGATCGCTGAGCTTCAGGTCACGCCACGCTTCCGCGACAGCATAGAGAGCCCCGTACCAGAGATTCATCAAAGTTATGATGTTCAGGAAGCCTTCAGAAGGCCATTCGCGGCGCCCCTCTGGGTATCGCACGATCATCTCATTGAAGAATCGGTGCATCAGAGCTGCCTGCAGGTAATACCGATGCAACACAATAATGGGATCTTCAAGGGTCCAGCGACGGTCGGGTTTCATTAACGAGGCTTAGGCCCCAAGTTTGGGTGGCGTGCCGCTGGGTGGAGTTTCATCAAGCTCGGCCATTCTCTTCAACAAAAGCCGTAAGAGGCTCGGCGAGCCGACGAGAACGTCTTTGATGTGCTCCGTGATCGCATCGGTTCCGCAATCCTCCCTGATTGCTTGCCGGATTTCCGTGAATATGTCCCTTAGCTTGTCCTCGTCCTCTTTGCTGCCGCCCAACTCACGCGGTCTTTGGTAAACGTCAGCGTGAAACGAGTACAGGGCGTTGATGCCCTGGGCGACGCGCTGTGACCACAAATGAGAATACGGGACCTCGGCATCCCTGAGCGCCCAGAAGTTTCGGAGAAGTTTGTCGCTGGGCTCATCGATCTTTTGGATTTCACGCATCACGCTGAGATACGCGTCTTCAAGCTTCATCGCGATAGCGTCGTACCCGCGCAACTTCGCTTCGAGTATCTTGATTGCCAGAGCGTCTCTTCGAGATTTGCGGTCTATCCAGGACTTAAGCAACACACCGACAATCACGCCGATTAGCGGCAGCGTTGCTAGGGCGATGGAAAGCCAATTCAACTCAGGTTTTGGACTCAAGCTCTACTTTCTTCTTATCCATGTATTCGAGAAAGAATCGACCTAGTTCTCTGTAAAGTAGCGTTACCCATTGAGCAAAATCATCGTGCATGGCCTCCAACATCTTGTGAGAGAAGTATTCGCGTTGATAATGGAACACCGCGTTCCTGTACCTCTTGAGCTTGTCAATCTTGGGATCAGCAATCAGCGCATCCACTTTTGGGTCGGTGGGCTTTACGTAGTCGCGCCACCCTTCCGCGACAGCATAGACAGCGCCGTACCAAAGTCCCATCGCGGTTTGGAGGTTCAGGAATCCTTCAGTAATCGATGTGTGGGGCCCCGGGTATTGCTCCATCATCCGCTCGAACAGTTTTCGCGTCATGATCGCTTGAAGGTAATAGCGATGCAGAACAAAGACGGGATCGTCAACGGTCCAGGGTTTCATTGACGCGAAGCCTAACCAGTTAGGTCCTACGCCGCCAACCGCTCCAAAGAAGCCCGATACTCCCTGAGCACCTGCAGCTCTCCTAGCTCAGCCTCAACCTCGTACTGGAATGGTACAGGAGTTTTCCGCCACATTTGGTCGATGTGAATCAGCTCGTGAGCCAGTACGAGGATGAATTCCTCTTGCCAGCCGTCCACGTAGATCCGACCTTCGGACGATGCTGGGAAACCTTCGGCCAGGGTCCACCGCTTGCCAGAGTAATGCTCACGCGCCTCGGCTCCAGAGTCCCCTTGAACTTCCTGCAAGGGAAAAGGTCTCTCTGGTACAAACGCTGGAACCGACACCGCTCGAGAAGCGCTGTTCCCGGTCCTCTTCGAGGAAAAGATGAGCTTTGACCGCCAAAGGGATGCTACCGGCCACGAACTCGACCAAAGGACGCAAGTCCCTCAACCGGTAGCTGGACCAGTTGAAGATCCTCAATCGCGCCGCCTACTCCCCGGGATCATCGCAGGGGATCTAAATAGCTGGGCGCACTGGTTCGCAATCCAATCCGTCATTGCTGGTACCTGGCGATAACCGCGGAATTTTGCGCGGCTCCTCCGGTTGCAGCTCCTGTGACAATCCGGCTGTCCGCCTGGACCGCGACCGTGAATACGAAGTTCGAGTAATAGCCATAATTCGTCTCTGATACCCCAGCTTCTCCAAAGCTGGCATCCAGGCTGCCATCTGGCAGATACCGAAGGAGTACTGCGTTCGAGACGCCACGAGGGTCCTCGTAGCTAACGCTACCAGTGACAAGGATCTTTCCGTCCGATTGAAGGGCGACGTCTTCTGCGCTGCTATCGTGGCCGCCCAGATCCGTTACAACCGTTCCGCCGGCACCAAAAGTCGGGTCCAATACGCCGCGGTCATCTACTCGGATGGTGCCAGGGGAGCACCGGATTTGATCCATGCCCAAATCTCTGCACGCGGCGCCGGTCATCAGGATCCTGCCGTCGGGTTGGATGGCGACTCTCCTTCCAAAGTTCACGTCCAAAATGTGAATCACGACTTTGCCCCCATTTCCAAAATCAGGATCGAGCGCCCCCGTCGGAAGGTAACGAACCAGGGCATAGTCAAAATTTGTCGGTCCCACCGGTCTGGCTCGCCCACTGGCGACAATCTTCCCGTCCGCTTGGATGGCGACGGCCCACGCTCGGTCCACACCACCACCAGGAGTCACTTCAGTGAAAACGATACCGCTTCCCCGAAGGTTGGATCCAGCTGGCCCGTTTCGTCGAGGCGATAAGCGATGAACCGAGACGGGCCCGATGTCCCCCCGGCGCCAACGATTTTGTTGTCTGATTGAACCGCAATACCCTGCACAGTAGACGGCGTACCGCCAAACGGAATTTGGACAGTGCCGTTCGTCCCAAAACTCGGGTCCAACGTTCCATCGAAATTCAGGCGGCCCATGATATGACCTGCCGAACCGTTACCGACGAATAGGATTCGATTGAAGTTGTCGATTGTTATTCTTTGCGACCCTCCATAATCGGGCGGAGTAGGTGGAAGAACCCTGCCCGTTCCTCCAAAGCGCGTATCCAGAGTGCCGTCGGGAAGGTGGCGCCAGAGCGCCAGTCCGGAATTACCCCTACCCATCATGATCGTGACTATCTCACCTGACGAATGAAGCGCCATGTCGCCGCGATCGTCGAGACCCGGATAGGCGTCACGCGTGAAGCCCACGCCATTATACGTCTCGTCAAAGTCTCCGGGATTCGCGACGGCGAGTCCGCTTGAAATTGCGAACAGCGCCACCGCAATACGGCACTTTGTTTTGCCAATGTTCATGACTTCCCCCTTTACCAATGTCCATCCTCCGTTAACGACGCCGCGTGAGCCATTCGAAGTCGCGAACAGGACCTGCGCGCGTTGGTATCAGAGCGCCCACTCGCGCTCAACCAGCTTAAAGCCTATCAGTGGGTCCGTAGCTTACCCGCTCGCATTACGGCGATGGATGCTTTGGTTCGCCGGTTCGATTTACCTGCCCTCTCGGTGTAGAACTGGACGTCGAGAGGGGCCATGCGTCCACGAAGCGAAACTGAACCGGGCAATGGCTTGGGCGATGTTGCGCCCACGCCGACGGCGACTGTCTTGAGCGGTTCGTCGACGGCAGCGACACCCGAGATGGTCTCGGGACTTAGGCACCTGCACGATCCGCCTCGCGTCGCAGCTCGTACAGCCAGAATTGGACTGCATTGTGCGAAACTTGGTGACGCTCCGCGAATTCCTTCTGAGTCAGTCCACTCTTCTTGTATTCGATGATCAGCTCGATCCACTGCTCCCTGCCCAACCGCTGCATCGGCTCCTCCGAAAAGAAAACCCGGAGGATCACCGCACCTCGAGCTCAATTCCAGACGTCGATCACCGTACGCTTACATAGGCCTGCTGCAGCATCGCCCTCTCTGCAGGATGAGCGTTGAAACGACGAGTCGATGTTAAGCCCAGCCGACCCCGGCGCGGGTGAGGCTCCGCAGGGTTTTTGAGACTGCTTCGGCTATCGCCCCCTTTGGGGCCCGGCATCGAGGACTCAGCCCGGTTTCTATTGAGAGACCAAGCGAATCACACTCCCTGTGACTTGCATGCTGAGTAACAATGAAATGACTGTCCACAACAGTGCCGCGAAATACAGAACGCGCAGTTTAAGCTCCGTTTTCGTCGCTCCTTCGCGGCGAAGTGACCGAATGACAAGTCGACCTGCCATCCTTGCTACAAACATAGACAAAATGCCCAGCAGGAGGCCCAAAGCTATACCTACAACGAGCTTGACGCTGCCCCCTCCTGAGGTCCTTACAACGGCCAACGCACCACCAAGCCATGCAGCCAGAAATAACTGTCAACATATCCCAAAGACTCACCATTTGGCCCTCGCCACGTTTGCGTTCAAAGCTCGTACTTCACAAATTGACGGGTTCAATCGCACCGCGGCCGACGTTTAACATTGTTTTCCCTTAGTCTTTGTCACTCTAGCTCGCCGGCTGCCCTCCTACCTGTGACCGCTTGACAGCAGGAAGGACTTTCTTTAGATTTACTAAGAACTCACTTAAGGAGGTACCACAGTGACAAGTTCCAAGATGAAAATCCTCTCGGCTTTCCGCTGGACGACGAACGAAGCGACACAGGATCCCGTAGCACCCGAACCGCAACCGGAGTGGCAGACTCCCGACGCTGCTCCTTGATCAGCTCAGGGCGATCCCGCTCAATCAACTTGAGCGCAATCCGTCCCAGCCGCGATCGATGGCTGATGAAGAGAAGCTCGAAGAGTCCGCTAGAGGCCCGCCCGATCAAAGCGCTCCGGCCTCGAGCGATGGTCCAATCAGCGCCGACTAAACTCGCGTGGAAACTCACTCCAAAACCCGCGTCAAAACTCGCGCCGGGGCGCGCTACTTTGTGCGCGAGTCTGCGCGCGAGTTTCGGCGCAAACAATTACTTATCAATCCGTTGTCGTTACGAGCCTTTCCTGCCCCGCCCCTGTTGCGGCTGAAGCACCATTGTGTGCACCGCGCCGTGCTCCGATCCCGCCCTCCCAACCACTGTAGAAATCACTGTGAGGCCGGGATCGGAGCCCGGCTTTGGTACAAAAGCTGAGGGGCATTGGGGCGGGGCAGGAAATTCAATCTGTAACTCTCATATGAATCGAAACAACAGTTTGCCCAGAATTAACAAACAACTTGAAACAGCTGGAGCACGGCGTCCCACGGTCGCGACCGAGGAGCGATGCGAAACCTGTCAATCCGCTGGCCAAGGTAAACCCGCGAAGGTCAGACTGACCGATCGGGACAAACAGCTGATCGCTGTTCTCGCCGTCGAGCGCATACACTATGTGCCCCCAGCCCTCGTCAAAGCGATCATTCACCGCTCGAGCGCCTTCAACCCTCGGGCCCATTCCATAGCTGGAGCGATTGGCCTGATGCAAGTAATGCCATTTAATGCCGCGCGCGTTGGCCTGACCGCAGCCGACCTTTCGGATCCTGCCAAGAACATTCTTGCGGGTACCAGATTATTCGCAGTCCTTCTCCGCTATTACAACGGCGACCTGATCAGCGCGCTAGTCGCCTACAACGCCCGGCCGCGCAGGCTATTTGCTCCGATACCTAGAAACGGCGAAACCGCACGCTACGTATCCGCCATCCTGCGTTACTTCGGATATTTTTCACGCGCCCAGCCCAGCTTCGCGGAACGGCCAGGCGCACCCATTGCTGCCACCGCATCCTCGGGTGCGCGCGGGCGCGGAGACTCGAGCGCCCTGGTGATCCAGTGAAAAGCAACGAGCTTAAGCGGGACAGCCGGGCACAATTCACACACCTAGGCGCGCACAGTGCCGTCACGGCGCTCCGTTCGCCCGAATGGACAGCCGAGTATTTGGCCATGCCCCTGGCCTGGGTCCTCGGCGCCGCCGAGCGTGGCGAACTGCCTAGCATACGGCTCGAGACGACGCTTCGCTTCGACCCAGTTGCGATTAAGGCCTGGGTCCGGGCGCGCTCCGACCACAACGGAGGCCACGCGCAGATGAAACCACTCCCGACCTCGGAGGAGCTTCGCGCGCTTCGACAAGAGATACGCAACCTGGCGAGCGCGTCCGACCTGGCCATCTCGGCTGAGGAAGCCGCGCGCCGACTCGGTTGCGGGAGAACGCGCGTCTTCCAACTCCTAAAGAATCGTGTCCTGGCCCGCGCAAAATCCTGTGGCCGTCGCACGATGGTCCTTGCAGCGTCAGTCCAAAGGATCTTGGACGGCTACGGCGCCAAGCGTGGTCCGCGTCCGCCTCCGCGCAGGCAACCGGCGGGAAAGATCGAGGCCGAGATTCGCGATCTCGTCCCTTGAACGCTCGCATCCCATGTCGATCGCTTGGCTGGTCGCCCCTTTCGGCGCTCGTTATTCGGCTGCAACGACTGGGTCGGAACCATGAAAAAGACGGATCGGGATCTTGATCATCACGGGCACTTTCACGCCTTCATAGAAGCGCTTCGTCGTCAGCGCGCTCATATGGCCGACGACCGCGGCTACGGTGTGCAGAGGCACACCGCCCTTTTTGGGCCTTACCTCTTGGCCACCTTCATGTGCCCACGTCACGAAGGAATGGCGGAGCTCACCGAACCGGACGGACTTCAAGACCTTCCGGCGGCCACGTTTGTTAACCTCTTCCACGGCGCGCTTAACCACCTTGCGGATGAAAGACTCCACTGGCGCGGATCCCCGGGCTTGCAGGCGCTGCGCCGCCGCGAGCGCTTGCGCGTCAACGCTCTGAATATGCACACGTCCGCTCTTGTGGACGAACTTGATAGTGCCGGCGATCTCGCCCTGGCCTTCTATAGGCTTCACTTCGCCTAAGCCACGCGCGAGTCGTTCAATCTCGGTCGCGTGCATGCCGCATTTCGCATGCAGCACCAGCACGTCCCGGACGCACTGGACTTCCACTTTGCGGCCCGTGTTCTTCCAACCGTATTTGTTTGATCGCCACCCATCGATTGCAGAATAGAGTCTCTCGACCTGCTCGATTGGATAGCCCTTTTCCCGCACTGCCTTCTGAGGGCGCGCAGGAGGGACCTTCAGGTCGATCGTGGGGTCTTCCTTGCTCGTAAGAGTTGCTTCCTGTTCCCGAAGGAACGCGGTGAAGCTCTTCAGCGCAGTGATGCGGTTCTTTCGCGCACGCTTGTGCCGGCCGAGTTCCTGGAGAATCTCCTGGAGCGGTACAGAGCGGATGTCCCGGCCGGCATAGAACCTCCCCCACGTTGCCAGATAGTGCTGGAGGTTCCTTCGATATCGTTCGGTGCGTTCTTCGCTGCGGAGAAATGCGAGGAAGCGGCCAACTGCACGGCCATCGATCGTAACGACCTCTGACGGGGGCACAGCCTTGGCTGCCGTTTTCGTTTGATATGCCACGGGGTCGCGATCAAACAGCGCCAGTTCGGCAAACGCGTCCTGCTCATTGCGGACATCGAGACTTTTGGTATAGCGATGACCGTTCACCATGCGCTCGATCACCCAAACGGGATCCCCATTGCGGTCGACGCGGACCCGGCCGCCCCGCCATCTTCGGTCCCATTCAAAGGTACGTTATTTGCCAAAATTGGAGGACCAATTCACGATCGCAGAATGCCACAATTAACCTTAAATTGCAATAGTTTAGGCTAGGTAGCTCATCTGGTTAGAGCGGCGGTCTCATAATCCGCAGGTAGTGAGTTCGAGTCTCACCCTAGCCACTGCAGGAATCGACAAGGCGAGGTTCGCGCGAGACGCTTACGGACTCGGTGTCAGGAGAAACGCTCGCGTCGCCCGACTTAGGGTCCCGGTACCAGTGATCTGCCCGCCATCATTGATACCCGTCGCGATGTTCAAAACCCAGCCGGACCCACCGGGGATCAGCGCGTTCAGGTCGGTCACCACGCCATTTTGCCAAATGAACGCGTGTGTAGGTCCGGCATCGTTGCTGACCTGACCCACCGCAGTCGCCGAGGCATTGATCGCGTACGGTTGAAGGTAAAGAAATCCCGGCAGCGTCCCGAGATCCGTCATCGTACCATCGGGCGTCCAGAGGAAGCCGTCGATGGGCCCAGTGTCATTGCTGACCGCGCCTACTACCTGGCTGGAAGCATTGATCGCGGAAGCCTGCGCATAGATGAATCCGGGCAACCTACCAAGATCGGCAAAGCCCCCTCCGCTCGTCCAGAGAAAGGCGCGTCCGTCGGTGTTATTCCAGGAGGTGCCGACAACCTGGCCCGAGTCGTTGATACCCGTCGCAAAGCTATCGGTCATCCCCGGCATGGGTCCCAGGTCCACCATCCCGGTGTTACTGCTCCACAGAAAGGCATGAACCGATCCGGTGGGGTTCGACAACCGGCCCACGATCTGGCCCGTACCATTGATGCCCATGGCTTCGCTCGAACTGAAGAAGTCCGACATGTGGATGTCCGTCAGTCCCACGTCGCTGGTCCAGAAGAACGCGTGAAATGGCCCGAGGCTATTGTTGTACACCTCGCCGGCCGCTTGACCGAAGGCATTGATGCCGATCGCCGCGCTCTGGTTGAACCCCAGCGTGCCGAGGTCCAGCAACCCGCTCCCGCTGGTCCAGACAAACGCATGGTCGATCCCACTGTTGCTATGGGACCAACCCGCTATTTGTCCCGATGAATTGATGCCACCGGCCTCACTCGAGTTGAATGAGGGCAGCGTCCCTAAATCCGTGATGGTGTACTGAGTTTGGGCTGTGGCACGATAGGCGATGCTGCAAACAAGAAGGGTCAACCCAGCCGACCGACTTGTGATGTTGGGTAGGATCTTCATGGCTTGGAGAGGTAGATTGCCGCGGTTCCGATAGTCAAGAGGAAACACGAATGGGACAGACGGATTCGCAACGATCGGGTGACATGTTGACGAATAAACAGGAAAGCCTGAGCGACCCGAGTTCGCGGGAATCGATCGAAGCGGATGGAAAATGCCTGGAAGCGGGACAAGCCCCCGCGTTCATTTCTCGCGTTTGATTCTGGAGAGACAGTGACCGACGTCTGTCGACGTGGGATCGCTGCCGCTTTTCTGTGGATTGCATCGACCGCGCTGGGAGCGGTCGAAGGCCCGGGGACAACGCAGCTCATTGGGGCAGTTCGAGTTAGCAAAGCGCCCTCCATTGACGGGAAACTGGATGAGCCGCAGTGGCTGACCGCGCCCGTCTTCGACCAGTTCGTTCAGTCGTTTCCGGATGAAGGAGCTCCGCCGAGCGAGCGGACGGAAGTCCGCGTCCTGTACGACGACGACGACCTCTACGTTGGGATCATCTGTTACGACTCGCAGCCTGAGCGAATCTTGCGGCAGCTCGGCCGGCGCGACCACATTCCGGCCTCCGATACCGTCGGGATCGCCATTGATTCAAGTCACGATCATCGCGAAGCATTTGCTTTCACCGTCAACGCCGCCGGCGTCCTCCAAGACAGTCTTTGGTTTCAGGACAATCAGAACAGCGAGGATTGGGATGCGGTTTGGGAGGCCGCTGTTTCCGAGCGCCCCGATGGGTGGTCAGCGGAGTTCGCCATTCCGCTGAACCTGCTGAGGTTCAGCGATCGGCCGATGCAGACCTGGGGGTTCTTTGTGCGCCGGGAGATCGCTCGCACGCACGAGGTACTCGACAGCGTGCTGATCCCGCGAAATGCGAATGGCTTCGTGTCGCGCTTCGGCCACTTGTCCGGGCTGAGCGGCCTGGGACGTAAGACCGACATCGAGGTGACTCCCTATATCGCGGCGCGGGCTGCTCTCCGGCCCCAATTTTCTGATCCCTCCATTCCAAGGCCCCGTCTTCTCGATCCGTCGCTCGACCTGGGATTCGATCTCAAGGCAGCGCTCACTCGAAGCTTGACCCTCAGGGCCACGGTCAATCCCGACTTCGGAGAAGTCGAGGCCGATCAGGTGATCCTGAACCTCACCAACTTCGAGCAATTCTTTCCCGAAAAGCGGCCGTTTTTCACCCACGGATTCGATTTGTTCCAGCCGGTGGGCGGTGAAGTCGGCCAGACGCCCCAGACGCTCTTCTATTCGCGCCGGATCGGCTTGGTCACGCCGATTCTCGGCGCGGCCAAGCTGACTGGAACCGCGGCCGAAGGGCTGGACATCGGCGTGCTGGACGCCTTCGTCGCCGGTGCTTCGGTGGCGGGCAACGACGAGGCCAATCCCAATCGCCATCTGGGTTACTTCATTTCGAGGCCGCTTCACCTCGGCTTGAAGGATTCATTTCCGCCTCGCAATCCGGTGCCGGAGAACTATTTCGCCGCGGTCCTCAGAAAGAAGGTTGCCACCAATTCCACGGTGGGGACGTTCTTCACCGCGGCGACTCCGATCGCACCGCGCTGCACCGGGAATCAGGCGAATCTGCCGGACGACGAACGCCCGCCCTACTGCGACGCGCGAGGGGGAAATGCGGTGGCCATCGATTGGAATCTCCGAACCGCCGACTCGCAATGGCTTCTGCTGGGTCAGGTGGATGCTTCTCAGTCGATCAAGGGGTCTCCCAGTCGCGATCTCAAGGATGGAACCGTGATTCGGCCCGGCGACATTGGCTACGGCGGCTATCTGACCGCGGGGAAGTTTGGTGGGGAGCCATTTCGGTTCGACCTGCGATATGAATTCGCGTCTCCCAAGCTGGACCTGAATGCGACAGGATTTCAGCCGAACCAAAATCTCCACGACATCCGCGCCAGCTTGAATTTCGTGCGCCCGAGCGGATTCGGTGGGCTCCGCTCGTTTTACTCGTACCTGTTGCTCGACAAGGGTTGGTCCAGCGACAGGCGATTTGTGGATCGCGGCTTTAGCATCTCGGCGGGCGGGAATGCCATCCTGCGCTCATTTCACTCGATCGGATGGAACGCTACTTTTGACGTACCGCAGTTCGACATCCGCGAAGTCGACACCACCGGGATTCCCTATCAGCGGCCAAACGTTGTCTTTTTTTCCGTTTCCGGCCAGAGCGATGGGAATCGCGCGGTCTCAATTGGTGGATCCCTAGGGCTTGGGTGGCGACCGAATCCCATGCTTCCCGTTTCAACTCTTGGCTATAACGGCAATTTGCGGATCTTGATCCACCCTCATCCGAGTTTGGAAACGCAGCTCGAAACCGCCTTCGACTACACGCCCCATGGCGCCCGATACGTGGACACGCTCGCGGCCGACCACTTCATTTTTGGCATTCTCGATTCTCGCCTGCTGTCCCTCACGCTTCGCCAGCAGATGGTGCTCACTCCGACGCTGACGATTCAAGCATACGCGCAGCTCTTCAGTGACTTCGGGCGCTATGGTCCCTTCTACAGCGCACTCTCGCAGGGGCAGCCGATTCGGATTTCAGATCTGGTGCCGGTGGTGTACACGTTAGATCCCAGCTTCCACACTGCAGTCCTCAACCTCAACCTCGTCCTGCGCTGGGAGTACCGGCTCGGATCGACGCTTTTTCTCGTCTATACCCGCTCTCAGTCAGCGCTGCCCACACGGCCGGGGGCGCCAATACCCGCGACGCTCCTCCCCGCTCGACTTGGACCGGGACCCGCGACCGACATTGTCGAGCTCAAGTGGTCGTACTGGTGGAGCCTTTAATGAACGGGAGTCTGATTTTCGGCGCCGTGGTTTTAGACGACGTTGTCACTTGGCTGGCCCACAGATTCTCCCTGGTCGACGTCACGATGTGGGGAATCCAGTTCGTCGGCACCATTCCTGAGAGGATACTTCTGTTCCTGGCGTGCGCGATCGCGGTCACCGCGATCCTCATCCCCAATCGCTTTGCTCGCTCAGCGTCGGTACGGTTTCTGGTCCCAGTCGTCGGTACTTTTGTCGTCTCTCAGGTCCTCTATCTTATCTTTTGGCGGCCCTATGCCACGGCGGTCGCGCTGGCTCTCACACTTCTGATGGCGGTGATTCAGACTCCCAGTTGGCTGCGAAGCCGAACGACAGCGGCTGATCCAAAAAAGCTCGGCCTGGTGGGTTGGCTTCTGTCCGTGGTTTTGGTGCCATTGTTCGCGGCCGTGCTCCTGCATGGCTGGAGCCTCCAAGGCTTGGCCCACAGGCTACACCAAGACGAGTCGGTTCAGCAGCTGGCAGACATCGACCTCAATGCTCTCGCCCTGGATGCCGAAAATCGCCTCTTGTATGCAGTCGGCCACGGAACCGACTATCTGCTGGCCTACGATCTCAACGACTTCTCTCGAGCTCCACGCAGCTCTCCGACGACGACCGACAGAGCCCAATCGTTCTTCTACAATCAAGTCAATCGGGAGCTGTACCTTTTCAAGGAGCAGGCTCGGGCGCTTCTTTTCATCGAGGCAATGACGCTCTCGCAAAGCAAATCGATCACCGGTTTGGACATGACTGAGGGCGACGTCAGGCTCGCCTATGACAGGTTGAACGATGGGATTATTCTCATCTCGGAGGGGACCTACTGGGGATCTCCCACAGAGAACAAAGGGTACCCATTCGCGGTCGTGGCGCGGAAGACGGGACAATTGCTCTACACCCTCAGAGACTGCGGTGGTTTGTGTATTCCCGGGCTCATTTATACGCATCCCACCAAACCCCTGCTCTATATGGCTTTCCCGAAGAAGGTGAGCGCCTACGACTTGAACGCCCGGAGAATCGCCGGTACGTCGGCCGTAACTGGTCAGTGGGTGGATGGGATGGAAATCACTCCCGATGGGAAGGAGCTGCTGGTCGGAGTTCCCCTGCATTCTGAAGTGTTGCGGCTCGATGCTGAGACGCTGGAACTTCGCGGCTCCATCCCTACCGTGTTTGGGGTTCGCACTCTCGCTGTGGATTCAGAGCGCAATTTGTTGCTGACTGCCAGTCTGGCAACGAACATGCTTGATGTGGTGGACTTAAAAACATACAAGCGAGTTACCAAGTACTACGTTGCCCCGTGGCTCCACGACATCTGTCTTGATACCA